>JAEEGK010008865.1_pt1 | contig 23658 bp, 14 predicted proteins | sample 8958771 | NCBI WGS metagenome assembly JAEEGK01 (sample SAMN16246547, study PRJNA631951) | gut metagenome | biome: gut microbiome; feature: rumen; material: SC-attached | host: Bos | place: Iran: Karaj | collected 2018-10
AGAGACGTTTTTCGCGAGGCGCATGTCCCCGCGAAAAACGCCTCCAGATTGATTCGCGCCTGCGGGCGCGAACTCCGCGAGGCGCGAACGGATGCCGGGGCCGGTCATTTGAGACCGGCCCCGCATTTTATACTAATACCTAATAGAAATCACCGATTCACAGCGGCATAAATCGTGTCAGACTTCGTTGTCAGCCTTGACGTGCGACAGCACGCCTGCATCTGACGCCTCGTCTGGCGCGATTTCTGCTCGCTGTTCGGTCATTGATTTCTAATAGGTATTAGTATCAAAAGGAAACGCCTGTCCCGGGCTTCGAGACAGGCGCGCAGGCAGTCGGATGCATGTTTATTCATCCGGCTGCGGTCCTCGGCTACTGAACTCGAATAGCGAGCCTCCCTCCCCCGTGTATCTGACTTGGCCCGAAAAGCCGCACAGTGCCGGTCGCGTCGGTTCTTACCCGTTTCCACGTCGCCATCCAAGGCAGGAGAGAGAGTATCCGTATGGGTATTTTCGGGGGTATTATATCCTTATCTAATGCGAAAAGCAAGGTTAGCCCCGGATTTTGTCAGCTCTCACAGTATGCCGCCGCGTTTGGCGCTGCGGATTGTGATATTGCAATAAAATCCCTATTTTGCTAACTGTAATGAATCATTATAAGATATATAGCTCCTCTTTCCCCCTCGAAATCCGGCGGTTTTTAAGATCCCCCCGGGGGGGATATGCACTTTTCCGATCTGTTAAGCCCCCCGCAACCGTTCTTCAACAGTCGCGGGGGGCATGGTCGTTCTTTCCGTTTCTCAACGCCGCTGAAAGGTGCTGAGCTGCCGTTTCAGGGCTCCCATCTGGCCGCCGGGATAGCCGGAGGAGAGCTCGTGGGTCAGATATTTCGGCGCTGCCCGGTCGATGACGGTGACACAGAGAGGCTCCGTCCAGGGCCGGTGGCGGTCGATCTGCTGGATATGCCCGTAGGACACGGCGAAGGCGGCGAAGTATTCCTCCGGGAAATCCGGGGGCATTTTTCCAACATGCTTCCGGCAATAGGCCCCGCTGAGGCTCTGGTGGAAATGGAGGCCCTCGATCCGTTCCGCCAGGGTGCCGTGCTTTTCGATCATCTCCAGGATATAGGCGATCCCCTGTTTCTGATTGGCGATGCGCCAGTCAGTACTCATCAGATGGCCCGTGTCCAGCATGATCCCCACCCGGGGATAGTCGATGTGGGAGAGGAGGTATTCCGTCTTCTCCGGCTCCGTGAAGGTGAAGCCGGGCCACCACTGGTTCTCCACCAGAAAATCGAAGCTGGGCTCCACGTCCTTCAATAGTTCGTTTGCAAAGTCGATGGCGGCGTCCAGCACCTCCCGGTCCGAGTGGAGCCAGCGGTAGGTATACCCCTCCTCCAGGGACACGTCCGACACGTGGAAGACCAGATAAGGCGCTTTCAGCCGCTGCGCCAGGGCCAGGTCCTCCCGGAACTGGGCCATCAGGTCTTCGGGCCGGCGGCCCCGGTAGATCTTCTCCACCTCCTCCCAGCTGTGGAACTTCCCCAGCAGGGCCTTTTCATCCTGCCGCCAGAAATCCACCCAGTCGGGATAAAAGGTCAGGTGATACCCCGCCACCAGGTCCAGGGGGACATCCGCCGCCAGATCGTCCGGGTCTGCGATGACCTCCAGGCCGTCCAGGCCCAGGGCCTTTACCTTCTTTCCCAGGGCTTCCCAGCTCCCGTAGGGCCGGATGCAATACTGGGAAAGGGGGAAATTCAAGCTCTGTATCATTTCTGTCCTCTCCGTTTCAAAGGCTGATGTCCGGGGTATTGTCCCGCTGATAGGAGCACCAGTTGCCGTTTTCCACAAGCTCTTCCGCGGCCAGAGTCCGCAGCAGCTCCTCCGACTGGCCGAAGCGTTCCAGCTGCCCGGCTACCTCGGCATAAAAGCGTTTCATCTTCCCGTGATCAGAGATCACGCGGGACAGGGACTGTTTGCCATAGTAGTTGGCGATGAAGATGGTGGAGGCGCTGAGCAGGCCCAGGGCCACCTTCAGCAGGGTGCGCCAAAGCTCGATGAGCGAAGGCGCTGCGGCGGGGGGCAGGAAAAGCCCGCCGAAAAAGGCCTCGAACAGCAGCGCCAGCACATAGAGGGCGACGCTGGCGCAGAGGGCCGCGCGGACGACGAGATCGCTGCGCAGCATGGCGCGGTGGGTCCTTTTCTCCGCCTGCTCGTGGTAATCCCGCTGCCCTTCCGCCCAGCAAACCCGGATATCCCGCTGCTGCGCGGGGGGCGGGCCCACCGTCAGGGCGCAGAGAGCGGCCAGCACCCAGGGACATTCCTCCCGCTGGGTCCGGGGAAAAAGCTCCGGCGCCTCCTGCTCGCTGCCCGCATAACGGAGGAAGGCCTGGGTGCGCAGGCTCTCCGCCAGCACCCGGTATTCGATGTAGCCCCGGTGACAGTCCGAGCGGACCGCCCAGCGGCGGCAGAACAGGGCAAAGAGGAGCATGGCGCCGCAGAGCAGCAGCATCCAGCTAAGCCCCGCCTCGTCATAGAGGAGGAACCCGGCGGTCACGGCGGTGCTGGCCGCAGCCAGCAGGCCCAATATCCGGCGGTATTTCTTCGCACAGCGGAGGCTGAGCGCATCCGACACATGGTAGACTGCCTCCAGCCCGGCCAGCAGACTGTCCCCCTCCGGCCCTTCCGGCAGCAGGCCGCCCTGGGGCTCCGTCTCCGGGGCCAGGCGGTTCAGCTCGTCGGTCTTCCGCAGGGTCTCCAGGAAGGCTTCTTCGTTGCCCAGCAGCCGGGTCTCCCCCGCCCGGCCGCCTCCGGAAGCCCGGGGAGCCCAGATATGGAGCACCGCCGTATTCTCCGCGCTGCGCAGGGGCATCCCCCGCCGGGGCCGGTACGCCCCGCCCAGGGAGAAGGACACCGCCTCCGCCGTGCCGCAGCCCTGTTCCTTGGCGGGACCGCCGTCCCAAAGGGCCAGGAGGAGATGGCTGTGGAGGGAGATATAGATGCCCGCCTGCCGGTAGAGCCAGCTGCTGTCCGGCGTCTCCGGCGCTTCCTCCGAAGGGGGCACGACGAAAACCGTCTGCGCCGAGCGGCAATGGGCCTGGAAGCGCCGCTTGTCCTCCGGGGAGAAGGCGGCGGTATAGGCTTCCGCCTCCATGGGCAGGGCCACGGCGACGGGGACGCCCAGTTCCCGGGCGGCGTCGGCGCAGAGGAGGTCGGCCCCTTCCGCCAGGCTGGTGAGCAGGAGCAGCGGCGAATGGGGCACCTGCGCCTGCAGATTCGTAAGCTCCCGCTTCACTGCCTCCAGCAGGGTCTCCCTGTCCTGGGGGCGCAGGGCCCGGTGGCCGCTGACCCCCACCACCACGGGGATGCGCCCGGGATCCGTCATAGGCCCGCACCCTCCTCCGGCTGCCGGGGACAGAGGGGGCTCTCATAGAGCTTCCCCCCGGCAAAATAGTTGTAGCTGCGGCAGCCGCCGCCGCAGTATTCCCCCAGCTCGCAGCGCGCGCACTTGCCCGTCAGGAGCCTGGGCTCGAAATCGCGGTTGTAGCGGAAGGCGTTTTCATCCTCCCAGATCTCCCGCAGGCTTCTTTGGCGCAGGTTCCCTTCGATGAATCGCTCGTCATAGAGGCTCTCGCAGCCCCGCACATTGCCCACGCTGTCGATGCCCAGGGTGGTGAGCCCGGCGCTGCACCCCCCGAAGCAAAGGCCCTGCCCGCCCCGAAGGTCGGTCTCCTCCGGGGTGAAGTAGCCGATGTTGTCCGCCACGAGGATGGTGAAGGGGGCCTTCGGCGCTTCCGAAGCCGCGAAGCGCAGCACCTCCAGGGGATCGAAGCGGGTGTCCAGGCCCCCCGCCCCCGCGTTGCCCATGGGGGAGCAGGCCTGGAGCTGCCAGGCGAAGATGGGATAAGCCTTGAGGGTCTCGTAAAACTCCGGCAGCAAGGGCGCGTTGTCCGCCCGCAGGGCGGAAATGACGGAGGTGGGGATGCCCTTGTCCGTCAGGGCCCGGATGGCCGCCAGGGCCCGGCGATAGCTCCCCTCCCGGCGGCCGGCGTCGTGCACCCGCTCCGGCCCGTCCAGGCTCACCGCCACGGATTCGATCTTCAGTTTTTCCAGCTCCGCCATGATCTCCCCGGTCAGCACGAAGCCGCTGGTGATGATGCAGACCTTCATGCCCCGGCCCGTCAGGGCGGCGGTGATCTCCCGCCAGTCGGGCCGCAGGAATACTTCGCCCCCCAGCAGGTTCACCCGGCGGCAGCCCAGCTCGGCCAGCTGCGATGCCACATCCAGACATTCCGCGGTGGTCAGCTCGTTTTCTCTGGCCTCCCCGGCCCGGCTGCCGCAGTAGGCGCAGCGGAAGCAGCAGCGCAGGGTCAGCTCCCAGACGATGCTGTCCAGCTTCCAGGGAAAGGCGCCGCTCATGCTTCCCCGTCCGCCTTTCCCTCATCCTCGGGAGGCGTGGGCGAGGGGCCGCCCATCATGCCCATCATGCCCCCCCGCGGGGGTTCCGGTCCGGCGTATACGCCGACGGCAAGGGCTACATCCGGGGCTTTGTCCGCCTTCCGCGCGAAAAACTCCGGCCCGGCGTAGACCAGGAGCCCGGGCTTTTTGGCGGGCGCATCCGCCTCTCCTTCCGCCGGAGGCTCCGGCCCGGCGTATACGGCGGCATACGTTTCCTCGTCTTCCGGGGGCAGAGGCGCGTCCTCCTCCGGCCCCTCCGGGGCCTGCCGTTCATAGTATTCCGGCCCGGCGTAGATCTCCACATCCACATCGCAGTCGTCGGAACGCTCCGGCCCGGCGTAGATCCTGCCGTTTCCGTCGTTCCGGGGAGCGCGCCGGGTGAAGGATTCCGGCCCGGCATAGACGTCCACCACTTCCCCTTCGTCCCGCTTCTGTCCCGAGCGGCGGGCGAAGTATTCCGGCCCGGCATAGACCGCCGCGGGCGGGTTCTTCTTATTGAAGGGGTACTTCTTTTTCCTGCCGAAAAGCTCTGACAGCTTAAAGCCCATGGGGTTCCCTCCTTTTTCACAGGCAGCGCAGACGCGCGGTTTTCTTTTTTGAATGATTATACCATTCTTCTTCTCCCATCACAAGCGCGCCTTTCTCTTGTGCGGCGCACCTGCATCGTGTAAAATGTAGAAAAACGCCTTGGGACCGTCCCGGGGGAGGAACGAGCATGGAACAGCAATTCTGCGCCTTTATCAGCTACCGCCACCAGAGCCCGGATCAGGAGATCGCCAAAAAGCTCCACACCGCCATCGAGACCTACCACATTCCCGGCAGCATCCGGAAAAAGACGGGCCGCAAGCGCCTGGGCCGGGTATTCCGGGATCAGGAGGAGCTGCCCCTGTCCCCCGACCTGGGCAGCGACATCGAGGCGGCCCTGGACCGGAGCGAATGGCTCATCGCCATCTGCTCCCCCCGCTATCTGGAAAGCCGCTGGTGCCTGCGGGAGGTGGAATACTTCATCCAGCACAAGGGCCGGGACCGGGTGCTGGCGGTGCTGGCGGAGGGGACGCCGGAGACCAGCTTCCCGGAGCTGCTGCGCTTCGAGACCGACGAAAACGGCCTCCGGCGGGAGACGGAGCCTTTGGCGGCCAATGTCTGCGCGCCCGGTCTGGGGCAGCAGCTGAAGCTGCTGAAGGGAGAACAGCTGCGCCTCCTGGCCCCCATGCTCGGCGTGGGCTACGACGATCTGAAACGCCGGGCCCGCCAGCGGAAGCTGCGCACCATCGCCGTGGGCGCCGCCGCAGCCCTGGTGATCGCCGCGGGGACGGGGACTTATCTCTCCATAAACCACGCCAGGAACGAGGCCCTCAAACGGGAGGCGGAGGAGCAGCAGCGCATCGCCGCGGAGCAGGCCCGGCTGGCGGAGGAGCAGCAGCGCCTGGCGGAAGAACGGCGGCTGCTGGCGGAGCAGGAACGGCTGAGCGCAGTCTCCAACAGCATCGGGGAATACCTGGAAAAAGCCGCCTCCGCCAGGATCGCCGGGGAAAAGCGGAGCGCGGCGGGCACGCTGCTGGAGGCCCTGGCCCTCAGCGACATTAACGACTCCATGCGCCGCGGCGAGATCCTTTCGCAGCTGCGCAGGACCATGTATATCGAGCCTTACAGCCCCGTAGCCGGGTTCACCAACCAGAATGTCCGGCTGATGGATCTGGTGCCCTCCCCCGACGGCAGCAAGGCCGTCGGGGTGGAGAACTCCAACTCCGCGGCCCTCATCGACTTCGGCACGGGAGAGGTGGCCTACCGGGTCAGCGTGGGCAATACGCAGATCGGCAGCCTGCTTTTCTCCCCCGACGGGGAGCGCTTCTGCGCCATCTGCGACCAGGGCAGGCTGGCCGTCGTCTGGAACACGGCAGACGGCTCCGAGGCTTTCCGCTATGTCAGCAGGCAGGACAAGCAGTACCACATCGCCAACGCCCTTTTCTGGCGGGATGGGGACACGCTGCTGGTGCAGGACATGGAGCGCTTCCTCTTCGTATCTTCGGACGGCACGGAGAAGCTGCTCTACACCATGGGGGACATGCAGGACTGGTATTCCTATGACGACAATATCTACACCATCCTCTATGAGAAGCCCATGGACGAGATCTTCACCTTCCGGGAGGACCTGGACGATTATACCGGCACCCAGGTGGTGGTTTCGGAGGACTGGTCGAAGATCCTGATCTCCGGCAACAACGGCGCCACCGGCACCCTCATCATCGACGAAAACGGGCAGCTGGTCTGCCCCCTCTACGGCATGCCCGGCACCGTATTTGAGCACTACACCCTTTCCCCGGACGGGCGCAGGGTGGCCTGCCGCTCCTATACCGGCCTCATGTTCCAGTGGGATGCGCAGACGGGGGACATGGTGACCATCGACTACTTCGATCCCGCCCAGGGGGAATCCAGCGACATCGTCTTTTCTCCGGATTCCTCCCGGATGGCCTTCGTCGCCGCCGACACGCTCTATTGCGTGGACCCCTGGAATGAGATCATGCTGTTCTCCGGCACGGTGGAGAGCACCAACATCGTCCCCGAGCTGGTATTCAGCCGGGACGGGCGCACCCTTTTCCTCACGGCCCAGAACCTGTATATCATCGACGCCCAGACCGGCGCGCTGCTGCGCATGGACGCGGCGGACTTCAGTTCCACCCACAGCGGGGTCATTCCCATGGAGGACACGGTCTTCATCTCCCGCTCCAACGGCGACGCCTATCTTTACAGTCTGCCCGGACTGGCCTCCGTCCGGGAGACGGAGAGCTTTTCCGGCGAGCTCTGCCCGGAATACGACGCTGCGGACATGCCCGCCCAGGGCTGGGACACGGACCTCCGGCAGGAACACGAGCTGACGGAGGCCTTCCTCACCACCGCGGGGACGATCAACCCCAACCCCCAGCTCCGCTTTTCCCGGGACGGGATGCGCGCCGCCCTGCTCTACCCGGACGGGGTGATCGAGCTCTTTGATCGGGAGGGGGACGGCTCGGTGCTGGCCATGATCGGCCAGCTCACCAGCGAGATCACCGGCTTCGGCATGACGGAGGACCGGCTGGTGGCCTCGGACGCCTCGGGACGGCTGCTGATCTATGACCTGGGGACGCTGTCCGTGCAGACGATCCTGAATCTGGAGGTCAACCATTACCGCTTCGCCTTCAGCCCCGACGGGGACATGCTCATGGCCCTGGACTGGGACGGGAACATCGACGTTTTCAGCCTTTCGGAGGGGGAAAAGCTCTTTTCCATGACCTCTCCCGCGGGCTTCACCGATTTCGGTTTCAGCGCGGACGGGGCCTGGGCGGTGGGCTATACCCCCAACGGCTGCGTCCTGGGGGACCTTTGGCGGGACGAAAGCGCCCTGATCGCCGCGGCGGAGCATCTGGCAGGCCCGGCGGACTAGAACAGACCGGATATTGGAAAACTGCCGCGGGCAAACGCCTGCGGCAGTTTGTTTTTCCCTCAGTGGGACTTGATCTCCTGTATCCATTTGCCGCTGCAATAGCGGATGAAGCAGACGATGCCCTTCAGGGGGAATTCCACCGCCAGGAAGAAATAGATCCACCCGGGGCTGAGGTGCCAGACGAAGCCCGCCAGGGCCCCCAGGGGCAGGGAAATGAACCAGACGCAGCTGGAATCCGCCAGGAGCAGAAAGCGGGTGTCGCCCCCGCCCCGCAGGATGCCCTTGGAAATGACGAAGGCCACCATCTGCACGGGCAGCATGAAATAGGTGATCTTCAGCATCTGCCGGGCGATGGCCTCCGTCTCCGGCTGGATGGTGTAAAAGCGCATATAGGGCCCCGTGAGGGCCAGGAGGATGGGGATGACCGCCAGGCCGAAGAGGAAGGACAGGAGGATATAGGTGTTGCCCTGTCGCTTGGACTGGGCCAGGTCCCCTTCCCCGATGGTGTTGCCGATCACGATGGCGCTGGCCCCGGAAAGGCCGCTGTTGAGGATGGTGATGAGGCGCACCAGGCTGCCGGAAATGGAATTGGCGGCGCTGATCTCCGCGGAAATGTGACCGTAGATCACGCTTACCAGGGTGAGGCTCAGACCCAGCAGGGTATCGCTGAACAGCACCGGCAGGCTGAATTTCACATACTGCCGCCGAAGCTCCCCGCCGGGGCGGAGGAAATGCCGGAGCCGGAAGCCGAAGGCGTCCTCCTTCACGGCGAAGTAGCCGAAGACGAAGAGGAACTCGAAAACCCGGGCAATGACGGTGCCCACGGCGGCCCCCAGCAGCTCCAGCCGGGGGGCGCCCAGCTTGCCGAAGATGAAGACCCAGTTGAAAAAGAGGTTCAGGAAAAAGGCGATGGCGGAGCCGATCAGGGGGATGCGCACCTTCCCCACGCTGCGCATGAGATAGGTGGCGGTGGAGCTGAGGCCGGAGAGGAGGAAGGTGGTCCCGATGAGGCGCATATAGGGCCCGCCCCGGAGGATGACCGCTTCGTCGCTTGTGAAGGCCCGGAGCAGCAGCCGGGGCCAGACCATCCCCAGCAGGGTGAATATGAGGCAGATCGCCGCCGTCACCCGCAGGGCCATGGCCGCCGTGGTGAGCATGGGTTCCCGCTCTTTCCGGCCCCAGAACTGGCTGGACATGACCACCGCGCCGCTGCCCAGGCCCATGCAGATGAACTGGAAAAAAGCATAGGCCTGGTTGGAGAAGGCCGCAGCCGCGATGCTGACCTCCCCGAAGGAGCCGATCATGATATTGTCCAGAAAGTTGATGCCCACGGTGATGAGCTGCTGGAGGATCACCGGCAGCATGAGCAGCAACGTCTTTTTATAGAACCCCCGGTCCCGCAGTACGAACATCGTTTTGCCCTCCGTTGGGATGCGTTTGCGCCATTGTAGCATACTTTTCCCGGCGTGAACAGGGGCAGGGCATTTTTGTCGCCGCTGCGAAACCAAGCCGAGGCCGCGCCGCAGCCAAACGGTACTGCTCCGGGCTGTGCATTATAAAACTCTTATGTCTTTGATATAAACTAGAAATTCGGGCTCTCTCGCGGCTGGCTTAACCCCCCCGACACCCCCTGTTCCTTCCGATTTCCGGGAAGGCCAGCTCATAGTTTCGATCAATCTCAAGTTTCATTCATTCGTCTTGCTTGACCATGCGGCAAATCCCAATGGCAAGTTAGCTGATCACATAGCAAAAATCCGCTAATGAGCATATATTATTGCATTTACGGATTTTTGTGATACAATTATCATACTCATACAGAAGGAGTTGATGATCGTGGGCGTTTCGTATAGCAAACTATTCAAACTACTCATTGATAAGAAAATGAAAAAGAAAGATCTAATAATAGCCGCAGGAATCAGTCCCTCATCTATGGCAAAGCTCGGTAGAGACGAATATGTCAGTCTTGAAGTAATTGTTAAAATCTGCAAAGCCCTTGACGTTAATATAGGGGATGTTGTAGATGCTGTATATACGGCATGAAGGGAGAATTTTCATGACGATAAAGAACCTTATCGAACTGTTTTTGGATGGTGAAGAGAACGGTTATACAGGAACGAAAAGCAGTCCTGGAAACCTTAAGATTGTTAAGGATAAGCTCTTTCATTATGACACCGTAATAGCAGAAAGGGCTAACGATACAATTTATGTAAATCTGTCACAATACTCGATCCAAACAGGAAATGTTCAAAAACAACTGAAAGCGGCATTGGTAGGCAAAGAGTTCATCGCTGTAAAAAAAGTACCGAGGGATTATAAAGGGTCGCTTGTTGCTTACGAAAAAAAAGATTTGATTATTCCTTCAAAGCAGAGTTAATGTCGGCAAGAACAACAGACGAGGGAGGAAACCAAGTGACGGGATACAATCTACAATCATTGACAGCCATTCTACGGGGAACGGAAAAGTATTCACATTCAGAAATTGAGGCCACAGTAATTGAGTACATAAGCAAAAAAACCGGAGTGGCTTTTGCATATGAAGGTGTCATGGGCCCTTACGAAGGAAAGTCAAATGGGGATTTGCTCACTTTCTTCGTGGAAAAGAACTTCCCGGCAGACATTGAGTTTGTGATTGAATTTTTCGAAGCCCTCCTTGATACTGCGAAAGTAATAGAAAACGGAATTGTTTTCACGCCTAAATACATAGCAGAGTATATTTTTGATCAGGCAGTAGAAAGAAGTTTTGTATCTAGCAACCCACGAGTGATTGATCCAAGCTGTGGATGTGGGATTATTCTTGCGACAACAGCTTTAAAGCTCCGCAAGACCCTAGAGCTTTCGTTCGCTGATATTTTCTCTACCTGCATCTTTGGGATCGAGTTAGACCCTGATAATGCACGTCGCTGTCAAATAGTGTTAAATCTACTGCCCTTGTTATATGGTGAAAGCAACAGAGGTCTGAACACGCATATTCTTTGTGCAGACAGTCTAAAAACCAGATGGACAGAGCTTTTTGGGGTTGAAGCATTTGATTACATCTTTGGAAATCCGCCATATGTTAACACTCACGACATGTCTAAGGAAACGGCCTGTTTTTTGAAGCAAACTTTTGCGTCCACAAAATCTGGTGTTTACAACATTTTCTATGCCTTTATCGAGCACGCCATGCAGTTTTTGGATGCAGACGGAGTTCTGAGCTATATTGTCCCTAACAATTTCTTGACCATCAAATCCGCCACTGAATTGAGAAAGTTGATCCTCGACAATACATTCTCATTGCGCAGCGATGTTAGGCTATCAATACGAAAAGCCAATTCGGAAGTAGCAGAACCGCATCCCGTCAAGAGGACAGAGAAAACCTAAAAGAATTTTCCCGACTGGCAGCTTTGGCTGTCACTTTGCGTGGTGGCGTCTTTCATAGTGGCCAATGGCCGTAAGTACCAGAAATCAAGGTTTTTTCAGGCAAAAGAACAAGGTAGGTAATTCATCATAATTACCTACCTTGTTTACATGAATCGGTTAAAACTCTTACGTCTACTAGGGGCAAAGCAAAACCGGGGCCCAGCGCAAGCGGGTCCGGTTTTGGGAGGAGGAGCGACGGAGCGAGTGAGAGACGATGATTCTAAAAAGAATCGCCGCCGCGAACGATACAAAGTCCGCAACGACGATGGTGGAGACGAAGGGATTTACCCCTCCGGGGCATAAACTTCTCATCCCTTCGTGACAGGAAAAGCACCCACCTCTCGGTGAGTGCTTTTCCTATGGTGGAGACGAAGGGATTCGAACCCTCGACCTCTCGGATGCGAACCGAACGCTCTCCCAGCTGAGCTACGCCCCCAATTTTTTCCATTTCTTCCAATTTCCGGGATGCGGCTCAGGTGGGCGGCAAGCGAGATACGCCAATTGACTATAAACTGGCCCACTTGCACTCCCACTGAGCTACATCCCCAAAACCCGCGCTATTCAATTTTCCCAAGGGCCTGCTGAGAGGACCCATCGGACTCCCAGCTGAGCTACGCCCCCATCTGCGGCTCCGCTTGGAACCGCACGAAGTATTATAACACGGATTTGGGATTTGTAAAGGAGAATTTCCCGCGACCGGCAGTTTTTTTGCGGAAGCGCATACCCGCATCTTCCGCCAATAACAGCGCCACCGGAGAGAAGCTCCCTCCGGCGGCGGAATGGAATCGGTATCAGGCTTGCTTCCTGCGGATATATTCGTCGATGGCCTTCGCGGCGGTCTTTCCGGCGCCCATAGCCAGGATGACGGTCGCCGCGCCGGTGACGGCGTCGCCGCCGGCATAAATGCCCTCCCGGGAAGTGAGGCCGTTTTCGTCCACCACGATGCCGCCCTTGCGGTTGATGGTGAGGCCTTCGGTGGTGTCCTTGATGAGGGGATTGGGGCTGGTACCCAGCGCCATGATGACGCAGTCGGTCTCCAGCTCGAATTCGCTGCCGGGCACTTCCACGGGGCGGCGGCGTCCGGATTCATCCGGCTCGCCCAGCTCCATGCGGATGCAGCGGATGCCGGAGGTCACTTCGCCTTCCGTGAGGATGGCCACAGGGCTGCAAAGCGTCCGGAACTCGATGCCCTCTTCCAGGGCATGCTCCACCTCTTCCTTACGGGCGGGCAGCTCCTCCATGCCCCGGCGATAGACCACCGTGACCTCGGCTCCCAGCCGGCGGGCGCAGCGGGCCGCGTCCATGGCCACGTTGCCGCCGCCGATGACGCAGGCCTTTTTCGGATGCGGCACGGGCGTATCCGAACCGGGCAGATAGGCTTTCATGAGATTGATGCGGGTCAGGAACTCATTGGCGGAGAAGACGCCGCGGGCATAGATGCCGGGGATGTCCATGAACATGGGCAGGCCTGCGCCGGAGCCGATGAACACCGCCTCGAAGCCCTCGTTGAACAGGTCGTCCACGCTGAGGCTGCGGCCCACTACCACATTGGTCTCGATGGTGACGCCCATCTTTTTGAGGCCGTCCACTTCCTTCTCCACGATGCGCTTGGGGAGGCGGAATTCGGGGATGCCGTAGACCAGCACGCCGCCGGGCTGGTGCAGCGCTTCGAACACCGTGACCTGATAGCCCAGGCGCACCAGGTCCCCGGCGCAGGTGAGACCGCTGGGGCCGGAGCCCACGATGGCGACGCGATGGCCGTTGTAGGCGGGCTTCTCCGCAGCGGCGACGGCATGGCTGTTGTGCCAGTCGGCCACGAAGCGTTCCAGCCGCCCGATCCCGACGGGTTCGCCCTTCACGCCGCGGGTGCAGAATTTCTCGCACTGGGTCTCCTGGGGACAGACGCGGCCGCATACGGCGGGCAGGGCGCTGGTGGCGGCAATGACCTGATAGGCGCCCTCATAATCCTTTTCCTCGATCTTCTTGATGAACTCGGGAATTTGGATCATGACGGGGCAGCCCTTCATGCAGGGCTTGGTCTTGCACTGGAGGCAGCGGGCCGCTTCGTCCAGGGCCTGCTCCTCGGTGTAGCCCAGGGCCACTTCGTTGAAATTCCCGCTGCGGACCACGGGGTCCTGAGAAGGCATAGGGTTCTTTTGAAGGGACATATTCGCCATCTCAACCCACCTCCTTCTTGAAGAGATTGCAGGTCTCCTCATATTTATGCCGCTCGAAATCATAGAAGCTGCGGCTGCGCTTGACGGCCAGGTCCCAGTCCACCTTATGCCCGTCAAAATCCGGTCCGTCCACGCAGGCGAATTTCATCTCGCCGCCGATGCTGACGCGGCAGCAGCCGCACATGCCGGAGCCGTCGATCATCAGAGGGGCCATGGAGACGGTGGTCTTGATGCCGAAGGGCTCCGTCGCCTTACACACGGCGCGCTGCATGGCCACGGGACCCACGGCGAACACTTCGTCGTAATGATGGCCGGATTCGATCATGTCCACCAGCGCGTCGGTGACAAAGCCCTTCTCGCCATAGCTGCCGTCGTCGGTGCAGACCCGAAGCAGCTCGCTGGAGCTGCGGAATTCATCCTCCAGGATCACCAGGTCGGCGTTGCGGAAGCCGATGATGGCATGGACTTCGCTCCATGCGGCGCGGAAGGCCTTCAGCACCGGATAGGCGATGGCGCAGCCGACGCCGCCGCCTACCACGCACACCTTCTCCTGGGTGATGGCGGTGGCCCGGCCCAGCGGCCCGACGAAATCCTGGATGAAATCCCCGGCGCGAAGGCGATTGAGCTTGTATGTGGTGGCGCCGATCACCTGCACGATGATGGAGACGCTGCCGCTGAAATGATTGACGTCATGGATGGTGATGGGGATGCGCTCCCCGTCCTTGTCCACCCGCAGGATGATGAACTGACCGGGCTTTGCTTTTCGGGCCACCCGGGGTGCTTCGATCTCCAGCAGCATCAGGCTTGGGCGAAGATCGACCTTTCGGATGATTCGGTACATGTGCTTCTCCTCTCGATCTATTACAAATATTATTTCCATTCAAGAGTTCGGGATTCTCCGTGCCGGACCACGCACATGTTATATTTTACCGATTAGCGCCCCGTTCGTCAACCGGGGATGGGGGATTTGTCGTTGAAAGATTTATAAGCCGGCGTCACGGAGGGTTAAGGCTCGTCGATTCAAATCATCATTTCTCCGCCGCAAGCGCGGGTACAGATCCGTTTTTGCCCGCCCCCGCTGAAAGCGCGGGAATATAAAACCGCCCCCGGGCTTCGGCCCGGGGGCGGAACTCAGTTTAATTGCTTAAGCCTTGTTTTTGGGGAGAGAAACTTATTTCTTGGGAGGCTCAACCACGGTCACATACATGACGCCGGTGGGGATCTCGTTGCTGTCGGAAACAGCGAACATGTAGTCAACGGTGATGGTGTAGCCTTCGTTCAGCAGCTCTTCCAGGCGATCCAGGCTGTTCACAGCCGCATCGGTCTTGGTCTCCTTGGTGGTGTCGCCGGAGACGTCCACGATGTCGCACTTGATGGCCACGCCGTCGGAGCCTTCAGCATAGAGCTTGCCGTTCTTGACCATGCCCTTCGACAGCGGGACATCGTAGTTGACAACAGGAGTCTTGCCAGCCACGTTGTCAATCTTCGCGCTGAACACATAAGTGGTGCCGTCGCTTGCCATGGTGTACTGGTAGAAGCCACGAATCACGGACTCAGGAGCAAGGAAATGGAAGATGCTGTCGGGACCGCTCAGGTGCACCTTGGTCTTCACGCCGTCGATGTAGACGTTGTAGTAAGCATCCTCAGTGTCGTTGTACAGCTCGTAGCCGGCGGGAGAGGTCACACCGTACATCTCGTCATCGACATAAATGTAGCTGTCGGCGTAGGAGGCGGGAGCAGTCTGACCAGGCACCCAGACGGTGGCCAGCTTGTAGCTGCCGCCGCTCTTCTTGGCCACGAAGTAGACATCGTAGGAGCCGTCGGCCAGCTTGGAGGCAGCCGTGACGGTCATGTCATTGCCCTTATCATCGATGTAGTACACCTTGGTATCGGCAGTGACATAGTAGATATCGCCGGTCTTCTCGTTCTTCACGTAGCTGTTCTTGCCGTCAGCCTTTTTCAGCGTGGAGGTCTCCTTAACAGCGGTGAAGGTGGCATAGCCGCTGCGCACGAAGGCTTCGTACACGCCGGTGCCGGAAGCAACCAGCTTATCATAGGTTTCCTTCTTGACGGTGTAGACGACTTCCTCGCCGTCCTGGTTCACGCACTGCACCTTGTAAGCGGTGCTGGGAGCGCCAGTCTTATCCCAATCGCCGTGATCCACGACTTCGTCGTAGTAGTTCACATAAACGATGCCGGCGGACTTGGCCTTCTCCAGGATCTGGAGGCCGAAGTAACTGCCGCCCTCGGTCATGTAGAGCAGGACCTTGTCGCCCACGTTCACGTCGGCGGGAGCATCCTGATCGTCGATCTCGATGCCCAGGCCGTACCTGTCGGGACCGATGTTGTTGAAGTACCAGGAACCCATGCTGTTGTAACGATCGGTGACGTCAATGGTCTGGGTGGTGGTGGCCTGCAGATAGAAGAGGTCGCCCACGGGCTGCACGACAACATAGTCGCCCTTGGCGATGCCGTCGTAAACCAGCTGGATGTCGCCCTTCTTCATGTCATAAATCTCGGGCCAATCCTTCGCCTTGTCGCCGCGATAAGGATGAACCTTCGCTTCGACTTCGCTGTGGGAGTTGTCAACATTCTTGACCTCGGCCAGGCGATAGTTGGTCTTCAGAACCAGCATGATCTTGCCTTCGTGGTCCAGAATCCAGGTGCCGGAGATGAAGAAAGCAGCCAGGTCCATGGAGCTCTTCTGGCCCTTCAGCTCGGAGATCTCGGTGTAAACGATGTTGCCGTAATCGTCGTAATCATCGACGTTGCTGGCCACGCCGGTCTTGTTGTAATCGTAGTTGGTCCAGGTCTCGACGTCGTTGAACTTCACATCGACGTTAGTCTTGTTGGCAGCCTTGGCATTGCGATAGAAGTCGTCGTAGGTCCAGCCCTTGCTCAGGACGGTGGACTCGTCGATCACCAGGTAGCACTCGAAGTAGTCCACATGGTTGACCTTGTCTTCCTTGGCGTCGTTCTTGAAGTACACGGTGACTTCATGGCCGATCAGGTCAAGGCCGGTCTCGATGTTCAGGTTGATCTCGTCATAGACGGGAACTTCATGCTTCACACCGTCGATGGTAACAGTCTTGTAGCCGTCCACGATCTCAACAACGGTGTAGTTGGCGCCGGTCTCCTGGTTAGCCAGCAAGAGGGCATACTCATACTCAATCAGGCCGAAGGCCTCGAGAGCGAAGGTGGTGCCCTTGTCCTTGTAGTAGTTCAGGTCCACGTCGTAGCCTACCAGGTGGACGCGCATGGTGTTCCAAATGTACAGGGCAGTCTCTTCACGGGTGGCAGCCTGATTGAAATCGGTGACCTTGCTGTCCTCGAAGAGCTTGTAGTAGAGAGCGTCGGCGACAGCGTTGATGTCCCAGCCCTTGCCCTCGTACTCGCCCATGACGCCGTAGCCCAGGGCGCGGAGCAGCATGGTGGCCATCTGCGTGCCGGTGACATTCTCAGAGGGACGGAAGGTACCATCGCCCATACCGACGATGATGCCGCGGTTGGCGCAGAACGCGATGTACTTGGCGGCCCAGTTGGTCTCGGGCACGTCGGTGAACTTCACGTCGCCAATGGGGAGCTTGTCGGCCTTTTCACGGCCCAGCATCATGCGGGCGATCATGGCCGCCGCCTCGGCACGGGTCACGTTGGCGGTGGGGTTGAAGGAGCCATCGGGATAGCCTTCGATGACTTCCAGTCCCGTCAGAACCTCAACGGCTTCGACGTAATCGATCTTGGCCTTATCGGTATACTGCGCATACGCAGCATTGGTGCCGATGACACACAGACCAAGAACCATCACCAGAGCCAGAACGAGGCAGAGGGACTTCTTGAGAGTTCTCATGTTCTTTTCCTCCTTTTTTAAGAATTCCGCCGGGTCCCGACATGAGATAAAGGCCCGTCGGTTTGTGATAACGCTTTCGCGCGCTCACCTTGTTGCGGGCAGCGCAGCAAGGCTGTGCGCCCTTTTTATTGCACCGTGAGTTTAACTGAAGTCCTTTCAAAATGCAAGAGCTTCGGGGCAAGTGTAACTCAAGTGTTACATTAGCGCCTTTTCCGGCCCTTCTGCCCTTGCCGCGGGTGGTCCGGGCATGCTACAATGGCGGCAAAGGAGGCGATGGCATGTTCGCCGGAAAGCTGGATTTCATCATGAAGCTGACCGACACCTCCAACAGCGCCCTCGGCCGGGACCTGGGCTTCGACCCATCCTATATCAGCCGCATGCGCAGCGGCAAGCGGGGCCTGCCCCGGGACCGCTTCTTTCTCGAACCGGCGGCTGCCTATTTCGCCCGGCGGCTGCAGGAGCGCCCCCTGGGGAAGAGCGCCGCGGCGGAGGCCGTCTGCCCGGGCCGAGACTGGCCGGAGTCGGAGAACGAGGCGGAGAAGCTGCTGCTGAGCTGGCTTGGGCAGGATGAGCGGCAGGATATGGAACGGGTGGACCGGCTGCTCAACGGCCTGGCCGCGGCCCGGCTGCTGTGGCCGGAGGCGAAAATGCCCACCCAGCGGGAGGCGCCTTCGGGCGCCGCTTTCTACTACGGCACGGAGGGAAAGCGGGAGGCGGTGCTGCGTCTGCTGAATGATTACCGCGCCGCCGACGCGCCCACGGAACTGCTGGTATATTCCGACGAAAAATCCGACTGGCTGGCGGACGAGAGCTACGCCCGCAGCTGGATGGAGGCGGCGCTGCGTCTCATCGAGCGGGGGGTGCGCATCCGCATCATCCATCCCCTCGCGTGGGGCTGGCGGGAGCTGATGGATGGGCTGCGCAAATGGCTGCCCCTGTATCTCACCGGCGAGGTGGAAACCTGGTATTATCCCAAACCCAGGGACGGCGTCTTCCACCGCACGCTCTTCGTGGCCGTGGGCCACAGCGCCCTCGCCTCCAGCTCCGTGGGGGAGGGTGACGGGCTGAATCTGCTGGTGTCTGATCCGGCGGCGGTGGCGGCGCTTGCCCGGGAGTTTCAGGATTACCTGTCCCTGTGCGCGCCCCTGATCCGGGTCTACAAGCCCGAGAACCGCCGGGACGTTTGGAAAATGCTGGCCGAGTTCGAGGCGGCGCCTCATTCCCGGATCGTCGCGCAGCGGCTGCCTCTGGGCTGTACACTGCCGGAGGAGACGATCGCCTCCTTCGGACTCCGGGCCGGGCAGGAGCTGGTGCACTTCCTGCGGGATGCCGTCAAGCATCTGGAACAGCATCTTGCAGCCGGTCTGACGGTCACGGAGCTGCTCAGCCTGCCCCCGGCGGAGGAGGTGCGCAACGGCCTTGTCAGCCAGCCCATGAGCGAGTATATGGGCTTTGACCTCCGCTACACACCGGAAGAACTGAAAGCCCATTTGGGACAGGTGACGGCTCTGCTCCGCCGCCGGGACGGCTACCGGGTGGTCCTGACGGACCGCATCCCCGAGGGCGCCATGCTGTACGCCAAGGAGGACCTGGGCTGCTTCCTGGTCCGGATCGCCGCGCCTACCACCGTATTCTACTGCACGGAAAAACGGCTCACCGCCGCATTCTGGAGCTATCTGCAGCACAACGCCAATCTGGGCCAGAGCCGGGAGCTGGTGATCCGGTATCTGGAGGAATACATGGAAAAGCTGTAATAACGGAATATCTGCCTGTATTACTGATGGGGCCCTCCCGGGGCCCCATCGTTTTGCTGCGCAGCTGATGAAAACACCGCACGGAGGAGGCGCAGCGGCATGCAGGAACGCTGACTCCCTCCGTCTCCGGCTTGCGCCGGAGCCACCTCCCTCGGAGAGGGAGGCTTTTTTCTTCTTCCCCATTCCCCGTAATACCAAAACACAAATCAGCAAAGCGTTTGCGTTTTGGAGAGGAGGAGCCGTGGGAATCATCGAGCAGGGCCGCTTGCGGCGCTGCGAAGCATTCACACGCGCTCCGACGAAGTAACGGAGCGATACGCAGCTTTCGCGGCTCTTTCGGAAACCGCGGAAGCGGAGTGAGCGCAGTTTACTCCGTTCTCCCCGTTATACCAAGCTGAAACCGCCGGTTTCAGCTTGGAGAGGAGGAGCCGGGGGAATCTTGCAGGTATTCGCGCTCGCGCGGATACCTGCCATTCACCCATTACTGAATCCCCCGTTACCAGGCCGAAACCGCCGGTTTCGGCCTGGAGAGGAGGAGTAACGGAGCGATACGCAGCTTTCGCGGCTCTTTCGGAAACCGCGGAAGCGAAGTGAGCGCAGTTTACTCCGACGACGACACGGCGAGCCACTGCTCCGTGGTGAACTTCCGCAGCACCCAGTCGCCGTTGAAGCGGCCCACACCGCTCTGCTTTTCGCCCCCGAACATGACGTGGGCCTCGTCGCCGATGGACTGATCGTTGATATGCACCATGCCGCTGTGAAGCCGCCTGGCAACCTGCATGGCCCGGTAGACGTCACGCCCGAATACACTATTGGAAAGACCGTATTCCGTGGCGTTGGCCAGGGCGATCTGTTCCTCCACGTCCTTTGCCCGGAGGATGCTGACCACGGGGCCGAACATCTCGCTATTGGCGGCGGGCATGGACATATCGACCTCGGTGAGCACCCAGGGGCGCACCACGTTTCCTTCGGTGGAGCCCTCCACCAGCACCTTCGCGCCGGCCTCCAGGGTGGCGGCCAGGAGCTTTTCAAAGCGTTTCACCTGGGCATTGTTGATCAGGGGCCCCACGAAGACCTCCGGGTCCGACGGGTCTCCCGCCTTCAGGGCGCGCACCTTCTCCGCGAAGATGCGGCAGAACGCCTCGTGGTTTTCCGGCAGGGTGAGGATGCGGTTGAGGCCCATGCAGATCTGGCCCTGGTGGAAAAAGGCGCCGAATACAGCCTTCTCCGCCGCCTGCGCCAGGTCCGCGTCCGGCAGGAGGAGCATGGAATTGTTGCCCCCCAGCTCCAGGGACACGTCGCAGATCCGTCCCCCGGCCAGGCTGCCGATGCGCTTCCCCACCTCCGTGGAGCCGGTGAAGGAGACCATGTCGCTCTCCGGATGCAGCACAAGAGCGTCCCCGATCTCGCTGCCCGCACCCGCCACCACGTTCAGCAGGCCCGCGGGCATCCCCGCCTCCTGGAAAAGCTCTCCCAGGATGAAGGCGGTGGCCGGAGTGTCGGAGGCGGGCTTCAGCACCACGGCGTTGCCCGCGGCGACGGCGGGCAGGACGCTGCGCAGGGCCAGGATGAAGGGCACGTTCCAGGGGGCGATGACGGTGACGACCCCGCGGGGCTGGCGGAAGATGTAATTCATCTGGCCCGGATTGTCCGAAGGCTGGATCTTCCCGTCCAGCAGATAGGGGAAGGACATATAGTAGCGGCAGAGATTCACGCTCTCCCCCACCTCATAGGCCCGCTTGGGGGCGGTGCAGCCCGCCTCCCGCAGCAGACATTCGTCCAGGAGGGCGCGATGGGCGTCCATCACATGCCAGAGCCTTTCCAGAGCCTCCACCCGCCGGGCGGGGGCCATGGCGTACCATTCCTTCTGGGCGGCGCGGGCGGCGGCATATGCGTCGTCCAGATCCTGCAGCCCGGCGCTGCGGTAGCGGCAGAGGACTTCGCCGGTGTAGGGGTCCCGGTCCTCCAGGATATGCTCCCCCCGGCCTTCCCGCCAGACGCCGCCGATGAACTGCTTGTCGTAAGTTTTCATATGCGCCCTCCTGTCCGTGAGGTTTGAAGTCGTTTCCTACATTATAATAATAAGGACGGCGGCAGGTCAAGTTACATCCCTGTGACAAATATGAAAGCCCGGTCCGAGCGGACCGGGCTTTCGATATTCCGTCGTTTCTTACTTCGCCAGGATGCGCTTGGCGCGCTCGCTGTCGCGGCCATAGTTGCAGGCTTCCATATCCCTGACCATATCCTGGTTGGTGTTGTCCTGCCGGGGCAGGGGCACATCCTGCTCATGGGAGAGGATATACTGCACCTTTTTGATGTCCACATTGGCGGTGGTGGTGCCGTCCTTGATGGCGACGGCGGCGGCCACGCCGGCGGCCTGGCCGGTCTGCACGCACTGGGGGATCAGCTGCAGGGGGCCGATGGCGTCGGGATCGGCGGAGAGGTGGCGGCCCGGGGCCAGCAGGTTGTCGATCTCCTTGGGCACGATGCAGCCATAGGGGATCTCCACGGGCACGGAGGAGCCGGTGGTGGTGGACCAGGCGATCACGTCGTCGAAGGCCACGTTGGCGGCCATGTGCTTCATGGTCATATAGACCCTGCCGTCCAGACGGCGGGAGCAGCGGACGCCCAGCTGGGGCGCGATGTCCAGCAGATAGGCGTTTTTGAAGGCCGGGCACTTTTCCTTGCAGAAGTCCAGGATCTTCCGGATGGAATTGCGGACGATGAACTCCGTCTCCTTGATGTCCTTCAGGTCGATGCAGAGGCGGCCGGAGAGCCAGTTGTTGAACCAGACCACGTCGGTGTTGCCCGCGGGGAAGAACATGGTGCGGTAGCCCGCCACCTTCATCAGCTCGCTGCTGAAGGCCCGGGACTCCTCGGGACTGGTGCGCTGCCACTCGGCATAGGCCATGTAGTCCACGCCCGCGGCCCGCCACACCAGGGCAGTCTGGTCGTCCCGCTCCATCTCGCCGGGGATGCCGCTCTTGCCGTGGAAGGGGGCGCCGGCCTGGGCATAGATGTCGCCGTCGCCGGTGGCGTCGATGACGATCTTGGAGAAGATCGCCTGGCGCCCGGCCTTGCTCTCGAAGATGACGCCCTTGATCTCCTTGCCCTCCATGATGGGCTTGGTGCCCCAGCAGTGGAGCAGCACTTCGATATTGGGCTCCTCCTGGACCATCAGGTCCATCTCGATCTTCAGCTGCTGCGGGTCATAGGAGGGGGCGCGGGCCAGCACCTTTTCCGGGCCGAAGCCGGAGGTGCAGAAGGGGATCTTCTCCCACTTGCCGATGAGGATGGGATCGTTCTTGCCGATGTCCTCCAGCCGGGGGCTGAGATAGGCTTCCGGCGCGGACTTGTCCAGGCGGGTGAACCACTCCTCCTGGATGCCCCGGATCACGGAGTAATTCTTCCAGCTGAGGGAGGGCACTACCAGCACATAGCCCCCGGTGACGTCGCCGCCGAAGTAGCCGTAGCGCTCCATGAGGATGATCTTCGCATCCCGGTTGGCCCGGGCTGCCGCGATGGCCGCGCTGTGGCCCGCCGCGCCGCCGCCCACGATCAGGATGTCGCATTTCCCGTAGACCGGCAGTTCATTGGGTGTTTCCCGATAGATTTCGCTCATGCTATTTCCTTCCTTTCGGATTTAAATTACACGGTCAATATATACAAATATTATTATAATTCTTCCGTTATAGCTTGTCAATTCCTGCCAAAGTATTTATGAAAACGCGGTTTGTGCCTCCGCACAAGTTTTCCTTGACTTGCGCCTTCTTTTTTTATATTGTTATCTTTGGAGAATAACGAAATGAAAGCAAATAAAGATAAACGAAAGGAGCCGAACACATGCAGGAACTGGAAATGAAGTTCTATTCCAACCGTTCCCCGAAGAAGGGTTACAGCTGGGAGACTCCCCCCCAGCCCATCCCCGAGGATCAGATCGCCGAAACCGTCACCACCGAGGTGCTGGTCATCGGCGGCGGCATCAGCGGCCTGGCGGCCTCCGCCCGCTGCGCGGACAAGGGGCTGAAGGTCATCACCCTGGACAAGAATGAGAAGACCCTGGCCCTGGCCGGGCAGATCGCCGCGGTCAACAGCCGCATCATGGCGGAAAAGGGCATCACCATCGACAAGAAGGTGCTGGCCGCCGACTGGCTGAAAATGAGCGGCAGCCGCGTGCAGGAGGACCTTCTGTGGATCTTCCTCAACCGCAGCGCCGAGGGCTTCCACTGGATGCTGGACCTGGCGGGGGACTGCCTGGACGTGGGCGTGTACGAAGCCTACAAGGGCCCCATGTTCAGCGAATATCCCGGCACCCACCACATCTTCCAGAAGCAGGGCAGCACCAAGTATAAGGCCTGGGGCGGCGGCCCGCTGGCCTGCGAGATCCTGGAGAAGGCCCTGATCGAAAAAGGCGGCACCCTCCTGCGCCTCACCCCCGCCCTGTACCTGGAGAAGAACGGCGAAGGCCGGGTCACCGGCTGCATCGCCAAGTGCCCCGACGAGAAATACCGCCGCTACCAGGGCACCAAGGCCGTGGTCCTGGCCACTGGCGACTGCAGCGAGGACCGGGAGATGCTGGAAGCCTTCTGCCCCATCGGTACCCGTC
>JAEEGK010008867.1_pt1 | contig 23654 bp, 11 predicted proteins | sample 8958771 | NCBI WGS metagenome assembly JAEEGK01 (sample SAMN16246547, study PRJNA631951) | gut metagenome | biome: gut microbiome; feature: rumen; material: SC-attached | host: Bos | place: Iran: Karaj | collected 2018-10
AAAAAAAAATATGAAAAAATGAAAAATATTGAAAATGAAAAAGTAGAAATGATAATGAATAATACAGAGAAACTATTATATAAAGGTAGATTATTAAATAATTATTTCAGTGATAAAAAAAATGAAAGAGGAATACCTCATTTTTCATTAGAAAGTGAAAGTGATATAGGAGCAAAAGAAGTTATTGATTTTAAACCTTTAAGAAAAGAAGAACAAGCAAGAAGATATTATGATCATTGTTGTTGCTTAAAATGTAGAAAAAAATTTAATAAAAATTTAGTTTATGCAAGATTTTGGTGTTTATTTATTGTAGATAATCAATTATTTGATAATTTCTCCTTATTAATAATAATATTAAATACAATATTTATTCTTATTTCAGATCCAAGAGATGATTATAGTATAGCAAATACATCAGATCAATATTTTTTATATTGGTATACATTAGAATGTTTATTAAAAATAATAACATATGGTTTTGTTATGACTGAAAATGCTTATTTAAAAGATTATTGGAATTGTTTAGATTTTTTTGTAGTTTTTGTAGGATGGATTTCATGGATTTTAGAAAGAACAATGAATGGAAAAAAAATTTCTGGTTTAGCTGGTTTAAGAGCTTTTCGTATTCTTAGACCTTTAAAAACAGTAAAATCTGTTAAAGGTTTAAGAAAATTAGTTATTGCTCTTTTAGCTTCAATTTCTCATTTAGCTGAAACTACAATAGTATTATTTTTCTTTTTTATCATATTTGCTATTGCTGGAGTACAAATGTGGCAAGGTTTATTTTTAAGAAGATGCATGAGTTTAAATTATGGTTATTTAATTTCTTTAACTGATTTTAAAACTATGTGTACTTATGATTCTGATTGTAATTTATATAATACTTATGGTAATAAATTTATCTGTGTTAAAGCTTATAGAAATCCTGATAATGGAGTTATTAATTTTGATAATGTTTTATATGGTTTTATTACTGTCTTTGTTATGGTAACTCTTGAAGGATGGAGTGATGTTTTTGTTTATGTTTCTAGAACTTTTAAAGATAAAATTCAAGTTAATCCTATTATTATTTTCCTTTATTTTCATTTTTTTGTTATTATTGGTGGATTCTATCTTATTAATTTATTTCTTGCTGTTACTAATTCTGAATTCGAAAAAATTGAAGTTACTAGAAAAGAATTAACTGGGAAAAAAAGTTTTTTCGCCTTAATTAAAAGTAGATATGATTTAAGAGAGAAGGAAAAACAAGAGAAGAAAAAAAAGGAAAGAGCATTAAAGAATAAAAATTTAAAAAAAAGTGGTGAAAGTTTAAGAGAATTATACTTTAAAGTTGATGATGAGGCATTTCACATAGTAAAAAATAAAAGAGATATTCCAATAGTTTATCAAACAGTTCGTGATATGTATATTATGTCAAATAATAATCCAGAAGAATTATATACTATCGAAGAAATGATTGATGATGAAGAAACTCATTTATGTAAAGATATTAAGAGACAACAAAAAGAAATTGATAGATTAATTGATGAAAAAAAAAAAGAAGAAAAGAAAAATTCTTCTTTAAGAGAAAAAAAAGAAAAAGAAAAGGAAAAAGAAAAAAAAAGAGGAGGTCATCGTGTAAGTGTTAAAATTAATGCTATGAATTATGCAAGTTTTGATGATAAAAATATTAAAAGAAAAAATTCTGGAGAAGAACTTCCAAAACCTTCTGAAAAAATTTATGCTGATGCTATTCCTATTTCTATTAATAATACTCAGAAATTTTTAAAAGATGAAATTTCAAATTTTCAAAAATTAATTAATCAAAATTCAATGAATCAATATCAAGAAAGTAATTTAAAGCAAAAATTAGAAAAAAAAGAAATGGAAAAATTAATTCAAAATCAATTAGTTTTTAAACCAGATTTATCATTTGAAGCTGAAATAAGACAAAAATTAGAATTAGAAAAGAATAAATTAAAAGAAGAAGAATTTCAAAAAAGAAGATCAATATTAGGAAAAAGTTCTGGTTTGCCAATAGGTAAAAAAAGAACAAAGCAAAGAACAAGTAATTTAGTTTCAAGAGATATGTTAAAAGAAATATATAAAAATAAAAAATATAAAGTTCATATTAATAATGAATTATCATTTATGACTGATTTATCTTTATCAAATTTAGATAATTCATTTGATGATAAAAATAATGATTCAGTTTTAATTGATGGTAGTCTTTCAGATGATGATAGAATGACAGTAATTTCAAAGAAGAAAAATAATAATTTTTCTGCTTCTTCAAATGAAAATTCAATTATTGCAGAAAAGAAACTTTCTCTTAATGAAGATGATAAAATATATAATGAAGTTACTTTCGAAAGACCAAACGCTCTTTTACCAGAAATTTTAAAATTAAAAAATAATAATATAATAAAAGAAAGATTAAAAAAAATAAGAGAAAATTTTAATTTAAATGACTTTTTACAAAAAGAAGCTCTTAATGGAGTTCCAATTTCTACTTTAGGAAGAAGAAGATCATATTTAAATTTTTTACAATATGATCAAAGGAAAAATGAATTGGAAGAAGATGAAAATCAATTAAATGATTTAGATAGTAGAAATAAATTAGATATATCACTTTATAACAAAGAAGAAATTTCTCTTTCTGATATTTCCATGAGTGAAGTAAATTTACTTCCTAAAGAAATTCCACAAACTTTTAAATTATATTCTGATAATGTTAATATGGAAGAAATAAATAAAAAATTAGAATCCAATAAATATGTATCTATTGCAAGGAAATCTATTATGGATAGAGGATCAAAAAATGATAATGTTAATTTAACTACTAAAGAAATGCAAAAATTTTATAGGAATTTAAATTATAATTTAAATAAGAATATTATTATTGATATGAAACCTCCTAGAGGAAGAGATGATAAAGGTTTAGATAGAAGTCATATATTTATTAATATTGAACATGAAGATGAGCATAATGAAAAAGCAAAAAATAAATCTATTTCAAGTTTAAATGATAGTGAAGTTTCAAATAATGTAAGTAGTAAGAATTCAAAGATATTAAATGAAACTAGTATGTTATCATTAAATTCAAATACTTCAAATAATCTAAGTTCAAAATTAAAAAAGGAAAATATAAAAGATAAAAAAATTCCATCTTATATATATAAAACACCTTCAATAGGAAAAAATTTGAATAAATTTCCAATATTAAATTCAAATGAATTTATAGTAGAAGATCAAAATAAAAAATATTCAGATCCATTGACAATTCAACAAGATTTAATTCCTCAAAATTTACGTGGGAAAAAATATTATATGAATTATATGAATAATATAATAGATAAAGATTTAAAAGTAAAAGACCAATTTAAAGTAGATCATTGGAGAGGAGAAGTTTTAGGTAGTCAAATAAAATATATTCATAAGAAACAATTACCAGAATCAACAGAAGCTTATTTCTTTTTTAATGATAAGAAATTAAATTTAAAAAAATATAAATATGAAAAATTAAAACATTTTGATTATTTAGACCATGAATGTGCATATTTAACTCATTCACTTAAAAATTTACCGATTCAAATATTAGAAATTATGCCTCCAAGAATGAGAGATTATGGTAGATTTGCAGTTGGAAAAGATATTTCTTTAGGAACTTTATCTTCTAAAGGAACTGCTTCTCATATTTCTACTTCTTCTAATGCTTTTTCAAAAAAATCATCAAGTCATACTTCCAGAAGTAAAAGTAATTTAATTTTAGGAAGTGCTTTTAGTAATTATCATAAAGTTCAAGATGAAATTAAATATAAAAAAGGGTTTTATGATAAAATATATAAAAAAATCGATGAGTTTAATTATAAAACTTTATCATATTATTTTTATGAAGATGAAAGTTTATATTATAAATTAACTGATGATAAAAGAAGAGAAGAAAAAGAAAAAGAAAGAGAACAAAATAATAAAAATAAAGATTCTAAAATAGAAGTTAAAGGAGAAGTAAAATCAATATCAATATATGATTTAAAAACAAATTCACATAGATATGTTCAATGGAGTGGAAATGATGTTTTATTTCAAGAAGATCCAGAAGAAAAAAGAGAAGAATGGAATAAAATGATAAATACATTAGAAAATTTCAATATAATTATATGGAATCCAAATCCTGGTATTCAAAGAGGACAAAAAATAAGATATGCATTTTATTTAGTAGCAACAAATAATTGGTTTGATTATTTTATATTATTTGTAGTCGTGGTGAATGCAGTTTTTATGGCTTTAGATGGAAATTTATTTACTCCAGAACAATTTCAAAAATTAAATATATCTAATTATGTTTTCAATGGTGTTTTCATTGCTGAATTTATACTTAAATTCATTGGTTTAGGTCCTATTGTTTATTTCTCAGATGCTTTCACATATTTAGATGTAGTTATTATTGTCTTTGCTATTCTTGATATGGCTACTCCTACTTCTTCTACTGATAATGAAATTGGTGCTAAAAAAAGTGCTATTGCTAGTTTAAGTTTTTTAAGAGTTTTTAGAATTTTCAGAGTTTTAAGATTAACTAAAGTATTAAGAAGAATGAAATCTATGAGATTAATTATTATTTCCATTAAAAGAGCTTTAGCTAATGTAGCTTATATTATTTGCATTCTCTTAATGTTTATTCTTATTTTTGAACTTTTAGGTATGTCTCTTCTTAATGGAAATAAAAGATTTCAAAGTTTCTTAATTGCTTTTTATACTACTTTCCAAATATTAACTGTTGAAAATTGGAATGCTTTATTATATGAATTATTTAGAATGTCACCTTTTTCTTTTTTTTATTTAATGGTTTGGATATTTTTAGGAAATTATATTATATTTAATTTATTCACTTCAATTTTACTTCAATCATTTTCTGATGATTCATCACCTGATAATGAAGATGAAGATGAGGATGAAAAAGTTGAAAAAATGTATACTTTACCAGATTATTTAAATCAGATAAAAATGAAAGAAAAAGAACATAAAAATAGATTAAAAGGGATTAAGACAAGAGGAGGAGCAAATAATAATATTAATCCATCATCTTTATCTAATTCTCAAAGTCAAATTAAAACATCAGTTTCTCAAAGTGAAAATTTTAAAAGTTCAGAAAATAGTGAATCTGCTTCTCAAATGTTTTCTATTCAAGATGAAGAAAATGATATTAGTAAAGAAGAAGATGGAAAAGTTTACACTGGAGTCGATAAAAATATGAGAGAATGGCAAAAAGTAAATAAATTATTTAGAAGAAATGAATGTGAAAATGCATTATATTTTATTCCACAAACTAATAAATTTAGAATTTATTGTATGCAACTTTGTGGTTATAAATGGTTTGATAATTTTATTTTAGCTATGATTTTATTTTCTACTGCTAGATTAATTATTGATACTTTTGTTAATGGATATTTTTGGGTTTTGGCTTTTGATATTTGTGATTTGTTCTTTAATATTGTTTTCTTAATTGAATGTTTTGTTAAAGTTATTGCTTTAGGTTTTGTTATGGATGAAGGTTCTTATTTAAGAGATAATTGGAATAAAATTGATTTATTTATTGTTGCTTTTTCTCTTTTAGATTTTTATAGTCTTTATTCAAAATATTTAACTGATTCACAAGGAAGATCTTCTCTTCAATTTTTAAAAGTTTTAAGATTATTAAGAATACTTCGTCCTTTAAGATTCATTTCACATAATGGTCAATTAAAATTAATTATATCATCATTATTTGATTCAATATTACCAATATGTAATGCATTATTTATTGTCTTAGTAGTATTTTTTATGTTTAGTATTGTAGGAATAAGTTTATTTTATAGTAATTATCATAATTGTTATGTTTATGATAATGATGGAACAACATTTAAAATAGCAGATAATGATTTTTCAAAAGAATATAGTGAAAATAATGATGTTGCAGCAATGCCAAATTTTGTTAATTTTTGTGCAGAGAAATATAATGGAATAATGGATACAGGACCATCATTTAAATTTTCAAATATATTAATATCAATGGTTACTGCATATGTATTAAGTAATACAGAAGGATGGCCAGAAATAATGAATTCATATAGAGTATTTAATGATTTTTATGGAATATTTTTTATAGTTTATTTACTTGTTGTTTCTTATTTTTTCCTTAATTTATTTACTGGAATTATGTTTAAATATTTTAATGATTCTTGGACAAGAGAACAAAAAGTTGCTGATGGAGATAAAAAAGCTGCTAAATATTATGATTTTTTAACTCAAATTGAAGATGCTCAACCTGATTATATTACTTATATTAAACCACGAGAAGGGACTTTTAGATATAAATTAAGAAATTTTGTTGATAGTTCTTATTTTGATAATTTCATTATGGCAATTATCTTTTTAAATATGATATCTATGGCAATGAATTATGATGATTGTGATTATGGATATGAATATATTTTAAAATTTGCAAATTGGATTTTTACTGGAATTTTCGTTTTGGAATGTATACTAAAATTAACAGCATATGGATTATCTGGATATTTTTATTATGGATGGAATAAATTTGATTTCTTTGTTGTCGTAGCATCTTTATTAGATATTGTAATAGCTAACATTGATGGTATTGATGCAGCATTTTTAAAATCATTTCAAATTATAAGAGTATTAAGAGTTTTAAGAGTTACTAGAGTATTAAGATTAATAAAAGCACTTAAAGGTTTAGAAAAATTATTACAAACATTAAGTTGGTCAATTTCAGCATTAGCAAATGTATTTATATTAATGTTTCTAATGTTTTGTATATTTTCTATTTTAGGATGTTATTTATATGATGGATTAACTTATAAAAAATATATGGATAAAATTGTGTATATGAATCAATATAGTAATTTAAATAATTTTTATAATAGTTTTCTCCTTGTTTTCAGAGCTGCTACAGGAGAAGATTGGCCTGGAATTATGGAAGAATTAGCTTTTATTGATGAAGAAAAATTTTCTGAACCTTATGCTTATATTTATATGTTAATTATGAATTTTATTTCTGCTGTTATTATGCTTAATTTATTCCTTATGGTCACTTTACAACAATATGATGATTTCACTACTAAATCTTATAATCCTATTGAGAAATTTGAAGCTTTTTGTGAAGAATTTAAAAGCGCTTGGAATAAGAATTCTAATGATAAAGATAAAGGTTTTAGAATTAAGAAAATATTAATTACTAATTTTTTCTCTGATTTTACTTGGAAGAAACTTAATTTCCCAGATATAAATAAATTAGAATATATTAAAAAATATGTTTTGGAATTAAAATTAAGAAGTGATCCTGAAAATTATGTATATTTCCATGATGTTTTATACAAAATAATAGTAAAGCAAATGGGAGATAATGTAGATAAAACAAATCCAGAAAATGCATTAATAGTAAGAACAGAGAGAAAAGTAGGAGAATATATAAAAGAAAGAATATCAAATTATATTAAAAAAAATAAAATATTAAAAAGTAAAGATAAAAATCCATTAACAACATTTAATCCATTAACTTCTCATTTATATTTCAAAATGTCATATTTATATTTAAAACACTTTATAACATTTTATAAAGAAAATGCAGAAATAATAAAACAACAAGAAGATGCATTTTCAGTGAATTCAAATTCATTTGAAAATGAAGAAGAAGAAGATGAAGTTTATGAAATGGATAATATTAATGAAATTAATGAAAATATGATTGATACTAAAAGTATTGCTAGTTCTGCAAGAGCAAGTGAACATGAAAAATTAAAAGATACTTATAGAGAAAGTACTACTAAAAAATTACTCGCTTCAAGTATTGGAGGATCTAGTAATCATTTTATTAAATCTAACATTGGTATCTCTGGTATTCATTAAAATTTCTTTTATGTAATTAACTTTTTATATTGTTTTATTATTTGTTTAAAATTTTTTAAAAAAATTAAATAAAATCATTTTTTAGATTTTTTTACTTTATTTTACTTATTATCTTTAATATAAAAAATTTATTTATCTTGTTGATTTTTCTTTTGTTCTTCTTTTCTTTTTTTCTTTGCAGCTTTCTTTGCTTCTCTTTTAGCTTTATTATCTTTTTTTTTCTTTTCTTGTTTTACAGTTCTTTTATAATTAGGTAAATAATTATCTAAATCACTGGATAATTCCTTAATTAAATTTTCATCAGTGACTTTTTTATCACTTTCATATTTAGAAACATCAATAGGGAAACCAGAAACAATAATAGGACCTTCATTTCTAACAGCAATAGTATAAGTAAACTGGGCAACAATATCTCCTTTTTTTTCAGCTAAAACAGGATAAGCATGTAATAATTCATATTTAGTACATTCACTTAAACCTAATTTCATAGTAGTTTTAAAATTTTGAATTTGGGTTTTCATTTTAATATTTTCTTCCTTATCAAAAGCATTAAAAGTGAAAGGAAAAGAATAAAAATTACTTTCAACAATACTTAATAATTTCCTACCAGATTCAGTTCTTAATTTATAAGTAGTTTCTAAAGCTCTTTTATAAACATTAGTTTTAATTCCAGTTTCTTTTGGTTTTCCTTCTCCAGTACTAACGATAACATCAAGTGCGAAAACATCCCCAAATTCAAATTTTCTTTGATCTACTTTTTGTTCATAAGTAGTTTTATTTATTATAGTTTCCATTCCATCAATAATATCTTTTTTCATTCTATGACTTAAAACACCTTCAACGGGATTAACATTATAATCTTTACATATTTTACTTATTGCTTCTGTTATATCATTATTAGTTGGTCCATTAACTTTCATTAATCTTAAAGATGCTTGAATTGAATTATATGCTGCTAAAATTACATCTGCTTTTTCACCTTTTATTTTATCATCTTCATTCTTTGATATTACTATTGTATGTCCTACTATTGATGCAAAACCATTTATTTCAACTCCTAAATTTAATTTTGCTACATCTCCTTCTGATAATATTTTATATTCATGTGGATCATCTGTTATTTCTAAAGGAGCTGAATAATTTCCACATACTTCATTTAATGATATACATGTTGGAAATGCAAGACCTTTTATAAATTTTTTTTTTGTGTATATTTTTGATAATTCTTCTTTTATGAATAAATCTGATTGAGAACATAATTCATATAAATTTTCACCTGGTTTACATTTTGATATTAAATTTTGAAGTGCTTTATCTGCTATCATTCCTGCATCTTGAAGAAAGGAGAATGCACGTGGATCTTTTGAAAAATCTTCTCCTATTTGATCTTCTACTTCTTCTACTTCTTCTTCTTCTTCTACTTCTTCAACTTCTTCTTCTTCTTCTTCTTTTTGTTTTTTATCCTTTTTTTCCATATCTTTTTAAAAATAAAAATAATCTTTTTAAATATTTAATAATTGTAATTAAAAAATAATATTTGTTCAAACGAATTACTTTTTTTAATTTAAAACAAAATACAAAAGTATTCCAAAAAAAAAGAAAAAAAGTTTAATTGTCTTCAGGTATATTTTTTGAAATCCATTCTAAAGCAGCAGAATATCCGATTTTTTTAGCAACAGAGACCATAAAAATTTCCATAGGTCTAGTTTCTCTACTTAAAATATCATCATATCCTAAAGCTTGTTTTAATTCATCAACTGAGACAGAACCTTTCATATCAATTTTATTTCCTAAAATAGCAATAGGAATATTAACTAATTCAGGAGTTTCTAAAATTTTTTCTAATTCTTTCTTAGCTTCTGGAAATCTATTTACATCAACAGAATCAACTAAAAATAATATTGCGCTAACAGCAGGAAAATAATCTTTCCATATTTTTCTTGCTGTTTCATGTCCTCCTAAATCATATGTATTTAATTTTAAATTTCCCATTTTTAATTCCTCTGAATGAGGATGAATTGTTGGACGTGTTTGAGTCACTGTGTCGTTTTTTAATACATGTAATAATGCTGTCTTACCTGCATTGTCTAATCCTAAAAATACTATGTTAGCTTTCTTATTATATAATCCTAGGTAACTTAATACTGAGTTAAACATTCCTTTCATATAATTCCATGCAAACATTTTTTTTTTTAAATATTTTTTATGTTAAATTTATAATAAATTTATTTTTCTTTTTGTATATGAATATAATAAAAAAATAATGAAATATAAAGAAAAAAAACCATATTATAATCTTAATGATTATTTTCTTCGTTTTTAATCATTTCATATCCTTTTTCAATTAATTCCAATAAATCTTCTTTTTTACTAATCAACATATTCATTTTTTCTATTCCCATTTCTTTAATCATTCCAGTGATTTTAGCGGCTTCAACAGGATGAACATTATAAGCAATTTCATAAATAGAATCAGCAATTTCATTAGAAATTTCTTCACTTTCTTTAGAATCAATCATTTCACCATTAAAAACAGAAATAGTAGGATCTTTAAATTGAGAATGTAATTGTGAAGGATTTAAATTTTGTAAATTTCTCTGATCAATTTCGTCAATTTTATCATTTTGGTTTTTCATTAATATATTTTGTCTTTGTAAATTATACATAAAGGGAAGAGGAAGTTGAATTGGAATTTGAGATATATTTGCAGGAAAATTTCCTATTACTGGTCTATTTTGCATCATCATTAACATATTTACTTGTTGAGGATTCATAAATTTTCTTTGAGGAAAATTTTGATTAGAACTAAATTTATTCATATTTATATTATTTGGATTCATTTGTTTATATTTGTTATTATTATTATTATTACTATTACCATTAAAATTGTTATTGTATCTTCTTCTATTATTATTGTTTTGGTTATTTTGAGAAAATAAAAGATTTGGATTTTGATTATAATTTGGGTTTTGACTATATTTGTTTTGATTTGGATTTATGCTGAAATTTTCCTTCCCATTTACCAAAATCATATTTGGGAATATATTATTTATTTTTTGATCTTTATTTATTTGAATATAATTTGATTGTGATGTATTCACATAATTTTGATTTAAAGGAGGATTTAAATCTTGATTAGGATAATTATTATATTGGTCTATTTGCCTGTTTGGATTATTCATATAATTTAAATTTTGATTAGGTGTTTGCTTTGGAATATTTTCTTCAAATGAAATTGGAATACATTCAAATTCTGGGTGTCTTTGCATACAAAATTCATTATATTTTTGCATAAATGTTTCATATTCTTTTAATTTACTTAAAGTTATAATTCCTGAATTAGTATTAAAATCAACTTGAACTTCTTTAGGAGAATATTCTTGTAACATAATAACTTTAATAAATAATCTAATTTCTTTTTCTAAATCAAATTCATTATTAATTTCATCAACAGAATAAAGTAAATTAAATCTAATTTTATATTCATCATTAGAATAATTATTATTAGTAAAATTAGCTCTTCTTTCTCTATCTTCTTTTTTAGTAGCATATTTAACACAAAGAGGTTGTAATCCAGCAAAAACAATTTGATTATTTTTAATATCAGATATACATCTTGAAGTTTCCTCAAAATTAGAAAAAGTAATAAAACCAAAACCTTTGGAATTTCCAGAAAGATCTTTACTTACACTAGCATATTTAACATTTCCATATTTTTCAAATAATTTCCTTAAATCAATATCTGTGAAATATAAAGGAAAATTAATCACAAATAAAGTTAAATTTTTCCCTTGAAGACTATTTGAAGGAACTAAATTTACTATATTTAAAGGTTTCCCATTAAATTCTTTCCCATTTAAATTTTTTTTAGCTTCTTCTGCTTCTTTTTCATCACTATAATATATATATCCATAACCTTTTGAATTTCCATTTTCATCGTATTCAATTTTTGCAGATTCAACATCACCATATTCTAAAAAAATTTTATAAAATTGTTTCTGTGTTATATTACTATCAATATTTTTAACAAGAAGACTTTGATTAATTTTCTTTTCTTTAGAACTTCCTCTTCCTTCATATTTACAAATTCTTATTGGTTTTCCTTTTACATTATTTGATAATTTTGGTTTTAAAATTTCTCCATTTAATTCATGTCTTGCTTTATTTGCCCAATTCTCATCTTCTAAATATACTTGAGCCCATATTTTTGATAATTTTGAATTATTCAAAGTTGCAAATTGAAAATGATAATCTTTAAATAAATTTGCTAAATCATCAAATGTTGTATCTTTTGGTAAATCAGCTACAAAAAGTGCATTTGATTTTTTTGTTTCTTGGGTGTTCATTTTAATTTAATTTGATTTAGAAAATCGAAAAAAATTAATTCTTTTATATAAATAAAAATTAAAATAAATTATTTTTTCAAATTCTTTATTATTTAAATTTAAATTATATTCAATTTGTTATTTCAATATCTTTTTCTCATTTATAATAAATATATTCCATTTCGAATTTTCTTTTCTTAAAGTACATCTATAAACCGTAAAAATATCATGAAATCTACACAATAAAAAAATACACAAATAGAATATATTTTATCTTTCAAATCAATTTATTGTTTTTTCTATATGGTAGTTATATCTTCAATAATTGATAATAACATATATACAATTTAGAAGATTTCTTTAAAAAACATATAAAATCAAATTTAAACAAAAAATTAAATATTTAAAAAACATTTATTCAGTTAAATAAATATTAAATAAAAAAGAATGAATAAAAATTCTCTTGTCTAATTAATAATTTATGGGAAAGATTTCTTAGTCATAATTTCATAAAATTCATCAAAAGTTAACTCAGTACCATTAGCAGAAGCTCTTTCAAGCATATCTTTTAATTCTTCAGCACTCATATTTTCTCCTAATTCTTGTGCAATTTTTTTAAGTGAACTTAAAGTAATTGTATCAGCATTAGGATCATCAATAAATAATTCAAAAATTCTATGAATACCTTCTTTACTTTCTTTATCTCCTAATTTATTATTAATTGAACCAACAAAATCATCAAAATTAACTCCTCCATTTTTTGCTGCTTCAGGTGTATCTAAATCTGCTATTAATGTATATATTGTTGGATTCTTTGTATCAAATCCTAATGATTGCATTGCTGCTTTTAATTCTTTTGGATCTATCTTTCCTGTTCCATTTGTATCAAATAAATCAAATGCTTGACGTATTTCATCTACTTCATCATTTGATAATCCTGATTTCTCTATCTTTGTTGTTGTTGTTGTTGTTACTTTTGTTTTTTGTTGTGTTCTTTTTGACATATGAAATTTATTTTGATTCAATTTATATTCTATTTTTTTATTTTTTTTGCTTGTTTTTATTCTCTATTTTTTTGGTTTTTGATAATTATTGTTATATATATAATCTCAAATGTTAATTTACAATCACTAATCTTAATGATATAAGCATCATAATGATGATACTTTATTTCTAATTCATAATTTATTTTTATTATTTTTTCCTTCTTTTAAATATATTAAACTAAATTTGTGTATATTAAAAACTAATCAATTTTCATAAATTAAAAAAATAATTTATATACAAATAACGGATAAAAAATAAAAAAATTTATTTAATTTGTTCTCTAAAATGTTTTCTTCCAGAACCAAAAATATTTTTAGGTTCAGTTTCTTTATTAGCATAATTACTTAAATGAGCTTTTCCCCCAAATCCAAAAACAGGATTATATTTATTATCATATAAAAATTCTTTAGAAAAAATTCCAGTTTGATTGTCAAAAGAATTATTAAATCTTTTTTTTCCTTTAACAGGAAAAGAATCAGGAGTTTTATTTAAAAGATAATTAATATTCCCATTATTACTATTAATATATTTTTCCATACTTTTATTTATTCTTTTTCTTTTTTGTTTATTAGGTTCATTATTTAAATTAGGATGAATAACTCTATTTGTATTTAAATTTTGATAATATAAATTTATATTATTTCTACATGTATTAGGTCTATTATTTTTTTCTATTTCTTTTGATAAAAATTTTCCAATTCCTCCTTCTAAATTATCTTTTCTTAATATATTTAATTTTCTTTTTTTTATATCATTTCCATTTGAAATTCCTGTTGATGTTTTTTCATAATGAAATCTTGGTTCACTTAATCCAAAAGGATGACTTCTTTGAGTTTCTTCATTTACCATTTTTGAATATATATTTTTTAAATTTTTCTCATATTGTGTTTTTTCAATTTTTGGTTTTTCCTCTTAATAAAATAAAATTTATTTCAAATATAATTTTTACTTTTTTGATTATGTGTTGTTTTCATATATCTTGGATTTGACATTTGCTTTTTTTAATTTAATTTAAAAAATATTTAATGAAATTCTAATAATATTAAATATTAAAATTCAAGAATATTCAAATAATAATAAAATAAAATTTCCAAATAAATAAATATTAAAAGTAATTTTAAGCAGCTTCAGCTTGTTTATTATTAAGATCTTGAATTTTTAAAATAGTATTTTTATTCATAGCATATTCATTGTCACTCATTTTATTTTTATTTCCCATTTTATTTTGTTTATCTTGCATTTGTCTTTTTAAATATTCTAAATTATTTAAATTAGCCTTTTTAATTTTTTGTTGAATTTCCTTATTATCATTAATATATTTTTGACAATCGGTATTCCAAATTCTTGCTTGTTCATTGTCTAATTCTTTTTCTAATTCAGAATATTTTTTCTTTTCTTCTATTTGAATATCTAATTGATGTTTTAATTCATTTCTTTCATCTTTTTTTTTCAAAGTTTTTTTATTCGTTTCTTTTTCAAGTTCTCTTCTATTATTTTCTTTCATATAATAATTGATTCTATCTTCATCTTCTTTATCTTCTAATTTCTGTTTTTCAACTAATTCATAAGCTTTAGTTAAATCATATTTATTACCATATTTTTTAATACGATCAAAAAATTTTTTTCTTTCTAATTCTTTCTTTTCTTCAACCTGACGATATTCTTCCATAAATCTTTTATCTTCTTCTTTTTCTTTCTTTAAATCATCTTTTAATTTCTGTTCTCTTAAATCATTAGTTTTTTTTGTATTTAAATAAGCTTCAATTTCTTTTTGTTTTCTTTCTTCTATTTTTCTTCTTTCATCTTCAAGTTCTTCTTGATAATGTTTAACTAAATTTCTTTCAAATTTTTTGTTTTTTAACTCAGCAATTCTTTTTCTAGTATATTCATCTCTCATTTGATTAATCCTAATTTCTTGTTCCATTTTTCTTTGTTTTCTTAATTTTTCTTCTTTTTCTCTTTCTATTTCTTCTAAATCTTTTAAATGTTCATTCCATATTTTTATATATTCTTTATTTCTTAATTCTTCTTCATATTCTCTTTTAACTTTATCTTTAATTTGAACATTTAATTCATCTCTAATTCTCATTTTAATTTCTTTATCTTTAATTTTTTCTTCTTTTACTTCTTGTTCATAAATTCTTCTATTATATTCAGCAAGAGCACCCCATTCATCACCAGTTAAAGCAAAATCAATTCTTTTAACCGGCGTTTTTTCTTTTATTATTTGATTTGTTTTTTTTTCATATTTTCTTTCTTCTTCTTCTAACCAAGCTAATTCTTCTCTTTTTGTTTTAAATTTAGGATATTTATCATTAATTTTATTTAATTTTAATTCAGTATTTCCTTCTGTTAAATTTTGTTTATATTCGCTATTTCTATTATTTACATTTATTTGATTTGCTGTTTGGGCTCTTTCATTTTTTATTATATTATTATTTAATAAATTTTGATTATTCATTGTATTATTTAATGTAAAATTTAAATTATCGGCTTCTTTTTGTTTATTTAACATAAGATGAATTTTTGAATCTAATCTTTTTAAATCTCTATCAGTTAATTTTTCTCCTTGAAGAAATTTATTTATTTCTTCTTCTAAATATATTTCAGGATGTTTTATTCCATATTTTTGCATAAATTTTGTTATTAATAAACTTTTTAATTTTTGCCTCTTTTGAATATTCATTAAATGTTTTCGAGGATTAGCAAATACTGATTGACCTTTTTCTCCTGATAACAAACGTGCTGATTTTGCTGCTCTTGTAGTTCGGTATGTGTTGTATAACATTTTTAATTATGGATTTATTATTTATTTTATTTTTTTTTTATTTTAAGAATTTTATTGTTTTTTTGAAAAAAAATTAATTTTTTAGTTCCAACTTTTTTATTTTGTTGGAATTTATTATTTTGAATTTAATGTTAATGGTAATTTTCTTATTTTTAGATTTCTACTACTTAAATAATTATCATTTCTCACCAAAACCTTTTTATACTTAATATTTAAACAAGAAGAATTTAATTGTTTTCTTTTTAATTTACTATTATTCTCATTAATTAAATTATTAGTATTAAGGAAATTACTTGATTTTGAATTATTTAATATAGGAAACTTTTTAACATCAATACTTTGACTTAATAATTTTTTTCCTTTGTTACTAACAAATTTTTCTTTTTCATCTTCATATAATCTCTTAACAACATCATTTTGAATTTTAGTTAGAATTCCAAAATAAGAGATTTCTCTTTTACTTAAAACTCTTTTTTTTTTATTAAGATAACAAATATTATCATTATTTTTTCTTAAAAAGTTATTTAAATTAACTTTAAAATTAGGAATATAGCCTTTAGTTAATCCTCCATTATTATAAGCAATATAATTGTCTCTTCCAGAACCATCTCTTACATAATTAAAAGGGGCAGGAGAATGATTCAATGAATGAAAAGTTGAAAATTGAGGATGTTCATATTTTATTTTTTTTATATTTATTCCTTCTGGATCTTTCCAAAAACCTCCATTATTATATGATATGTAACCATCCCTTCCTTGACCGTCTCTTATGTATAATGATATATTATTTCTTATAGTTCTTCCTAAGAAATTTGATGATGACATTTTTAATTTTTTTAAATTTGGTTAGTTAATTTTCATAAATATTAATAATAATTTTTATATATATATACAAAATAACTTTGTTTTATTTTTTATTTTTTTTTTTAAAAAAAAGATAAAATAGATTTTTAGTTAAATCTTTTTATTTGTATTTATAATCCCTATTTTTTTTTTATTATTAACTCCACTATTTTCTTTAAAAGAAATAAGATTAGCAAAACTAAACTTACTAGCTTTTTCCATATCATCAGTTAAAGAAATAAAATAAGATTTACTATCTCTAAATCTTTTTTTATCAATCATAAAAAATAAGTCAGTTAAACCATCTTGAATAATAACATTTTCATTTTCACATTTTAAAAATTTAAAAACAGAATTTTCTTGTTGAGACAAAATAACTTCCAAATTGTTTTTTCCTTGTTGAACATTAATTTTCCATTTTTCCATTTCATATTCATTTTCATTATATTCAATAATATATAATCCAGAAAATTTTTTTGTAATAACCCATTCTTGACCTTCATATTCTTTTTTAATAGCACAAATAGCAGAAATATTATCATTAATTTGATCATTAGGATAATATCTTTGAGAACTTAGAAAAAATTTTTCATTATCAACAAAGGAATAAATTTTATAAATCCCTTTAAATTTTTTTTGAAAATAATTACCATCTAATTCACTTGCATTACTTAAACTTTCATCACACATATTTTCATTATTTTCTCTAAAAGGATTTAAATGTCTCATTGGATGAACAATTCTTTCCATAAAAGGTAAAAAATTTGTTTGAATTTCATTAACATGAATTAAATTGTTTTGCGTTAAATTTACATTATTTATTATTGGTTGTTCATTAAAATGTTCTGAAACATTATTACTTGAATCTTCTTCTAAAGAATTTGATATTCGATGAACTCGATGACGGTTTCCTGGTACATGTGGAATTCTTTCTCTTGATGAGTGAGAACTGTGGCTTCTAGAAAAACTGTCTGAGTATGATTCCATTTTTTTCAGATATTTATTTTTTTTAAGTAATTTTCATTTTATTAATGATTTTTAAGAATGTTTAAAAAAAATGTTTAATAATTTTATAATTTAATATAATTCACAAGTTCTTTATATTAATATCATTTTTTGAATGGTCTATTTATAAATTCAATTAAGATATTATAATGAATTATTATGACATATTAGAACCAAATAATGCTGAAAAAACAAGATCAAATTCAACACTCAATTTAGTATTAGAATATCTATCATAACTTTGTTCTTTTTCTTTCATTTTTTCTATCATTTTTCTTTTTTCTTCGTTTCTTTCATTTTGAACTTGTTTAATTTTATCTCTTAAATCAAAAATTGCTTTTAATTGAATTTTATTTTTTGGATTTTCTTCTAAAAATTTTAAAATTAAATTTTGCTTATCATTATTCACATAATTCCCTTTTGAAATAATACTATCTCTAATTTCAATAAAAATTTTTTTGGCTTGTTCTTCATCATTTAAAGTAGTTGTTTCAGAAAATTTAAAAGCTTCTTTATATTTATTAAATAATTCATTATATGATTTAAGTACTCTTTGTTTAATATTATTTTTATCTTTTTTTATTACTATATCTTCTTTTTTCTTTACTTTTAATTTTTCTGTTTTTTTCATATCATATCTTTCTTTAGCATAATCTTTTAATTTATTATATTCTTTTTGGTTTTCTTCTTCTTTTCTCTCTTTTTGTTTTTTTTTCAAAATATGTAAAGTTAAACTTAATAAACTTTCCATTAAATAACTTTTAGCTTGTGAAATTAAATAATCAATTTGTTCATGATCTAAAAATTTAGGAAAATGATAATATTCTAAATTAGTGCCCATTTCTAATAAATGTTTAATACACCAAACTAATCCTTCATATCTTACATCATATCCATTACTTAATATTTTCAAATAATAAGTTCTTTGTTCTCTTATCATTGAAAAATAAACAAATTTTAAATAACCTTGTTCTTCATTTATTAAATTTAATTTCTTATAATATTTATCTTTTATTCTTTCAAAAGTTTCCATTTTTTTTGTGTGTTCTTTCCCTAATTCTTCTATTTGATATACTATATTATTATAATTTGAAGCTTTTAAACTCATATTTTTAAAAGCATAATCTTTTGTTTTTTTATTAAATATTTTTCTACTAGAATTGTATAATTCTTCAATTTCAAGGAGTTGGTTTTTTAAATTATTTCTATCTTCAATATATTTTTCTTCTATTTTATTTTTTTTTTGATATAATAATTCTAATTCTAATTTTATTTTCTCTTTTTCTTCTTTTTTGGCAGATATTTTATTTGCTATTTTAATTAAATCATCTCTCATTCTTGATTCTTCTCTTGCTTTATCATTTATTAATTTTCTATAATATCTATTTTGAGTTTCTCTTTGTAAATCTTTTGTTTTTTCTAAATTTTCTTCTTTCATTGATTCTAAAGTCTCAATATCTAAATTAAATGAAGTTAAATCTTTCTTATTTTTTTCTTCAAATAAAGATTTATTAAAAACAGATTTTGATTTTGCTAAACTATTCATTAAAATAGTTCCTTCATCTTGTTTATTTTTTAAATAAAATTTTGCTAAAGTTGTATTTGTAACAACTGGAGTACTACTTAAATATGAATTTATACTTTTTGTTAATTTCATTATTGAAGAAATTTTTTCTAAATCTTTTAATTTTGATAATGAATTTTCTTTTGAATATAAATTTTTCAATGCTGAAAATAACATATTATAATTATCTTCTTTATAACTAATATTTTCATGTTCCCATAATGTTAAATTTTTAACATCTTTTTCTTCATTTTTAATTTCTTTTATTTTTTCATTTTTTTCATAATTATATGTTCTATCTGTTAAACATATTTTATAGTTTTTTGGTTTTTTTTTTAATTTTATAGGAATTTTAAAATATGATAAATTTTTTGAAATGTTTTTTGAACTATTCCCTTCTGTTTCATTTGTTGTATATTCTGTTAAATCTTTTGAATTTGGAAATGAAGTATATTTATCATTGGGTTGTCTTTCTTCTGTTAATAATGAATATATATTTATTGATGTTGAATCTGATGCGTTAGTAGTTGTTTTATCCATTTCAAAAAATAATTAAAAATAATTTAAATTTATATATTTGCTTTTTATTTTCGTTGAAAAATAATTTTTAAAAATAATATTAAGTTATTTTAAATCTGATGTACTTAATGTATTATTTATTTAAATTAATAATTAATAAATTCAATTTCTTTTAATACATTTAATTCTAACTTATTTAGAATAAATTTTGATGACAAATAATTTAAATTCTCAAAATTGTTTTCAGTCAAATAACCAACAAAATAATTTTCAATTTCTTCCAAATGGAAAAGTTGCAATGATAATAAAAAACCAAGTTTATATATTTAGAAGTCGTTCAAAATCACGCTTTCTAAATCATTTTGAAAAAACAGAAAATACAAGTATTAATAATAATAAAGATAATCATGAAATAAGTTCATTGAATAAATCAGATAAAGAAAAAAGTAAAAAGAAAAAAGAAAATAAAGTATTAAAAGAAAGAAAAGGTGATTGGATTTGTTATTTTTGTAAAAATTTGAATTTCTCTTTTAGAGATATATGTAATAGATGTCAAAAAACAAAAAAAGAATCAGAAATTACGTCAAATAAATTTTATTATTTATATAATCATTTTACGCAAATGAATAATATGTGTAACAAAATAAATAAATAAAAAAAAATGTAGAGCAATTATCATATAAGCAATTATAGAGTAAGTATAAAGAGTAAAAATAATAATAATATAAATTGAAATATAAAATTATCTTAGCACAATAATATATTTACTTAATTTAAATTAAAACATTTATATAAGATATAAAAGATAATTAAAAAAATATATATTTTTTAAAATATAAAAAAATAAAAAAGAAAAAATATGACAGATCAAAAAATATCAGTTCTTTTAGGTGATATAGGTGGAACAAATAGTCGTCTTCGTTTAGTATATATGTCAAAAGAAAAAGTATTAGAAACAATAGATGAAAAAGATTACCAAACATATAAATATAATGGTTTAAAAGAAATATTAGAAGATTATTTAAAAGCATTTAAAAATAAAGAGACATTCCCAAAATTATCTGTTTTAGGAATTCCAGGAGCAGTAATAAATAATAAAGTTTTAGGATCATTTGCTCTTCCAGATTTAAATGGAAAAACTGGAAATGAAATAGGTAAAACTTTAGGAATAGAATACTTAATGTTTTTAAATGATTTTAATGTAAATGGATATGCAATTCAAAATAAAGATATTAAAGAAGGTATTGATTATATTTCATTAACTCCAAATATTAAACCAATTGAAAATGGAACTAAAAGTTTAATTGGTGCTGGAACTGGATTAGGAACAGGTTTTTTAACTAAGAAAAATTATGATAAATATTATACTGTTAATTCAGCTCAAGGTGGACAACAAGATTTTCCTGTTAATAGTGAATTGCAGTTAAAATATAAAAATTTTTTAAGTAATTTTTATAATGTTCAAAATCCAACTTGTGAAAATGCTTGTTGTGGTTCTACTATTATTTTAATATATAAATTTATTTGTGAAGAAGAAAAAATAAGTGAAAATGATAGTAATTTAAAAAAGGAAATTTTGGAGTTAAAAGGTGATTTAAATAATGAAAATGTTAGAAATTTAAATAAAAAAATTATTGATAATGCATTGAATGATAAATGCCCGTTATGCAAAAGAGTATTAAATTTCTTTATTGAAATATATGCTTCAATTTCAGCGAATTTAGCTTTAGTAACTTTAAGTTTAGGGGGAGTTTATTTATTTGGAGGAGTTACTGCAGGAATTGCAGAATATATGAAAACAAATAATATTTTTATAAATAATTTTGTACATAAAGGAGGTATGGAAATATTATTAGAAACTATTCCAATTTATGCTGTTATTAATGAAAAATTAGGTATTATTGGAGCTGGTGAATATGCTAGACAAGCTATTGAAGATGGTAGATTTGATTTAATTTTTAATTAATTTTTTTTTAAATGTTGTATATTATTAATATAATAGATTTATAATTTATATCTTAAAAAAAATTTTATTTCTAAATTCCTTATTTGAAAATAATACTATAATTAATGAATTGGGAAATTCTTCATATTTATCATCTAAATAATTATAAATTTTTCTTCAAACAATTGATAAATAGGCAACTTTTTAAAAAATATATTATTTATTTATTTTTTTTTTTAAATATTTCTATTTAAAAAAAAAATATAAATTAACTGGAATATGAAAATTTTAATAAAGTCAATAAAAATAATAAGAAAAAATCCAAAATTAGTTTTCATGACTTTTATATTATTTATTGTTAGTGCAATTTTTACTCTAAATATAAATAATTTTACAAAAAGAATGTTTTTTAGAAAAATAAGTGAAAATGAATTAGATAAAAATGGAAATAATATTTCATATTCAATTCAATATCCTTTATTATATTATTTTGTTCAAAATATATCTAAACATTATTATTTTGGAGATTGGGATTATTTAAATATTAAAAATAATATATTTCAAAATAAAAAAGGTGAAGTAGAATTAAAATTTGGAAGAGATTCCAAAGGAAATTTCATATCAGGATTAGAAACAGATAATTCAACAATAACTTTATATTTCTTTTTGAAAGATGGACTATATATAGATTATTTTTTTAGAGGAAATATTTCATTTTCTTTCCCAAAAGGTTTTAGTAACACATTAACTGAATCAATATCAAAAAAAAAAAATTTCACAATAGAATTAAAAAATGTAAATATATCATATTATTTTGGAGAATATTTTGATGATTTTGAACCAAAAGATTTAGAACATAATGATATAAATATTACATTTGTTCCTAGAGAAAAACAATTTTCAAATAATCAAAATTTTGAAAAAGGAAGTACATTATTTTCAAGAGTATATTTTTCAATAAATAATGAAAAAGAAGATTTTTCAACAAAATTTTATGGAATAATGTATGGAGGAGGATCATATACAGGAAGAACATTAAATTATTCAATAGCATTAACAATGATAGCATTAATTGAAATATATTATTCAACAATGTTTATATCTGAAATGGCAGATAATTATCAATTATCTTTAAATACTGATTTAATTACTGTTGTTATTCAAATTATGTGGGATTCTTTAATTTGTGCTATTAATTTTTTCTTAGCTATTACTAATGAAAGTTCCTCTTATGAATATGGAATGCCTTCTATGACTTTTTTTGCTTTATTTTCAGTCTTTCAATTAAGAATTTTATTTCTTGCTTGGAAAAGCAGAAATAATGAATTATTATTTGAAAATGCTATTTTATTTAGAAAAAAATTATTAAAGTTCTATACTACTTTTTATTGTTCTTTATTTATTTGCTTAGTTAGTATAAGATTAATTTTTGAATATTTTATTTTAACTTATTTATTATTTTTTTCTACTTGGATTTTTCAAATTTATCATAGTGTAAAAAATAGCGTAAAACCTCCAATGTCTTTTTCTTATGTATTTATATTTACATTTTTTAAAATGTTAATTCCAATTTATGTAAAAGCTTATCCTTCAAATTTATTTGAATTGCAACCAGCATATAAAAAAGTTATAATAGTAATATTAACATTATTTAGAGAAGCTATAATAATTTCTCTTCAAAAAATATTAGGACCTAAATTTTTTATTCCAAAATGTTTAAAAGGAGAACAATAT
>JAEEGK010008871.1_pt1 | contig 23644 bp, 14 predicted proteins | sample 8958771 | NCBI WGS metagenome assembly JAEEGK01 (sample SAMN16246547, study PRJNA631951) | gut metagenome | biome: gut microbiome; feature: rumen; material: SC-attached | host: Bos | place: Iran: Karaj | collected 2018-10
ATAATGTGATTATTCCTAAAGTTAGTGAAATTTATTCTGGACATAATATTATTAAAGAATATGATTCTTCTGAAGTTAATACTTTTTAACTTATATTAATATTTTTTGAACAAAATTAATCTTTAATTCAAAAATAATACGTTAATATTAATGCTTTATTACATTACCATATATACATTCTTCAATTAAATCCATTTCATTATCTCCAATTTCAAATTTTTGTAATTTTTGTAAACTTAAAGGAATGTTTTGTGAAAAAGTTTTTAATTCATCTTTAGTATAATATTGATTTCCTTTTAATCTATTAATATTAGTTTGTAAAATTTGACAATTATCTAAAGTAGAAGTTCCACCTTTTGAATAAGGAAATATATGATCATATTCATGGCAAAAAATACCATTGCATCCTTTTAATATTTTCAATACTGGATTTCCAACTGCATCATATCTCCATCTATTACTATCCCTATGAGGAACTTTTGGAGCATTATTCCAACATTTTTCTTTTATTTTGTATGGAAATATTCTTACTTCATTTTTTATATTGTCCTTTTCTGTGTTTAATTTTGTATTTTTATTTGAAAACCAACTATATTTTAAAAATGTTTTTAGGAGAATTGTTGTGTAATTTGAATATTTATTATTATTATTTTCCATATTCTTTTTTATTTAAAATATATTTATTTTTATTAATTTTTAATTTAAAAAAAAAAATAATAATCTTTATTTTTTATAAATTTACTTAACTAAATTAAAAAGATCTTCCATAGAATAAGTATTACCGATTCTTCTTAAATTTCCAACTAAACTCATTACTTCCGTATCAGAAAGTAAAACACCTAATTGAGCGAATCCTTTTTGAATATTATCAGAATTAGCAAAATTAGTTCCTCTAGGATCAATAACAGAAAGCATATTAATAAGGAAATCATCTCCATTTTCACCTTGAGTTTTACTTTTAATTTTATTAATAATATTAGTAACATTACTATCTCTGAAAACTTCAGGATTGTCTCTCATATATTTCCTAGTATATTCATCACTTTCTAGAAGTTTAAAAATAAATTTATTAATATAAATAACATTTCCAGGGACAAAATCTTTTTCAGAATAATATAAATTAGTATAAGGATTTTTAATCCTTTGTTTTTCAATAAATTTCCCTGATTCTCTCCCATTATTTCTCATAGGCATTTCATAAACTTGAATAGAGTTATCTCTTAAATAAAAAGAAACTAAAAATTTCCTTTCTTCATCAGCAGGATTTGAAGAAATTAATTTAGCTAAATATCTTAAAATATGTTTATCTCTTTTAAATTTCTCATTAATAAATTCTTTAGTTTTTCCAGTAGGATCAAGATAAAAAACATTTAATAAAGAATCTTCTTCAGAACCAAATCCATTATAAGGAGGAATTGGATGTAATATTTTAATTTGTCTTTGAGAAGCTTTTAAATTAGTTACAGGCATATCAATTGATAAAGTATCTTTATACCATTTTCTAGTAAATTCATCACATCCTACAATTCTGCATTTTCTTCCATAAACATATATATAATTTCCTATTTTTAAATCTTCTGGTTTATAATATTCTTCATTTTCATTTTCTAATCCAGGGCAAAAAGCCATTCTTGGTTTTTTAGGTAATTTTGATTTTCTTAATAAACGAGGATAAGGATCTTTACCTGAATTATTTTCTTTAATTTCACAAACTTCAACTTGATTATCAGATAAATAATAATTTAATTTATATTTCTTTTCTTCTTTATCATATAATGCATCATACCAAATAATATCAAAAGAAAGAACTTTTCTATCATTTTCTAAAAATTGTTTTAAACCACCATTGGGATGACCACCACCTAAAGAAACTTCATTAAATTCTTTAATTTCAGCAATATCTTTTTTAACTTTATTATAATCAACATCTTTATATTTTTCTCCATAATCAATTTGAGGAATTTTTTCAGGAGGATTAAGAACATATCCTTTTTTAGTATAATATTCAAGAGTAAATTTGTCACAATCACAAATTCTAAATTTCTTTCCATATATATATAAATTTTGTCCAATATTAATATCTCTCCAATCAACAGGACTTTTAACAGGTTTATCCCAAATATCAACTCTTCTTCTTTTAATTAAATTTCCTTGTGGCATTCCAGAATTTTCAAATTTTTCTTCAATAATATGAAAAGTATCATCATCTAAATAATATAATAAAGTACATGGTCGAACTCTCCAATTTTCATATGCACTTTCATTTACATGTTCATCAAAATATCCCTTAAATCTTAAACATACTTTATCATATTTTAACCATTGAGGACATATTAATGATTGGGATTGAATTAATTTCGGTTTTATTTCTTCCTTTTTTTCAGGAAGTTTAAATCTTGTAACTGATTTTGTTGATTGCATTAAATTTGATAATGATTTTAATGTGTCTGGATCATATCTTTCTAATGAACGAGGCTTTTCTATACATGTTCGATATTTATAGTGAAATAATTGAGGACGAAATACTATTTTTTCATCTTCATCTGGAGGATTAAACATTCTTATGTTTGTTGACATTTTTTTTTTATTTATATTTATTTAATTTAATATTTAATTTTTTCATTACTTTTTTTATAATTATTTTCTCATGTTTGTTCCAAATAATGCAGAATATATTAAATCAAATTCTATACTTAACGCTGGATTTGCGTATCTATCTGTATTTTTCTCTCTTTCTTTTATTTTTTCTATCATTTTATTTCTATCTTCATTTCTTTTTTCTATTATTTTTTTTATTTCCTTTCTTAATTGAAGAATTATTTTTAATACCATTTTATTTTTGGGGTCTTGTTCAAAAAATTTTAATATTAAATTTTCTTTCTCATTATTACTATATTCTCCTTTTAAAAGAATACTTTCTCTAATTTCATTAACTATTTTATTTGATTGTTCTTCATCATCTATAATTCCTTCAGATAATTTAAAAGCATCTTTATATTTATTATATATAGTATTATAAGAATTAATAATTCTTGTTTTAATATCACTATTATCATTTTTTCTTTTACTAAATATATAATTTTTAGTATTTAATTTTCTTTCTTTTCTTTTTCTCTCTCTTTCATTTTGTCTTTCATTAACATAAATTTGTAATTTTTTATATTCATTTTGTTTTTGTTCATCTCTTTTTTTATTTTGTTTTCTTTTTAAAATTCTTAAAGTAAGATTATATAAATTTTCCAATAATAAACTTTTAGCTTGTGAAATTAAATAATCAATTTGTTCATGATCTAAAAATTTAGGAAAATGAAAATATTCTAAATTAGTATTCATTTCAATTAGATTTTTAACACACCAAACTAAACCATCATATCTAACATCATAACCACTTTTTAAAATATGAAAATAATATAATCTTTGATTTTGAACCATTGTATAATATACAAATTTTAAATAACTTTGTTCTTCATTAATTAATTGTAATTTTTTATTATATTCTTCTTTTGTTTTTTCAAATTCTTCTGTTTTTCTCTTATTTTCTTCTATTAATTCGGATATTTTATGTTCTAAATTATTCCACATTGATGTTTTTATACTCATATTCTTATATATTGTATCTTTATTTAAATTTGTTCCTGATTTTAATAAAACTCTATTACTACTACAATATAATTCTTCTAATTTTAATATTGCTGTTTTTAATTTATTTCTTTCTTCAAAAAATATTTCATCTTCTTTATTTTTTTTCTTATATAATTCTTCTAATTCAATTTTTATTTTTTCTTTTTCATCTTTTTTCTCTGAAATTAAATTAGCTATTTTAATTAAACTTTCTCTCATTGAAGATTCTTGTCTTATTTTTTCATTTACAATTTTTCTATAATAATCATTTTGATTATCTCTTTGAATATCTTTTGTCTTTTCTAAATTTTCTTCTTTCATAGAATCTAAAGCTTCAATATCAAAATTAAATAAACTTAAATCTTGTTTATTTTTATCAAGAAATAAATTTTTATTAAATCTAATTTTTGTTTTTGATATACTATTCAGTAATATTGCTCCTTCATTTTGTTTATTTTGTAAATAATATTTTGATAAAGTACTATTTGTTATAAGTGGTGTTTTTTTTAATATATTATTTGTAGTTTTTGAAGAATACATTATTGAAGAAACATTTTCTAATTCTTTTATTTTTGATATTGAATTATCTCTTGTGTATATATTCTTTAATTCTCCAAATAAAATATTATGCTTTTGCTTTTTATAATTTATATTTTCTTGTTCCCATAACGTTAAATTTTTAACATCTTTTACTTCATTGTTTAACATCTCTTTATTTTCTTTAGATAATAAATTTCTCTTTCCAGAATTTAAAATTAATTTCCTTTTTTTTCTTATACTTATTGACCTACTGAAAATTGGATATATTTTATTAGAAGTTATTGATTGATTTAATTTACATATTTTAATTCCATTTACATTATTTTTTAATGATATTTTTTTCTTTGGTAATTTAAGTTCATTTCTGCTTAAGCCTTCATTTAATAAAGAAAAAATATTGTGTGTATAAATTTCTGATGATGTAGTTGACAAAGTATTCATATTTTATTTTGATTGAAATATCATAATAAATAATTAAATTAATCAACTTGCATAAAAAATGCCAAAATAAAAATTAATTATTAATCAAAAAAATTACAGATACATTTAAAAAAATAAATATTAAATACTATTTCCAAATTTTGACAGTTCCATCCCAAGAAGAAGAAATTAAGAAATTTGAAAATGATTTATCATCATGATTTAAAGAAATAGGAATAATATCAGAAACAATATTTTTATGTGCAGAATCAGAAATTCTAGTACAATAATTTAAAGTATTTTGGGCATTTTCAACATCATAAAATTCATTTTGTAAAAAAGTATGAAAAGTAATTCCATTATAATTTTGATAATCACTAAATCCAATAACAGATTTTTTAGGTTCATTAATATTATAATATTCATTTGATTGAACAATAAGAGTATCACCAAAAATACTTTTTGAATAAACACAATTTGAAATATTTTCAGGAGCATTTATTATATATGAAAATTGTTCTTGAGTTTTTTCTTTATTATTTATATTTTCATCATAAATTGACCAATATCTTATTGTCATATCATTACCTGATGATATTATATATGGAAAATTTTCATCATTTATATTCATTGGTGAAAATGCTGTTTGAACTGTTGATGAAGATAAAAATAAATTTGATAAATTTTTAAATCTTTTTGGTATATTTAAATAAAAATCATGTTTTATATTTTGATGTAAAATTTCTTTATTTTTCTTATATATAATATTATCTAAAAATTTTAATTGTTTTAAATTTGTTTGTAATTCATAATTAAATATTTTATTTGCTTGTTCATATTCAAAATTATTTTCTTCAATTATATCTGGAATTTCAACAGTAATAGCATCTAAATCATTATTATAACATTTATTAACTTTAAATAGAATATCACAATTTAAATTTTCTTGATTCCATAAACCAATTTCATGATCTTCAGCTCCAGTCCAAATCATTAAATAATTTTTAATGTTTGAAAATTTATTTTGAATTCCAAAATCATGTTTGGTGTTATAAGTAGAAATTCCAATAATAGGTTTATTAGAATAATATTTATTAAAATTACAAATTGAATTCAATCTTATATCATAATTTAATATATATCCTCCTAAAGTTCCTATATATAAACCTACATTTGTACTTTTATAAAAACAACTTATTATTCCTTTTTCAATTGGAATATAAGTTCTTAAAGCTACTTTATTCATTCTTTGATCTAATATATTTAAATAACCGTTTTCTTGTGAAAATATAATTTTTTGACTTTCTTGAATATTTTTTCCAAATCCAATACAACATGTAATATTATTACAATTATTAATACTATTATTTTGATTATCATATAATTTAATCAAAAAATCAGAAGTTGTTTTTAAATCAGGATTTAATTCATATAATTTTTCCCCTGAAGCAAAAATAAAGCTCATATTATCAACAATTCTAATAGTTTTAGAATAATCAATTTTTAAATTATAAGAATTATTTTCATTAAAAGAAAATTTATTATTAACAATAACTTCTCCATTATCATTAATAATGTTCCATAAATAAAATCCAGCTTCATTATCAATTGAAGCAAATTTATTATTATCAATTGGAACTAATCTTTGAATTGGTTTTCTTTTATGGTTATATAATGTTGATAATAATTGTCCTTTTGGTCTCCATTTTCCAAATTGACTTCTTTTAAAATTATTTCTAATAAATCTAAAATTAAGCATTTGCTTTTTATAATTTGTATTATCTTTATCTATATTTAAAAAATCATTTAATGTTATTAATTTAAAATTAACTCCTAATGTTTTGTAAAGAAAACTTATTTTAAAATTCTGAGATGAAGTTAACATATCATTATTAAATTTAAATATAACATCTTCATTTGTTTTTATATTTGGTATTAAACAAGGAGAAGATAAATCGCCTAACCACATTAATTTACATATAAAACTTAATATATTTGCACTTTCTTCTTGCGTATTTTGTTTACAAAATCTTTCAAATTCTTTTGGAATTATTTCATTGAAATTTCTTCCTTCTAAACTATTAATTTCATTTATTTTTTTGGAAAAATCTCTATTAAAAGAATATATTGCATCTCCTATTTCATAAGAATTATTTTTAATACTTGTTATTAATTCCATTAACAATGTTTTAGCATTTAAATCAGATTGATTTATTTTTTTATCTAAAAAATAATAATCATTTAATTCAAAATCATATATTATTCTTGATAATCTTTCTTTAGAATAGTTTTCTATTATTGATTGATTTAAATCAAATCCATTACAATATAAATAATTTTTCATTGAACTAAATAAATAATAATAAATTTGATTTTTACTCATTTTAGATAAAAGAGAATTGGAAAATTCTAAAATTTTATTTTTAATTCTTAAATTAGGATGAACTAAAAAAGGAAGTAATTTAATAAATAAATCAATAGAACTTTCAATAGGTAAAAAATCCATTTTAAAAAGACTTAAAATAGTATTAATTAATTCTAATTGTTTTAATTCATTAGAATTATTAGAAATTAACATTTCTAAACAAGGAATAATATATTCATTTAATGGTCCTTCACCAAATGTTATTGTCATTTTTGGAATATATTTTAATATTTCTCTTTGAGCCCACTGATTCTTATTTGTATTATTTATTATAAATTTTATAAAATCATCTTTTTTTCCTTTTCCATAAAATATAAGTAATACTGGTAATTGCTTTATTAATGCTATTATTATATCTACTTCTTCACTATTACTTATAAGATCTGATATACATTCAAATAATTTTTCTTTAAATTCTTTTAAGGATGTTTCATAGTCTTTAAAAATTTTATGTTTTTTCTCATTTTCTGATAGAATTGATTCATTGTTTTGTTTTAATTCTTTATTTTCATTATTTAATCTTAAAATTTTTGATTTTAAACTTACATTTAAAAATTTTTGTTCTAAATCTATTAATTTATCTAGTGAGTTTATAAAAGATAATATTAATAAATTATTCTTTGAATCAAAAAGTTCTAAAAAAACAGGGAAAATATAATTATCAAAATATTTATCTGAGAGAGAAGGAAGAATTAATTCTTTGTAATTTATACTATATAATATATCAAATAAATATTCAATGGTAGTTATTTTGTTTAATACATTTTTTCTAGATAAATTTTCTACAAAATAAGGAATAATAAGATCTAATTTTTCGAAATCTGATAATTTAAAACTAAAATGTTTTAACATTTCCATTCCAACTAAATTTGTACTATCATATTTTACAGAATCAATATTTTGTAAAATATAATCTAAAAATATTCTTACCGTTTCTTTATTATCATTTTTATTAAATATTGAAGGATCTAAAGAAGATTCATTTTTTAATTTAGTAAAATCTTCATTATCTATAATTAAATCAAATATTATTTCATCATATTCTTCTTTTTTTTTCTCTTTTTCAAATATAATATTTCCTTTTGTTTCTTCATTTTTAATTTTAATTTCTTCTTTTTCTACTTTTACATTTTTATTAATACCATTTAATGCATCTTCTTCTTTTTTTCTTCTTTGTTCAATCATTTCTAATAAATCTAATTTAAAATCTCCCATACGTTTACTTTTTCTAATAGATTCTTCTAATTTTTGTCTTTTTTCAATTTCTTCTTTAAATTCTTGTTCTTTTTTTTGAATTTCAATTTTTAATAATTCAGCTTCTTCATTTTTTCTAATATCTTCTTTAATATCTTTAAATAAATTTAAAAGAGTTAATTTATTAATAATAGAAAAGTTTAATTTTTGATAAAGTAAAGGAATTTTTGCGTTTAATCCAAAAATCATTTTCCAAATTTGTATCCAATGTTTATATAATAAACCAATAATCATATCAGGTTTCCAATATTCAGTAGTTGTAATTAATATATTAATATGAATTAACATTTGTGTCATTGAAATAGGACAAATATCATTAATCATTATTTGAAGAACTTCTTTAATATTTATTCTTTCATTAGGATTTACTAAAGTCATTTTTCTAATTAAATTCCTTATTTTATCATCTGATATTTTATTTAATATATTTTCCATAATAGAATTATTTTTCTTATAATTAGCAATAAGTGAAAAATCTAATAAATTTTCTTCAAGCATTAATTCAGCAAAAACAATTCCAGCACTGAAAATATCCATAGCAGGAGTTAAATCATATATTTTATTATATTTATAATCTTCATTTTTATCAACTATTCTTTCAGGAGCTAAATAACAAGTTCTAAAATTATCAGTTGAATTATTTCCAAAATAAAAAGTATAAATTCCAATATCATCAATTTTAATATATGCAGGTTTAAAAGGAGAAATATCACAAATGAAAACAGAAGTATTTGAAGTTAATAATATATTTTCTATTCTAATATCACCATGATAAATTTCAGCTTCATGTAATTGATATATACCATAAAAAAATTGAAGCATTATCCATATTTTCTGTATTTTTGTTAAATATGGTAATGTGTATAATCTTTCTTTTAAATCATAAAAAAAATTTTGTCTTATTAATATTCCTGCTCTTTCTTTACATTCTAAATGAAATATTGGAGCTATGTTATAAAATTGAGTATAACTATTTTGTTTAACTAATTTTTGATCTATTTTATCTTTTATTTCTTTTAATTTATTAAACATTTTATAAAATGTTTCTAAATTGTAATCTTTTGGAAATATTTTTAATATTAATGGAGCATTGTCGTTTATGTTATTTACTAATAATGTTTTATATAATAATCCATTGTTTATTATTTTTTTTTTTTGAAGTTGAGGAAAGAAACATATTAAACAATAATCTATATCTAAAGATATTTTTGTTCCTACTACACTTTGACCCATTTTCTTTCTTTATTATTTTTTTTTTGAATTATTATTTAATTTTTTTTAATTATATAAATATAAAAATCAATTCTTTCATTTATTATTTTTTTTTTATTTTTTAATAATTATTTTATTTTTATTAATTATTGATTCTTTCTCCAAAAAAAAAATTTAAAATTAAATCAAAAAAGTTAGTTAGCTTTATAATATTTAATAAATGAAATAACCAAAATTTTAATACTAATTAAGTTAATAGAACCATTTTAAAATCATAATATTTTATAACAAATATTGTTTTATTTTATCACAACATCGTATAAAAAGCCAAAAAAAAAGAAAATACTAAAATACCTTATACCATAATACTTTAAATTTGAAATTCAATATTGAAAATAATTTATTTAATTTTGAAATTGACAATAACCTTCATAATAAAAATTAGTTCTTGCTTTAATTCCATGATATTTAATAGCAACTTTATCATAAGCTTTTGCAGCTTCTTCTTCAGAATCATAATTTCCAATATATGTCTTTTTTCTATTTATCATAATTAAAACTTGCCATCTATTTCCATTTTTTGAAACTCCTCTGTATTTACTACTTCTTTTATATGAATTTTCTAAATTTGTTTTTTCTACTTCTTCTCTTTTTAATTCCTCTATTTTATTTTTTATTTTTTTAATTACAAAAATTTTTGGCTTTGATATTTTTTTATTTTCCCTTTTTTTGCCTGTGAAATTTTTTGATGATAAAGAATTGCCATAGTTTTTTTTTTTTGTACTTCGAATTTTTGCCAAATTTATAAATAGGGGATCAATTAATTGGTATATTGATAAAAATATATTTTTTGCTTCATTTTCTATTTTATTTTGTTCATATTTTATTTTATTATGAAGGTTTCTACATTTATTATATATTTCTTACTTTAATTCAAGAATTGGGTTTTTAGATAAATTATTCATTTTTATTACTTTTAAGATTTTATGATTTATTATATTTTCAATGGGTTAATATTATTATAATTATTTATTTTATTCTATAAAAATAATAAATTTATGAAAAATTAAATATTATATATATTATTAATTAATAGCAATTACTCAGAAAAGATATTAAAAAATCAAATAAAATTTTTTATTAACATTGAATATAATAATTTTAACATAATCAAATAGAATAAAATATTTAATGTTATTAAATCTAATTCCTTTATATTAACATTTTCTTATAATTTTGAAATCATGAATATTTAATTCATATTTTTCAATATATAATACCTTAAATAAAAAATAATAATATAATCATAATATAAATTTCCTCAAAAATTAAAAGCCTTTAATAACCTTAATCAATATAATCTTAAAAAAAAATATAAAAAAAAAATTAAAAATCTTTGAATAAAAAAAAATTCCCTTAAAAAAAATATATATAAGAAAAAAAAATGACAGACCAACTTCAAGAAGAAAAAGTTACAGAATGTAAAGAAGTATTTGACTTGTTCGACAAAGACAAAGACGGTTCAATAACAACAAAAGAATTAGGAGATGTAATGAGAGCCTTAGGAGCAAATCCAACTCAAGCAGAATTACAAGAAATGATTAATGAAGTTGATCAAGATGGTTCAGGAAAAATAGAATTTAAAGAATTTTTAGATCTTTTTGCTAAAAAAATGAAAGATCCAGATACTGAAGAAGATTTAATTGAAGCATTCAAAATTTTTGATAAAGATGGAAATGGTGTTATTTCTGCTAATGAATTAAGACATGTTATGACTACTTTAGGAGAAAGATTAACTGAAGAAGAAGCTGATGAAATGATCAGAGAAGCTGATATTGATGGAGATGGATTCATTAATTATCATGAATTTGTTAAAATTATGATGAGCAAGTAAATAATTATTTTTTTGATATTTTTTATTTTTATTTAAGAATTAACTTGTTTTTTTTTTGAAGATTTTTTTTATGATTTGATATTTAATTAAAATTAAAATCTAAAATTGTATATATATATAATTTATTTACATTTATACCAATGTTATTTGTTTGATTGGTATTAATTCTTTCTTTTAAAATATTATATTTTTCTTTAATATCAGTTAACATTAAATTAATAGAACTATCAACTTTAATATTTAATTCTAATGAAATATTTGAATTCATAGTATTATTACTTTCACAACTATCATTTATATTAGGGCTTAAATTTTTAATTTCTTCTTTTGATAAATAATTAAAAATATTATTTTCTCTATCAAAATTATGTGATAATTTTCTTCCTATTTTTTTTCCATTGTTTTCATCTTTATTTGTTTCTATTTCTTCTTCTGTAAATAATACTTCAAATGAAGGAATTGATTTTTTTTTCACTGTTAAAGAATAAAATCTTGGTCTTTTAAATGTATTAGTTATTTCATTATTTCCTTTTTTTAATATATTATCAATGAGATATTCAACTTTGATTTTAATTGTTAATGTTTTATTTGAAATTTCAATAAATTTAGTATTTCCATTAAATTTATAATTAGAAAGTTCATTTTTATATGCTTTATAATCAATTTTATAATTTAAAGTTTTAAATTGATATAAAGGTATTAATCTAGTAATATTATATATTGAACGTGTAAAACAACATAATTTTTTTTCTAAATATTTTTTACTTTTATGAATATCTATATCATCAAAATAAGAGAAATACCATTTTTCCATTAATATATATTCATTATCTTTTACAATAAAAAAATCAATTTCATAACTTTTACAACCACTGTTACAATCACTTAAACTTTGTCTTATTTGATTTGGAGAAGCAAGAAACATATAATCATCCATAAAATCAAATATTTCTTCAATATCAAAGTTTTTTTCCTGTTCTATAGAGTATAATTTAAGTGAAATATTATTCTTTTCTTTTTTTGATTTATTTTGAGATAATCTTGAATTTAATATTATTAAAGTTATATGCTTTATAAATGAATTCATTTCATTATTAAAATATTCTTTCTCAAAATAATCTTCCTCTGACATAAAAATTTAAATTTCAATAATAAATTAAAATTGATATTTTAAAATATATTAATTTATTAATATGGAAACAAGGGTTAATAATAAAGAAAGAATAAATGAACATTCAAATCAACAAAGAAATGTAAATAATATATTATAATAAATTTAGCAAATATTAATTAATCCTAAACCATTTTTATTAACATTAATAAATAAGCCAGTGTTAATAAGATTAAAATGGGGAATAGAATATAAAGGAATTTTAGTTTCATATGATAAATATATGAATTTCCAATTAAAAAATAGTGAAGAAATAATAGATAACCAAACAACAGGATATTTAGGAGATATTTTAGTAAGATGTAATAATGTCCTTTTTGTTAAAGAATATTTTGAATAATTTAAATATAAATAAAATTTTAAATTTTTTTATGATTAAAAATATATTAATTAATAATATGGGAAATAATATATATGTAGATAAGACACCCTCATCAATTGAGAAAATAATATCATATTCAAATTTAAATATAGAAAAATCATTAAATGAAATAAATAATGAAAATCATTCATATCAACATTTAAATTTATGGTCATTAAGTGAATCATCAATAACTAATGATAATTATCAAGAAGAAAATACAACAACACCAATAATATCAAATCCAATAGAATTATCAAATATTCATCAATCAAGATTTTTATTAGATAGTCATAATGTATATATAATATTATTAATATTTAAAAAAGATAAAGAAAATTTAGTTGAAAATTCTCCTTTTCCAACAGGACTTTGGGGAATAATAGAAAGTTCATCAAATATGACTCCAAGAGGATTATTATATGCTTTTCCTAATAATAATAATAGTCAAAATTTAGAATCTTTTCTTTTATCAAAAAGAGAATTAGAAGATAGTGAATTTAAATATATGTTATTTATTTGGAATGGAAAAAAAGCTTCTGCTTATTTAAGAAGTATTGCTTTAATGAAAGCTTTTGATTTAGATAAAAGTTTATCATCTCCTATTTTAGTTCAATTATTATATAATGGTTTTTATATTAATAAAAATAAAGTTGAAAGAAGTGAACCTATTAATATGGGAGATATTATTAATAATACTATTGAAAATAGTGAAGATAGTACTCCAAGTTCAGAAAAAATTAATAATTTTCATGAAACTGTTTATTTATTTAAATGGTTATATCCTATTTCAGATAAGAAAAAAAAAAAGAAAAATAAAGATGATAGAAAACCAAAAAAAGAACAAATTTTATTTAAAGGATTTATTTCTAATTTTTTAGAAACAAGTGAAAAAAGAGATTTTTATAGTAATTTTACTTATATTGATTTAAAAAGTAATCAAGAAAATAATGATACTAGTTTAGGAGAAGAAGAAGAAAATGAAATTATGTCAAATATTCCTTCAATAAATTTTGGAAAAAGTAGTTTAATTAATAGTAATAATAAAACAAAAGTAATGCCTCCAAAATTAAATTTAAATTTAAATCTTTCAAATAAAAATAATTTAAATGAGGTTTCAAATTCAAAATCAAGTAGAAAAGAAGATAAATCATCAAAAAGAAAAGAAGATGAAATATCATTAGATGATGATACAAATATAGATTTAGATTTAAATAATAATAATAAGGAAAAAACAATTAAATCTTCTTCCCAAATAAAAATTCCAAAACTAATGGTAAGTTTACAAAGAAATATATTAAATGATGAAATAATAACAGAAAGAACAAAAAAAAAAGCAGAAGAAGAAGATAGTTTAAATGAAATACCAGAATCAATATTAATAAAAACTTCAGATAATATAATAAATAAAGAAGGAAAAGAAGGAATAAATATTCAAGCATTAAATGAAAATTATAATTTAAAAGATGGTGAAAGAAAAAAAATAATAAATGAATATTATTCAAAACATTTAAGTGAAATAATACCAAATTTTTTATATTTAAGTAGTTATAACGCAGCAAAAAATAAGGAATTAATAGATAAAAATAATATAACAAATATAATAAATTGTGCAGCTGATTTTTGTAATAATGAATTTTCAAACGACCCAAAATTAAATTATTTAAGTTTTTATTTAAAAGATCATGTAATGGAAAATATAGAATGTATATTTTATGAATGTATAGAATATATAGAATCAGTTAAAGAAAAAGGAGGAAGAGTTCTTGTTCATTGTATTCAAGGAATTTCAAGAAGTGTTTCAATTGTTATGGCATATTTAATTTTTAAAGAAAAATATACTTATGATAAAGCTTTTAGTTTAGTTCAATCTAAAAGAGAAATTTCTTCTCCTAATTTTGGCTTTTCTATTCAATTACAAAATTTCTATTTAAGATTATTTGAACCTCCTGAAAAATATAGATATATACCTAAAATATTTTCTGTTGGTTCTTTCCAAAATGAACAACCATATAAAATTGTATGTAGGTTAATGAATGAACCTTTTTTTGAAATGAAAGATAATAGTTTAACTAGAATGTTAGATAAAAGAGGAGTTTTTATTATTGTTTCTATCCATAATATTTATATATGGATTGGTTCTAAATTAAATCCTAAAATTAAAGATATTTATTTAGAAACTGCAAATAATTACATTAAATTACTTCAAAAATATGAAAATGCTCCTAAAAACAATATTATTATTGTTTATGATGGAAAAGAAACTGATATTTTTTTAAATGATTTATTAAAAACTAATGAAAAAATTAATAAATTTAAACATAATCTTAGTGATATTTTTGCTGATTGGAATATTTATTATAAAGATATTTCATTGAAAAATAATAAAGGAGATAAAAAAGAAAATTTAAATTTAAATATTAAATCAGCTAATATTGAAGAAATGAAAAAAGGATTTTTCCTTTATCCAAATGATACTCAAGATTTAGTTTTAGATTTTGATGATTTAAATGATGCTCAATTTTTAATTGCTTGTGTTTATCAAAATCAAAAAGGAAAAATTTATATGTGGAAAGGAAAAGAAATAGATTTAAATGATGAAAAATGCAATGAATATAAAAATAAAGTTATAAAAATATTTTATAAAGATTTGCCTGAAGAAGAAATGAATAAAATAGAATGTATAAATGAAATTCCAATGGAAGAAAGTGATGAATTTTTAAGATTAATATAATAAATTATATAATATATTAATTAATTTTCATTAATATATAAAAATAAAAATTCCATAATAAAAAATGTCAGAAATAGACTTAAATTTAGAAAAACATTACGAAATATCATTAAACACCACTCCAGATTTATATAATTACGATTCATGTCAAACAGAAAATATTCCCTTATTCGGTCATCAAGAGCTTCCTCAAGGATATAAATTTATAGATCCTCGTTTATCACAAGATGAAAAATATTTATCTTCAATAGCAAAAGGAAAAGAAACAGACATTGATTATATTTACATGTGGAGAATGGATAATTTAGATAGTTTCTTATATAAATGTGATGCAAAAGGTAAAATTGAAGGAATTGAATTTGCTCCAAATAATAAATCTTTTGTTGTTATCTATAAACAAGAACCTCCTGTTCATTATAATATTGAAAGTGGAAAAAGAATTGTTATTTTTAAACCAACTGGAGAACCAGAATATCAAGCTCTTTCTTTTTCTTTTTCTGCTAAAAGTAGATATTTTGGTTTAGCTACTGAAAATCATTTTACTGTTTGGGATGCTTTAACTGGAAAAGTTATCGAACATTTCAATGAAAATTCGCCGTATAAAATTATTAGAAATGATACTTTAATTTCTATTCAAAATAATTTAAATGTTAGAGTCATTAATTTTTCTAATAAAGAAGTAAGAAAATCATTTCAAATTAAAAATATTAACTCTGTTGATTTAATTTTATCTTCTATTGTATCTCCTAATGGAAATTTTATTTATGCTTTAAAAGATGGAATTTATGAAATGAATTTAGAAAATGGAAATGTTGATAAAATAATCGAATTTGAAGCAAATAAAGTTATTATAAGTGAAGATTGTAAAAGTGCAGTTTCAACAGATTTTACAAATGTAATATTTTGGAATTTAGAAGATAAAAATAGAATAGGAATAATATATAAAGAAGAATTTCATTCATTTACAGTAAATTTTGAGAAAGAAAAATTAATAACTTCAAATGAAATATGTATAAATATTGAAACTTATAATTCAAATGAACCAAATAATAAATTTATTTGGTTGAATCTAAATACAGATAAATTTAATTATTTTACTTTTTCCCCAGATCAAAAAGTAATATTAGGCATAACGGATGAACACAATGCAATATTATATAATTGTGAAACAGGGAGAATAATAAAAAAATTTCATAATAAATTACCAGATTGGGCAATTGCATGTGAAATAGTTCCTGAAAATTCAGAAATTGCAGTAATAGCAACAAAATATAATGAAAATATAATAAAAATATGGAATTATTTTAATGGATGGGAAATATTTAATTTAGAAGGTTATAATACTCATTCTTTTTCTTTTTCTGCTAAAGGAAATTTACTTGCTTGTGGAGCTGAAAATGGAAATGAAATTGCAAGAGTTTGGGATTTAAATTCTGATGATAATTTTCATTTTGGTTATACTTATAATGGAACTAATAATAATAGTAAAACTTTAGTTTATTTAACTAAAAAAGATGATGATAAAGAAAAATTAATTTGTTGTTCTGCTAAACAAAATCCTGTTGTTTTTGATTTAGAAACTAAAAATCTTCTTTTTGAATGTAATTGTCCTTATATTTTTGAAAAAGTCGATGATATTCAATGTGATTTAGATTGTAATTTTTTCTTTGTTAAAGGAACTGATGAAAATGGAATTTCAAATGCAGCTTTATTTAATTTATCCAATGGTGAATTAATTGAACAATATGATAATTGTTTTAATATTGATTTTGGTAAAAGTGGTAAATTACTTTTATCAAGAAGTACTAATATTAATGATAATAAATTAGTTATTTCTAATTTTGATGATTTAAATGATATTAAAAGAATTAGTTGTGAATTAGATGCTGAAATGAGTAATTTTATTCAGGATAATAAAGTGATTGTTAGTGCTTTTGGAAAAGAAAAAAAAACTGATTTTATTCTTTCTGATGTTAATACTGGAAAAATGATTGCTGAGTTAAAATATGTTCAAAAAGTTAGAAGAAATGCTGAAATTGATTTAAGTGCTAATAAAATTGATAATACTTTAGTTTTTAGATATATTGAATTTATTAATCCTGAAATAAAAAAATAATACTTTTTTTAGATAATTTAAAAATCGAATTTTTTTTATTTTGAGAAATTATTGGTTACAATTTTTTTATTTAAAAAGAAAAATATACAATAATATTATAAAGTCCAAGTCACGAGATATATCATATCTTTGATTATATGATAATTCTAGTTCTTATTTTCATCTTTTATAGATTATATATTTCTATTTATTATTATATTTCATTTATATTATTATTTCTCCTAAAAATATTTATCATCTAAGGCTTCTATTTGATTCTATCTAATCTATATTCAATGAATCTCTTATTTTTAATGATTCATTGATTTTATTTTTTATATTCATTTATTATTTTGTTGATTCTGAAACCATATAATAATCTTTTATATCCCTTCGATAATTTTATTTAAGTTTATATTTTATTTTTAAATTTTAAATGTTGTTTATTAAGTTTGAAATTAGTTTTTTTGAATAAATTTATTATTTGTTTACACATAAATGATTGGTAATTTATTATCAGCAAGAGAATTAAAGCCTAAAAATTTAAATAAAGAATTAATCTCCTTAATCACTTCAAAATTATCTAATTTTAATTCAAGAAATCAATCAAATAGAAAAAAAGGAAAAACAAATCAAATAATCAATCAAAATATTTCTAAAGAAAAATTTAAAAAATCAAAAAAAAAAATAATAGAAAATATAAATCTAGATAATAATGTGAAAGAAAATAAAAATAATATTCTCTTAAAAGCGGAAAAGAAAATGATAAAAAACTTAAAAAAATATAATATAACAGAAGATAAATATAATAAGAAAATAATAACAGATATAATATATGATGAAAGAAAGCATATAGTAAGTGTATTTAAAAATAATTTATTATGGGATGAAACAAGTGATTTTTTAAATAGATTTTATTTTAAATTTGAATCAAGAAATAGATTACCAAAAATAAATCATTATTATGAAAAATATACTCTTTTTGCTCCTGTATATTTTTCTTTAGAAGAAGTTATTAAAATTATGATTAAAAATGTTAAAAGAAAAAAAAAATATTTAGAAATTATAGAAGAAAATGAAGATATTAATTTCAATAATAATAATGATAATAAAGATTTTATCAGAATTATAAATAAAAGTGAAATTTCTCAAACTTTGAGTTTAAATACTTATGATAATAAAAATAGTTTGACTAATACTTTTAGTACTTTTCATTTGGAAAATAAAAATACTTCTAAAGAGTTAGGTCAAATATTAAATAAATTTATGAATGATAGTTCTTTATCTTTTTATGATGAACATATTATTTCTAAAGATATTAAAAATAATTCATATGAAAAATTTATAAATAATTTTCAATCTAATAAATCATTATTTAAATTAAATAATTATGAAATTGAAAAAAATAATAAAAAAAGAAAAGAAGATTATTTTGAAAAAAAAACAAAGGAAATAAATAAAACTAAACTTCCAAAAACAGGAAAAATTTTAGAAATTAAAAAATTAAATTTACAGAATATAAATAATATAAGTCTTCCATCAAAAATTATAAATGAAAAAAAATATAAAAAATTAAGTAATAGTGATAGACAACAAATTGCAAATTTTTATACAATTAGAAATGAATCTTCAAACTTTAAAAAGAAAATAAATTTAAAACCTAAAAATAATTTTTCAAATAATTTATTATTCACTCAAAAATTTATCTCATCAACTTCAAGAGAAACAAATTTAAAAAAAACAAATAATATCGTTAAAATTAAAGAAAAAAATAATTCAATTCAAAGTTTATTAAAGATTTCTTATAATAAAAAATCTATTAGTTCAAGAACAAAAAATAACAATTTAACTCAAAATAAAGTAATCAAACAAAAAAGAAAAAATAATTTAGTCATACAAACAAATTCAATTAAAAATAGTAAAACAAATAATTCAAGAAATAAAAGCAACTCCAATATTAAAAAATCAAAAAAGAAAAATTTAACAAATATAATAACAACACCAATTAATTTTATAACAAATAATACAATATCTTCTTCAATATATAATATTAATTTAAACTTAAATTTAGAACATATAATAACAAATCCTAATAAAAAAAATAAAAAACAATCAAATTTAAATTCAGTTTTAAAGAATAAAAGTAAATCTAAAAAGAAAATAAAAAATAATATAAATAATTTAGATGCATTATCAAATGTATTTAAATCAAAAAATTTTAATAAAAAAAAAATAAAAGAAAGCAAAAGAAAAGATGAGAAAATTTTATATGATTTAAATTCATTAGAAAATAACCTTCAAATAAGTATAAATAAACATTTATCAAATAATAATAATATATCAAATATTACAAATAGTACAAATAATCGTAGTTTAAATATAAATATAAATTGTATTAATAATATAAGTGAAAAAAGATTAAGTAGAAATGAAAGAAAGAGTAGTTCAATATTATCTAATTTATTAACTGGAAATACTAATAAAGGAAAACATTTAGTTATTTCTTTAAATGATAATAAAAATTCTCAACCAAAACAAAAAAAAATAAAAAGCAATAATAATATTTATCTAATTGATAGTTTATTTCATGAAACAAGTGTTGATTTACAAAAATTAAAAAAAAAATTTAATTGTCAAATCAATAAAAAATATTCTTTAACTTCAAGAGAGAAAGATATTCCTTATCAATTAATATATAAAATGTTAAGGAATAAAAATATTAAATGAAAATATATAAAAAATTATAAGTAAATAAAGAATTAAATATAATTGAAAAAAATAAAAAAGAAAAAAATAATTATGAAAAATTAAATAAATTATTTAAAAAGTTAACAATTTTTATTTATATATTGATTAGTTATATATCATTGAGAATAAATATAAAATGATCTAATCCTAAAATAGAATAAAAAATAAAATAAACTCCTATATATATTCATAACTTAGAAATACAAAATTAATCCAAATTATTGATTAAACTGAGTAAATTTATCCCTAACAATTTTTCATATTTTTCTTCATCTTTATTTAAATATTTTCCAATATCATTAAAATCAATCCAAGTATCTTTTTTACCATCTTTCCAAAAACCATATTTAAATATATTATCTTTAATTTTAACTCCAATTCCATTTTGTTTTCCATTTTCCCAAAAACCAGAAAAAGCAATTAAAGGATTTTTTTTCCAAATAAAAATTCCAAAACCATTTTTAACATTTTTAATATAATTCCCAAAATATATTTCTCCATTATTCCATTTAAATAAACCAATTCCATTTAAATTTCCATTTAAAATTTCACCAGAATAAATTTTACCATCATTATATAATATTATTCCATTTCCAATCATTTTATTATTTTTAAATTCTCCTTTATATATTGTTCCATCATTCCATTTTAATAATCCAATTCCATTTTTTTCATTATTTTTAAATTCTCCTTCATAATAAATTTCATTTAATTTTATTTCAATTCCAATTCCATTTAATAAATTTTTTTTCCAAAAACCTTCAATCATTAAATTTATTGTTTCATAATAACCATATCCGTTTGGAAAATTCTCTTTATATTCTCCTATAAAAACTCCTTCATTTTCTTTATTATAAAATTTGCATATTCTTTCTATTTTATTATTTATGAAATTTCCTATTAATTTACTTTTATCATTCCATTCTATTATTCCAAAACCATTTTTCTTATGTGTTAATTTATCTTTTTCTCCTTTATATTTTAAGCTTTTACCCTTTTTCAATAAAAAATAACCAAAAATTTCATTTTCAACATTATAATCATTTAATAATTTATTCTCTGATATTTCATCTGATTTTAAAGCAAAAAAAGTTTGAGGTGATTGAAATGAAGGATAATCATTTTTTATCATTTGTAAATTAGAAATTTGATTATCATTATTTATTTCAGTATTATTATTATTTTCTATATGTAAATTATTTTGAATAGTTGAAGATTTTGTAGGAACTTCTTTGAGGTTTTGATTAGTAATTTTTTTTTCAAACACTTTTGATTTTATTTCTTTTCTTTTTAGATATCCTCTAAAAAAACTTTGAATTTTTGTAATATTATAATTTCGAAAAAAAATATTTGAATTTGCATTATATGGGATAATCATTTGTCTTATTTGATAATCTTCTTCTTTTTCTTCTTTTTTTTTATTTAATGAATTTGAGTCAATAAATGTAATTCCTTTATTAATATTTGTCCTTAAACAAATAGGTTGAGATGATGGATTTACTAAATTTCCCATATTTATTTATCATTTAATATTATATTTTTATTAAAATTTTAATTTAAAAAATAAAGATTTATTTATTTTAAATTTTAATGTCTACTAAAGTTTCAAAAAATAAAGAAAATTTACCAAATTTCACTTTAGATTCATATAAACAAACAAATAAAATGGCAAGAGAAATAAAAAATAAATTAAATTCAAACATTGATCCAATAAATCAAAAATCCGATAAATACAAACCTCATACTTTAAGAAAGAGTAAATTAACAGAAGAATATAATAAAAGAATGAATGAAAAAAAAGAAAAATTATCAATTAAAAGAATTCCTCAAAAAGATAATTTAGGAACTGATTTTTCAATAAATCAACCTTTAAATAATAAATTCCATCTTAAATTTTTTAATACTTATCGAAATCAACAAAGTGAAGAAAAACCATATAAAAATTTAAAACGTAAAATATATGAAAAAGATAATATGAAAAATTTTTATAGTGATAATTTTAATACAAATAAAATAAATGAAAATGATAAAAATTTAATAAAAGTAAATGTAAGAAATTAATTATATAATAAAATATAGTTAAAAAAAAGATTTATTCCAAAAGATAATGATGATGTATTTACGATGAATCCAATTAAAACAGAACATAATTATCAAACATGTAGACCTTTAAGTGAAATGAATTCTTCTTTTGAAAGAATATTTAATCCTTCAAATACTTTAAAAGAAAATTTCCCTATTAAAAATATTAGTTTTAAAAAAAGAAATAATAAAGCTTATACTGATTCTATTACTGATATTTTCCAAAATAATGTTAATGCTAATTCTAAAGTTCAAAATATTTCTAATAAGCCTAATAATGGAAATTTTAATTCTTTATCTGAAGCTGCTAAAAAAAATTTAGGTGAAAGATATTATTTTAATTCTAATTATTCTCAATTTTAATTTTCTTTTATTTTTTGACATTTTTTAACAAATTAATATAGTATAAACAATTTAAATTATTGTTAAATATTAGAAAAATATTTCTAAAATTTATTACAAAGATATTTTTTAAGATTTTTTATAATTTAAATATTTTTTTATTTATATATTATAAATATAATAAATAAATTAAGTTGCTGCAGGTTGTTTTATTTTTTTTCTAATTTTTATTTAATCTATATATTCTTTTTTAATAAAATTTTGAAAACAATTGCATAAATATAAAAAATAATATCTTTCTGATGTTTTAAATTTTTCAAATTCAGAAAAAAATAAAAACAATAAATTGATTATATTTTAAAATAATAAATATTAAATTTAAGAATCAGCTTTTTTTTCTGGTTCAGCAGGAGCATCAGTAATTTTACATATTTGTTTAGTGATTAAATAAAATTCATTTTGTTGAACAATAATTAATTCTTCACCACTTTTTAATCTCATTCTTATAGTTAAATTTTTATTAACTCCAGGTTCATTTACTTTTTTTAAATCATCAAGAGTTCTTTTTGAATATAATATTAAATCAAATAAAAGACCTGTTATTTTTACTATTTGAGCATTATTTTCTAAATTAGATTTAAATGGTATTCCTTCAGAAGAACATAAAATATAATATTCCATTGAAGTATTTTTCTCTTCAAAAGCTTTTAATAATTTATCAAGTTCACTTTGTGCCATTATAAGT
>JAEEGK010008873.1_pt1 | contig 23640 bp, 25 predicted proteins | sample 8958771 | NCBI WGS metagenome assembly JAEEGK01 (sample SAMN16246547, study PRJNA631951) | gut metagenome | biome: gut microbiome; feature: rumen; material: SC-attached | host: Bos | place: Iran: Karaj | collected 2018-10
CTGCCGCCGGTCCCCACTTTGATTGTGGTGACTGCGGCGGTGGGGGCGGGAGCCTGGGTGGAAGGCTGGGTGGAAGGCTGACCGGAAGCGGAACCGGTGCTGTTGTTTCCGCCGCAGGCGGTGAGCAGCGCGAGGAGGGAGATAACGGCGATGATGATCGAAACTATCTTTTTCATGGTTTGATTTCCTTTCTTTTACAAACACGATCTATGAAATATGTCGGTGGGCTCATCTGCCGCCGGAAACAAAAAGCCCGGCAGCGTCTTGCGCTCCCGGACTGATGCATGGCCATAGACCCGGCCGTTTCAGCGGCGGGGCTCCAAGGGTGCAGCTGGGCACCCGGCCAATATTTCAGCCCGGGAGAAGCGCATTCGTCCACATCGGAAATTGTTTCGAAGCAGCTCGGTGAATTTGCTCATTCCGAAGACCTCCTTTTCTCCAATGGTCGTCCCCTGAGCATCCGGGCGAGCGACCGCTGCCCGGATGCTCAAAGGATGGGCACAGTATAACCGCAATACCCCCCGTTGTCCAATACGCCATGGTGATACTTGGTTATAGGGGCATCCTATATTGCAGCACCTACAGAGAAATGCCGCAGGCGCATCAGCTGCGCCTGCGGCGGTATACGGTATAGTGTTTCGTCAGTAGCGTTCCAAAAAGGAATGCGCCGTGCCCTTCTCCTTATAACCGGGGAAAGTGTCCAGGTTCACCGCGTGGATGCTGTTGAAAATGCTCTTTTCGATATTGGGATTATCCCGTTTCAGGCGGCGGATCAGGGTCTTGATCTCCTGGCGCTTGGAGCCTCCTCCGCCGTTGTCGCAGGCAGTGCAGTTTTCGGTGAAGCGGCAGGCACATTGGATGAATTCCAGGTCGTTGTAGCGTTTCCAGGCCAGGATGTCGTCCTCATGGACGCAGTAGAGGGGGCGGATCAGCTCCATGCCCTCGAAATTCGTGCTGTGCAGCTTGGGGAGCATGGCCTGGAGCTGCGCGCCGTAAAACATAGCCATGACGGTGGTCTCGATCACGTCGCTGAAATGATGGCCCAGAGCGATCTTGTTGCAGCCGAGAGCTCTGGCTTTGGCGTAGAGATGCCCCCGGCGCATCTTCGCGCAGAGATAGCAGGGCGAACGGTCGGTGCTGTTGGCGACCTCAAAGATATTCGTCTCGAATATGTCGACGGGGATGTGGAGCAGAGCGGCATTGGCCTCGATCTTCTGGCGGTTGAGCTCGTTGTAGCCCGGATCCATGACCAGAAAGGTGAGCTCGAAGGGGACCTCACTGAACCGCTGGAGCATCTGCATCAGCTTCGCCATCAGCATGGAATCCTTGCCTCCGGAGATGCAGACGGCGATCCGGTCGCCGGGCAGGATCAGCTCATAGCGCTTGACGGCGGCAATAAAGGGCTGCCACAGCTCCTTGCGGTATTTTTTGAGGATGCTGCGCTCCACGAGCTGGTATTTTTCCAGATTGTCTTTCATCTCTCCAGTTCCTTGGCGCAGTTATCGAATACTTCCAAAAACTCGCCGAGCTCCTCCTCCGTCGTCATATGGCTCAGGCTGATACGCCAGGAGGAAAGGGCGTTGCGCCTGTCCCGACTGACGGCGTAGACGGCCCGGGAGGGCGTTCCATCCGTGCTGCATGCGGATTTCACGGAGACGCAGACGCCTTTCTCTGCAAGGATCTGCTGAAAACGGGTGCCCTTCACGCCCTGTACGCTGAGGTTCAGAATGTGGGGGACGGCGTCGGCGGGGCTGTTCAGCCGCACCGCCGGGTAGCGTTCCAGAGCCGACCGAAGCAGATCGTTCAGGCCTTTGATATAGTCATATCGCTCCGGGACTGCCGGCAGCGCCAGGCGCAGCGCCGTCTCCAGGGCTTTGATAAGAGCAAGGGTCGGCGTTCCGCTGCGGTAGAGGGAAGCGCCGCTCCCGCCGTGGATCAGCGGCTCCAGGACCAGGTCGTTTCGCTTATACAGCAGCCCGCTGCCATTCAGCCCGTAAAACTTGTGGGCGGACAGGCTGACAGTATCGATACCCTCGAAGGAGAAGGGCAGCTTTCCCATGGCCTGGGTCGCGTCCACATGGAGACGGCAGTTGGGATAATCCTCCAAAAGCCGGGCGATCTCCGGGATCGGCAGCACCGCGCCCAGCTCGCTGTCCACCGCGCTGACAGCCACCAGGATCGTATCCTTCCGCAGCAGTTCACGCAGACTTTCCAAATCGATCTTTCCGTCCCGCCCGATCTCCGCCAGGTCGATCTCATAGCCCTGTTCCTGCAGGTATGTCAGCGGACCGCTGACGGAGGGGTGTTCCAGCGGCGTGGAAATGATGTGCTTTCCGAAATGGCGCTGCGCTCTGGCGATGCCCTTGACGGCCAGATTGTTCGCCTCGCTGGCGCCGGAGGTGTAGATGATCTCGGAGGGCTGGATGTGCAGCAGCTCCGCGATGGATTCCGTCGCCTCGGCCAGAGCCTCCCGCGCCGCCCTGCCCGCCGGGTGATTCGCGTTGGGATTGCCGGGATAACGCAATTCCGTATTCAGAAAAGCTTCCAGCACCGCGCTGTCCGCCGGGGTGTTCGCGGAATAATCCAGGTAGATCATCGCTCGTCCCATTCCTGCTGCGTCAGGTCCCGGACAACCTCGGCGGCGATGATGAGCCCCGCCACGGAAGGGACGAAGGCCGTGGAGCCGGGAATATCCCTGCGCTGGGTGCATTTCCGCGCCGTGCCCGGCGGGCAGACGCAGTGCTGCCTGCAGCTGATGGACATATCCTCCAGGGGCCGGATGGGCATTTCCCTGGAATAGACCACCTTGAGGGAATCGATCCCGCGCTTCCGGCATTCCCGGCGCATGACCCTGGCCAGCGGGCAGACCGAGGTCTCATAGATGTCCGCCACCTCCAGCGCTGCAGGATCGACCTTGTTGCCTGCACCCATGGAGGAGATCACGGGCACGCCGGCTTTCTTTGCGTTTTCAATGATCGCCAGCTTGCCGCTGACCGTGTCGATGGCGTCCACCACATAGTCGTACTCATGAAAGTCGAACTGATCCTGCGTCTCCGGGAGATAGAAGGTCTTGTAGGTCCGCACTTCACATTCCGGGTATATCTCCCTGACGCGCTCCTCTGCCGCATCCACCTTGTATTTCCCGACGGTTTTTCTGGTGGCGAGGATCTGGCGATTGAGGTTGGTGATGCACACCCGGTCATCGTCGATGAGGTCCAGCGCTCCCACGCCGGAGCGGGCAAGGGCCTCCACCACGTAGCCGCCCACGCCGCCGATCCCGAAAACGGCGACCCGTGAAGAGGCCAGCTTTTGCATGCTGTCTTTTCCATACAGCAGCTGTGTTCTCGAAAACTGATTCAGCATAGTGTTTTCCTCACAGAAATGGTCCCGCCGCCCAGCACCGTATCCCCCTCATACAGCACCACGGCCTGTCCCGGCGTGATCGCCCGCTGGGGCTCGTCGAAATCCAGCCGGAAGCGGGACTCTCCCCAGGGGTATACGGTGGCTGCCTGCTCCTCCTGCCGGTAACGCACCTTCGCTTTGACCCGCAGGGGACCTTCCGGTACGGGGACGGAGAGCCAGTTCACATCTTCGGCCAGCAGCGTGCGGGAATACAGGGAGCGCTCCGGCCCCACCGTGACCGTGTTCTCCTGCATGTCCTTGCGAAGGACGTATACGGGTTCTCCCATGGCGGCGCCCAGGCCTTTCCTCTGGCCGACGGTATATCGGGCGGCTCCCTTATGCGTTCCCACGACCTCGCCCCGCTCATCGAGCAGTTTTCCCTCCGGAAGCGCCCTCCCGCGAAACCGCGCGAGAAAGCCCCCGTGATCTCCGTCGGGCACGAAACAAATGTCCTGGCTGTCGTGCTTCTTCGCGTTCGGGAAACCCCTCCTCATGGCGATGGCCCGGACCTCCTCCTTGCGCAGCTCCCCCAGGGGAAAAAGGATGTGCGCCAGCTGTGCCTGGGTCAGCATATACAAAACGTAGCTCTGATCCTTGCTCCAGTCCAGGGCTTTTTTCAGCAGATACCGCTCCCGCTCCTTGTCGTATTCGATGCGGGCATAGTGACCGGTGACCACATATTCCATGCCCTCTTCGGCTGCGTACCGCAGCAGCCGGTCAAATTTCAGATACCGGTTGCAGTCGACGCAGGGGTTTGGCGTGCCGCCGCTTTCGTAGGTGCGGACGAATTTCTCCATGACGCAGGCGCGGAACTCCGCCGTGAAATCGGGTACGGCATGGGGGATATCCAGCTGAAACGCCACCTCGGCAGCATCGTCGACGTCCGCCTGGGAGCAGCAGGTATGGGCGAGGCTGCGCCCGATATCCGGATTGCGGAAAAGGCGCATGGTCGCTCCCATGCAGTCATAGCCTCGATCTAGCATCAGGGCGGCGGCTACGGAGCTGTCCACCCCGCCGCTCATGGCGATGAGGGCGGTTTTATTCCGTGCTGACATCTGCAAAAATCGGCCGCCCGAATGCGCACAAGCGGCGGCGGCAGTCTGCCCTGCCGACGGAGAAGGCCAGGAAAGCTTCTTTCCGGTCATCGGCCCGATCTCTTGCTCTCGGTCGCTGCAAAACGGCGCTTTTTCCTTCCATCGGCGGTCCTCCACATTCTCAATTAGAGGAATTATAGCATATCAACATACTATGTCAATGGGTAATTACGCTGTCATCGCGAATGACCGTGCAGCCTCCCTTTCCTGACATTGAATGCTTATCCCGGCCGTCTCGTCGTTTTGCCGACTCCAGTCTCAGTCCTCAATCCAGAATACTGCCATCCCTGGAAATCGTCACCACTTGCCAGGGAATGAACTTGCCGCTGTCTTTCCGGGCCTTTTCCGCCGCAGATTGCAGGCCGCCGCAGCAGGGCACTTCCATGCGCAGGATGGTCACGCTCTTTATGTCGTTGTCTCGTATGATCTCTGTCAGCTTTTCACTGTAATCTACGGCATCCAGCTTCGGGCAGCCGATGATCGTGATTTTCCCCTTCATGAATTCCTCATGAAGACCGGCGTAGGCGTAGGCTGTGCAGTCCGCCGCGATCAGGAGCTTCGTAGCATTGAAGAAGGGGGCCTGCGTCGGCACGAGTCTGATCTGGCAGGGCCACTGGTTTAAATGGGAAACCGGTTTTGCCGCCGCTGCGGCTTCCCGTTCTTCGCCCCGCTCAAACCGCATCACGGAGGAGCCGGGGCAGCCGCCCTTATGCGCAGGTCCGTTCATCGCTTTACCCCCTGCTTTCTTTTCTTTTCCGCCTTAACCGCCGCTTCATCGTAAGCCGGGGCTTCCCGTTCTTCAAAGGTGATGGCTCCGGCGGGGCAGTTCGGCAGGCAGTCGCCGAAGCCGTCGCAGAAGTCCTCCCGAACCAGCTTCGCCTTGCCGTTCACCATCTCAATGGCTCCTTCGTGGCAGGTCTCCGCGCAAAGGCCGCAGCCGCTGCACGTTTCCTCGTCAATATGGATGATCTTCCGGATCATGGTTCATCTGCCTCCTTCATTGTGTTGGTATGGAATGGAGACGCTCATACATTTCGTCTCCCACGCATTTTCGGGCGTACTTGCACCACTGTACGCAGCTCAGCGTGTCGTTGTAGATCACAAAACCGCAGTTTTCGCAGGCGACCTGTGTGTCGATTGAGAAGATCTCCACCTCACAGCCGCACTGCGGGCAGGTTTTCTCCATGATCTTGATCTGCGGCTTTCCCTGGCAGCCTTCCATAATCATTGTCCCGTCTCCTTTCCTTCTGCTGCAATACCCGTCCTTGTCCTTTCGACAGAAATATACTATAATGAAGTCCGTCGGTATGTTGTTGTGGCAACGAAGGGAAAGCGTTTCATGAACTATTTTTCTCTGACAAATACGCCTTTGTTTCACGGGATCCTGGAAGAAGAGCTGCGCGAGCTGCTCTCCTGCCTGAACGCACGCGAAAAGGAATACAAAAAGGGCGAGATCATCTTCCGGGCCGGAGAAAGCATTACGGAGCTCGGCCTGGTGGAAGAGGGCAGCGTGAACATCGTCGTGAATTTCTACTGGGGGAACAGCGGCATCTTCGGGCACGTGACACAAGGCTCCGTATTCGCGGAAACCTATGCCGCAATACCAGGTAAGGAGCTCATATGCGATGCAGTGGCTGCGGAGGACAGCCTCATCCTCTTTCTGGATATGCGGCATCTCACCACGACCTGCGCCAGCGGCTGCTCTTTCCATCAAAGGATCGTCCACAATCTGATCCGCATTTTCGCCCAGAAGAATTACAGCCTGTCCACCCGCATGATGCACATCGCGCCGAAAACTCTCCGGGAGCGGCTGCTGTCCTACCTTTCCGAGCAGGCGATGGAGCATAGCAGCGCGCAGTTTTCCATTCCCTTCGACCGGCAGCAGCTGGCGGACTACCTCGGCGTAGACCGAAGCGCCATGTCCAACGAGCTGAGCAAAATGCAGAGGGACGGGCTGATCACATACAAGAAAAACCAGTTTGCCCTCCATGGGGCGGCGGAGCATGGATGAGAAAGGGCAGTTTTACACCCTGCCAAACCATTCTGACGCCCGGCCGCTTCCTATCCTTCGCAACTTTTCTATAACGCTCTTACTACCGGCGAAACTATTGTGAAGCCGCTGATACAGCACCGAGGGAACGGCATCATCCTCTGCCTCCGTCTTCTTGCAGGTCGAGTTGCTGACCCGGTTCCCGATCATGTAGATAAAGGAGAAAAGCACATGCGAGATTTAGCCTATCGCCGCGCCGTTTTTCATTCTTCTGCAGCGGACTGGGACCACTGCGGCCATCTCGTCACCTCCGGGGACCCGGAAGCTTATTGGCTCAGTGGCGATTCCGGCAGGGAATGGCTGCTCGTGGACCTGGGCGCACCCGGCAAAGTTGAACGCATCCGCATCGACTGGCTCAGCTGTCCCGCCGCAATGGAGGTGCAGATCCCCTCCGGCGGCGAGCGTTGGTTCACGCTGCGTACCCTGCGTCCGGAACCGGGCGTGCAGACCATTCTTCCGTTGGATCTTCATACAGAACGGCTGCGTCTTTTCTTCCGCATGGCTCCCGGAGAGCGCTGCGGTATCCGGAAGCTGGAAATACTGGGTGAAGGAGAAGCTCCACCGCTCCCCGAAAGCTGCTGGCATATCGCCAGAGTCCCGGAAGTGGAAGCCGACGGGGCGGCCCTGTCTCAGGATTACGACGATTCCTCATGGATCCCCGCTCAAGTACCGGGAACAGCTCTCACAAGCTGGCAGAGAGCCGGGGCTGTACCGGAAATGGACATCGCCGATGGACAATTCCAGGTCTCTGACGCCTGGTTTCTGACGGATTTTTGGTATCGCCGGGTTTTCGACGCCCCGGACGGCGAAGGGCGGTGCTGGCTCACGATCCGGCAGGTGAACTGGAAAGCGGAGGTCTGGCTCAACGGCAGCCTGCTGGGCAGGATCGAAGGGGCTTTCCTCCGGGGCAAATGGGATGTGACGGAGTTGCTCAGACCCATAGGGAACTGCCTGGCCGTGCGGGTTTTCACCAATGCCACGCCAGGCCCCGTCAAGGTCCATACCAGAGAGACGGCAGGCCCCAACGGCGGTCCTCTGGGGGCAGACAACCCCACCATTCACGCTTCCGCCGGCTGGGACTGGATGCCCACCGTGCGGGGACGAAACGTGGGCCTCATCGGCCCGGTGGACCTGACGCGGACAAAAGGAACGCTCCTGGCAGAGGATCCCTGGGTGAAGACCTCGCTGAACGAAGAGCACAGCGAAGCCAAACTCACGGTAACCGCCGTGCTGCACAATACCGGGACGGAGGCCTGCTGCGCGTCCTTCTCCGGAACGGTCGTCCCCGGTGATCTGCCCTTCACCAGCGATGCTGTGGTCCTGGGGCCCGGCGAGAGCCGGGAAATCTGCACAAATCTCAGCCTGCCTGCACCCCGTCTCTGGTGGCCCAACACCTATGGGGAACCTTTCCTCTATACCTGCTGCTTGTCGGCCTGCGCAGACGGCGAGGTCAGCGACAAACGGGAGTTTGCCTTCGGCGTGCGGGAACTTAGCTGGACGGAGGAGTGGCCCATGAAGCTCCTGGTGAACGGAGTTCCCATTCTCTGCAGAGGCGGCAACTGGGGCATGGACGATGCTTTCCTGCGCTGCACCCGGGAGGATTACGACATCCGCGTCCGCTTCCACAGAGACTGCAACTTCACCATGATCCGCAACTGGGTAGGTATGGTGGGCAGGGAGGAATTCTACGACGCCTGCGACCGCTACGGCATCCTGATCTGGGATGATTTCTGGCTGGCCAACCCCGTGGACGGGCCTGACCCGGCGGACGAAGCCATGTTTCTCCGCAATGCGGAGGATAAGCTCCGCTGGGTGCGGCGGCATCCGTCAACTGCGCTCTACTGCGCCCGCAACGAGGGCTATGCCCCGGAAAGTCTGGACAACGGGCTCCGGGAGCTTTGTGCAAAATGGGATGGGAGTCGGCCCTATATCCCCCACTCCGCCCTGGGCCTGGTCAGCGGCTTCGGCCCCTATCACAGCGCGGGGCCGGAATACTACTTCGGCCACACCTATCACACCCTGCATTCTGAGCGGGGCATGATGAACATCCCCTCCCTGGAGACCATGGAGACCATGCTGGGAAAGGAACACCGATGGCCGATCGATGAAGTGTGGGCCCTCCACGATTTCTGCCGGGGCGGGGCCATGCGCTCCGACGAATTTGAAAACCAGCTCCGAAGCAGCTACGGAGATTACGACAGCCTGGAGGAATTCACCCGTCTGAGCCAGCTGCTGTGCTATTCCAACCATAAGGCCATGTTCGAAGCAGTCTTCGCCGGGCAGAGCCAGGGTCTCCTCATGTGGATGAGCAACCCTGCCTGGCCCAGCATGGTCTGGCAGACCTACGACGCATATTACGACGTGAACGGCGGCTTCCAGGGCTGCAAGGACGGCTGCCGAAGCGTCAATGCCATTTACGATGTGCTGCGTGAGGAGATCTGCCTGGTGAACACTACGGCACTGGACCGGACGCTGACGCTTCGCATGGAATTGTTTGACCTCAAGGGCAGTTCCCTACGGCGGGAGGAGCGGATTTTCGAAGCCCCCGCCGGCTCCGCCCGATATGTGATGGAGGCCCCACGCTGGATGAACGAAGTGCAGCTGCTGCGCCTCACCGTGCTGGAGGAGGGCCGGGAGCCGGTGGAAAACAACTACTGGCTCAATGGCTGGGAGCATACGGATTACCGGGGGCTGCGCGACCTGCCCGCCGTCGACCTGGAGGGACGCCTGCAGAAGACGGAAGAAGGCTTCCTGGCCCTGGTACGGAACCCCGGCAGCGCTCCCGCTCTCATGGTGGAGCTGCGCCTGAAGGACCCGAAATCAAAAAAGACCCTTCTCCCCGTCTTCTCGGACCGCAATTTCCTGCTGCTTCTGCCGGGGGAGGAAAGGACAGTGCGCCTGGAATGCAAAGCGGAGGAAGCATCCCTCTGGCTCCAGGGCTTCAATGTGAAGGAGGTCATCCTGTGAAACGAAGTGAAGTGAACGCCGCCCTCCGGGAGATGGAGGCCTTTTGCAAAAAGCTCCTGTATCCGCTGCCTCCTTTCTGTGCCTTTACGCCGGAGGACTGGGCGCATCTGGGACATGAATACGATGAGATCCGCGATTGCGGACTGGGCTGGGATATCACCGACTACGGGCAAGGGGATTTCGAGCACTTCGGCTTTTCCCTCATCACTCTGCGCAACGGCTGCCGGGCTATGCCGGAGAAATACCCCCAGGTCTACGCGGAAAAGCTGCTGTATCTCCGCGAGGGACAGTACGCGCCCAATCACTTCCACTGGCTGAAAAGCGAGGACATCATCAACCGGGGCGGCGGCACCGTCCTTATCCGGCTTTTCCGCTCCCTGCCCGACGAGGGGATCGATCGACACAGTGACGTGGAAGTGATATCCGATGGAAGACGTTACACCGTAAATGCCGGAACACAGGTGCCGCTGAGGCCCGGAGAAAGCATCCACATCTATCCCCGGCTCTACCACGATTTTTCCCTTCTGCCAGGCACGGGTCCTGTACTGCTGGGAGAAGTGAGCCAGGTGAACGACGACGCGGTGGACAACCGCTTTGAGCCCCCTGTCGGCCGGTTTCCATCCATTGAAGAGGACGAAGCGCCGTACCGGCTTCTCTGTACGGAATACCCCGCCGCAATCTGAGGGGACGTGCGGATCAAAACCCTGTTGATGAACTGTCTGACGGAAGACCGCTGCCCTGAGCATTGAATGGCGTTCTAAGCATAAAGGTAGTGACCGCTTAAACGGAGAATTCTTTGAAAAAAGTACCACTGCAGACGTTCCCGTTCTGCAGTGGTACTTTCTTATGGCTTTAGACTGTTTTGACAGGGGGTCCGCTGATGAGGACTTTTGCAGAGCCGACGCTGCCGCTGAGGCCCTACTGCCAGGTTTGGATCAGCTGGGCGTAGTATCCGCCTTGCTGATATGCTTCCTCCGGCACATTGCTTGTAATAACGAACCGTGTCGGCGTTTCGGCAGAATGATAAGCCCATTTTTACTTCTGGTACGTAATGTTCTGGAATACCGGGCGCTCATACAGAGTACGGAAGCCCGCGCTTGGCTGGCTCAGATAGTTCGGCGTACCGATGATAACACCGTCCGCCTCCCGAATCGTCTGCAGGATCGGATAGAGCCCGCTCCCCTGTTTCTGAAAAAGCCGTTGTCCGGCTGTTGATGAAACGATACATTGCAGTGGAAAGTGGTTCTCACTCTTGATATAATGAAGCATCTAAGTGGAAAGAATACTCTGATCGGCCCGCCGCATCCATGTAAAAGTGAGCTGCATATCAGCTCAAATACCGGCACGATCAACGATTCTAAAAGGAGGGGCAATTACATGGCAAAGGTCCTTTTTAAAGAGCCGATCCATGCTGGAAACATCGATCTGCGAAACCGGATCGTCATGCCGCCCATGGCCACAGGCAAAGCCGTGAACGGCACTCCGGGCGATGAAATGGTGGAATACTACAGGGAGCGGTCCAAAGGCACCGGGCTGGTCATCGTCGAGCATGAATACGTGATGCTGCAGGGCATGGCCCATCCGGGCCAGCTGTCCATGGCTGAGGATTCCGTGATCCCGGCTTACCGGAAGCTTACGGACGCCATCCACGGAGAAGGGGCGGCAGTCATTGCCCAGCTGAACCACGCCGGAATCAAGGCCATGGATACCGGCCTGCCGCCTGCAGGCCCCAGCGCGGTTCCGACAAAGGACGGCGCATCGGAGGCCATGGACCCAGGGCAGATCCGAGCCGCCGCCGCAGCCTTCACGGCGGCAGCGGTCCGGGCAAAGGAGGCGGGATTCGACGGAGCAGAGCTCCATTCGGCCCACGGGTATCTTCTCAATCAGTTCTACTCTCCCCTGACGAACAAGCGGCAGGATGCGTATTCCGCAGGGACTATGGAGAATCGCACGCGGCTGCACGTTGAGATCATCCACGCTGCGAGGGAGGCTGTCGGCGAAGGCTTTGTCCTTGCAGTCCGTTTCGGCGCCTGCGACTATACAGAGGGTGGCAGCCGGATCGAGGACATCCCGGATGCGGTCAGAACCTTTGTCTCGGCGGGCGCGGACCTGATCGACATTTCCGGCGGGGTGACGGGGTTCATGCGTCCGGGCCACACCGAACCTGGTTACCTGAAAAAGCTCAGTTTTGCGGCAAAATCGGCTGTGAACGTTCCCATTATCCTCACGGGCGGCGTGACCGCAGCACAGGAGATGGAAAGCCTGCTGGAGGAAGGCGCGGCGGACCTGATCGGCGTGGGCAGAGCGCTGCTGAAAGATCCCGCATGGTCGGTAAAGGCATTGAGGGAATAATGCTTATCGTTGGGAGGAACGATCCATGGAATTCAAAGAAGTTATTAAGAATCGGTTTTCCTGCAAGAAGTACGGCAGCCGCCGGGTCGAAGCGGACAAGCTGAACGCCATCCTGGAAGCCGGACGTCTGGCCCCGACGGCGAAAAACCTCCAGGAGCAGCGGATCTATGTCCTTCAATCGGAAGAGGCGCTGGCAAAGATCGACAAAGCCACTCCCTGCCGCTACGGTGCGCCAACGGTCCTCGTCGTGGCGTACGACAGGATTAACGTATTTACATATCCCGGCGGAAAAAAGGATTCCGGCGCGGAGGACGCCACCATCGTTGCGACCCACATGATCCTTGCGGCGGCGGATGCAGGCGTGGACAGCTGCTGGCTCAACAACTTCGATCCGGACGCCCTGGCAAAAGACCTCGGCCTGCCGGAGAACGAGGAGATCCTGATGCTGATGGATCTCGGCTATGCCGCAGAGGGTTCAGGCCCTCTGCCCAACCACGGAAAAAGGAAGCCGCTGCAGGAAACCGTTTCCTATCTTTAAGGCGGGGAAAGGCCTAAACCGTGAAGCGAAAAACGATCCGACAGGCGTTTGTGCGGTCGATCCCCGTCATGGCGGGCTATGTCGTGCTGGGGATCGGCTTTGGCGTGCTGATGCACGCTGCAGGGTACGGGATCCTGTGGACGCTTGCCATGAGCCTGCTGATCTACGCGGGTTCCATGCAGTATGTGGGCGTGGGGCTGCTGTCCGGCGGGGCTTCGGTGATCACGGCGATTCTGACGACCCTCATGGTGAATGCCCGTCATCTGTTCTACAGCGTCTCCATGATCCGGGTCTATCAGGATTCCGGGCGCTTCAAGCCCTATCTGATCTTCGCGCTGACCGATGAGACCTATTCTCTGCTTTGCGACGGAAGCGTGCCGGAGGGCGTGGACGCCGAATTCTACCGTTTCCTGGTCTCCGCTTTCGATCACAGCTACTGGGTGATCGGCAGCGTCCTGGGAAGCCTGCTGGGGGCGGTCCTCCCCTTTTCCACGGAGGGGATCGAGTTCAGCATGACAGCGCTCTTCCTCACGTCCTTCGTTGAACAGTGGACCAGAGCGGGAAACCGTATCCCGTCGCTGACCGGACTCGGTGCGACGCTGGTTTCCCTGGCCGTATTCGGGCCGGAGCGGTTCCTCATTCCGGCTATGCTGCTGATCACGCTGGTCCTGTCCCTGTTCCGCGGGCGTCTGGACAGGAGGGAGGCGGAGGTATGAACAGCATGGGTCATTCTGCCATCCTTATAACTGCCATGTCGGCCTTCACCATACTGCTTCGTTTTTTGCCGTTCCTCGTATTCCGGAAGCGGGTGCCGTCTTACGTCGCGTATCTGGGCAAAGTCCTGCCGAGCGCGATCATCGGGATGCTGGTGGTTTACTGCCTGCGATATACGGCGATCTTTGCCTTTCCCTTCGGGATACCGGAACTCATCGCTGTGCTTGTCGTCATTCTGATGCAGATTTGGAAGCACAGATCCCTGCTGAGTATTCTCGCGGGCACCGCAGCCTATATGATGCTTGTGCAGGCAGTCTTTTAAGAAAAAGAGGACAGAAAAATGAAAACGGAAAAAAAGGGCAACAACTGGACCGCATATCATGATCCGGAAACGGGGCGTTACTTCGCAGAGATCATGTATACCAGCCGTGAGGGACGCGAGCAGTACGATTACGAGATCACGCAGGATATATACAGCCGGCTCGGCACCTTCAGCGACGACACGGACAACGAAAGGCTGATCAAGACCGGGAAAATGACTTATTCGTTTGAAAACACGATGTACGGCACCCTCGGACCTGAGAGGATGGTCTGGGACGACGAAGCCAATGAGGCGATGAACCAATTGATCCGGAAGAAGAAAAAAGATAAATGAAATCGACGGATTGGCGATTTGCCGAGCAGAACAGTTTACTTCAACGGCGACAGGGATCATAGGAATGATATTTGAGCAATTACGACTGCCCGATGAATCCGGGATCGCGGAAATGTCCGATATGGCCACCGCCATCGTCAGAGAGCACTTCGACCCTCTGATCGGGAAAGAGCAGAATGATTATATGCTGGCGCTGTTCCAGAGCAGGGACGCCATCAGACGGCAGCTGGAAAACGGGTACAGATACTATTTCGTCCGTCTGGCCGGCAGGGATATCGGCTTTGTCGCTTTCTATCCGAAGGGCGATTCCATGTATCTCAGCAAATTCTACCTGTACCGCTCCGAACGTGGAAAAGGATATTCCCGCCGGATGATGGATTTCGTGATCCGGGAAACGAGAAGGGAAAGTCTTACAGGGATCGAGCTGAACGTCAACAAAGGAAACAGCGCCTGCCGGGCCTATGAGCACCTGGGATTCAGGATCATCCACTCCGAGAAGAACGATATCGGCCAGGGCTTCTATATGGACGACTATGTTTACCGTCTGGATTTATAGGTGAGAATCCTGCCGGCGGATTCATACTGCTTGCTCTCGGCCGGAACTGTATCGAGGGAATGCCGAAAATGAGTTGAACCCATGCTTACCGGGGAGCAAAACAAGGGACCGACCTGGCCTGGTCGATCCCTTGGCGTGCTTTCCTGCTGGATTATAACTTTCTGGATCGCCGTTTTTATGACTCGCATCTCTGGGCGGAGAATCCGGAGGACAGCCGATCCTCCGACGCCCGTCTGGATAGGATCGTCTCCGGGCTACCGCTTTTGATAGACGAAGCCGAATGCACCGCCGCAGAGACCGCCCAGAATGTGACCGAGCTGAGATACGTTGTCCTTCGCGGCGATCATGTCGATGACTTCCCGGCCCAGGTAAAGGATTACCACCAGGATCAGCGTCACCGGGATATGTCCCTCCCGCATACCGGCCAGGGAGGATAGGACGATCAGCATAAAAACGATCCCGCTGGCCCCCAGCAGGGCGTGGCCGGGAAAAAACGCCATCTCTACGATCCCGGTGACCGCCGCCGTGATCAGAATGGCGATCAGGAGCCTCTTGCTGCCGTGCTTTTCCTCCATGGGCGGGCCCACCACCAGAAACAGCAGCATATTCCCGATGAAATGCTGGTAGCCGCTGTGACCGAGGACATGGGTGAACAGGCGAAGCCACGTCAGGGGGTGCAGGAGCGAGGAGCGGTAAACGGAGAACAGCGTTCGGTTGCTCCAGCCGCCCGTGACGAGATCCAGGAGCAGCACAGCCAGGGACAGGGCCGCAAATGACAGAATCACCGGCGAATTGTATTGCAGCTTGATGGGCTTCTTCATGAAAATCGGCCTCCTCTCGGCTCAGCGTTCGCCGCACAGGGCACCCCGCCGCTCCGGCAAGGGAGGGGACGCGTATGCCCCGGCGGACGGTATACGGATGCGCAGACAGGGCATATTGCCTGCCGGGCGTCCGCTTTCAGTATAGCGGCGCTGCAGGAGATATGCAAGCGCTCCCCGCAGATGCCGGACGGCGCCGCCGCAAGCAAGCCCCTGGACGACGCCCTGGCAGTAAGCGAGCATCGGTTCGCACCGGATCGCTGCGCGGATCGACCGCAAAAGCTGGAACCCGCAGAGGAAATAAAGCATGCCTCTGCGGGTCCTATTCTGCGCACAGCTCACACGGAAAAAGCCTGAAGCCGGTCTCAGACCGGAGCACACTGCTTCTCCCGGCAAACAGCACAGGGCTTTACTGGCGGGAGATCGGGTCATATGGTCTTCTCTTCCACCTTCTGTTCCTCTTCCTTTTCGTTCTGCGGTCGGGACCGATCGCAGGACACTTGCGGCGCCCGCGATCCCGCCGGCTTCATTGATAGGTGCGGATGACGCTTTCGGCGATCTCCCGCTTCCCGGTGCGCTGCTCCATGGCCTGGCGGGTGATGTAGCGCTGGGCATCCGCTTCCGTCATGTGGAGGCATTCGATGAGCAGCCACTTGGCCCGGTTGACCAGGCGGAGCTCCTCGATCTTCTCCTCTACGGTGGACTGCTGCTTCCGCATGCTGCGCAGCCGCTCCCGGATGGCGCAGAGGACCCGCAGGCTCTGGGAGAGCATCTGCCGGTTCGTGGGCTTAGGCAGGGCGATCACCCCGGCGGGCAGCACCTTGTAGTAGGTCTCTTCGTACACTTCGCTTCGGATGAGGAGCAGCACCCCCGCATCGGAGCCGGTGCAGGCTTCCTCCGCAAAATCCACCCCCACGTCGTCGGGCAGAGGAGAATTCACGAGGATCAGGTCGAAGGAGGCGTTGACCATCCGCCGACGGGCCTCCGCCACGCTGGAGGCGGTGGTGACGGGCCAGAAATCCGTGACCGGCAGCAGGGGAAGCGTGACCGTATTGAATTTTTCGGACGCGGAGACCAGCAGTACGCTGTAGGTATCGTTCTGAAAAACCGTAACGCTTCACCTGCCTCTCGTCAGTAGAAGCCAACTTCATTCCGTTTCCGCGGTTTCCGTAAATGCCGCGAAAACTCCATATCCATTGGCTCCTTCTTCCTCTCCGCCTCTGACCCCGCTTGCGGCGGGCTCAGGGCCGGTCTAAACTCTGAGTCAGAAGAAATTAACTCCATTCCGTTAACGGCGCAAAGCGCCGCCCTCCGGCCGGTCTACCGCTGCGATCCGCCTTGACCGGCGTTTCCCCGGTAACCGGCCAGGACCGGTGCGGGCACATATTTCCGGATGAAATCGCTCTCCCCCGCCAGGGCGACAGCCTCCGCCAGGGAGACGGGCAGGGTCTCAAACCGCTTCTGCTCCTCCCTGGAAGCCCGCAGCAGGTCCAGCTCGGCGGCCTCCGGCAGGGGCATGCCCAACTCGATGCCCTCCAGGCAGGCGCGGATGATCAGAGAGAAGGCCAGGTAAGGGTTGGCGGCGCTGTCGGGGCTGCGCAGCTCCAGCCGCTTGTACTGGCCCGCCGCCGCCGGAAGGCGCAGGAGCTGGGAGCGGTTCTGCTCCGACCAGGAGACGAAGGCCGGGGCCTTGTCCCGGCCCAGGCGGACATAGGAATCCTCCGCAGGGTTGAGGAAGAAGGTCATCTCCCGGATGCGGTGGAGAAGCCCAGGCACCAGCTTCAGAGGGGACAGTTCCTCTCCCCTGCGGCGGGCGGAAATATTGATGTGCATACCGCTGCCGTCGTGGTCCGGCAGGGGTCGGGGAGAGAAATCCGCCCACAGTCCGTTCTGGGCGGCAATGGCCTTCACCACGCTGCGGAACATGATGGCGTTGTCCGCCGCCGTGACGCCCTCGGCATAGCGGAAGTCTATTTCATTCTGGCCCGGACCGCTCTCGTGGTGGGAGCTCTCCGGATAGATGCCCATGCGCTCCAGGGTCAGGCAGATCTCCCGGCGGACGTTTTCCCCCTTATCCTCCGGGGCGACCTCCATATAGCCCGCCCGGTCGAAGGGTTCTTTGGTGGGTTCCCCACGCTCGTCCAGCTTGAAGAGATAGAATTCCATCTCCGTGCCGAAGCGGAATTCGCAGCCCTGCTCCGCCGCCTCCTCCGCCGTCCGGCGCAGGAGCGCCCGCAGGTCAGAGGCGCAGGGTGTGCCGTCGGGGTGGACCACATCGCAGAACATGTGGGCTACCCGCCCATGCTGGGGCCGCCAGGGCAGTTCTTTCAGGGTGGAGGCGTCGGGCCGCAGGAAAAGATCCGAGCGCACGTCCATCTCAAAGCCCGCCACGGCGGACGCGTCGAAGGCGATGCCGTGCTCAAAGGCCCGGGGCAGTTCCCCGGCCATGATGGCCACGTTGCGCTGCCTGCCGAAGATATCGCAGAAGGCCATGCGCACGAACTTCACGTCCTCCTCCGAGATATATTCCATTACCTCATCCGGCGTATAATTCATGGAATGATCGCTCCTTCTTTGAATGACCACATATATTTGGTATTTTAACCTCTGCGGTCCTTTACCGCAAGAGAATTCGTAAGATTTTTCTTTTTCGGATTGACAATTTCATTCGGCAGGCGTAAACTGAATTTATTGAGAGACAACGGCGTCTCGCAGGTTTTCTGCACGCCGCTGTCTCTCTTTTTGTTTTGAAAGGGTGGTTATCATGGCGAAGTATATCTTTGTGACCGGCGGCGTTGTATCCGGCCTGGGGAAGGGCATCACCGCCGCCTCCCTGGGGCGGCTGCTGAAGGCCCGCGGGCTGAAGGTAGCGGCCCAGAAGCTGGATCCCTACATCAACGTGGACCCCGGCACCATGAGCCCCTATCAGCACGGGGAGGTCTATGTCACGGAGGACGGGGCGGAAACGGATCTGGACCTGGGCCACTATGAGCGATTTATCGACGAAGACCTGAATAAATTCTCCAACCTCACCACCGGCAAGGTATACTGGAACGTGCTGAACAAGGAGCGGCGGGGGGAATACCTGGGAGAGACGGTGCAGGTGATCCCCCATATCACGAATGAAATCAAGGAATTCATCTACGCCGTGGGGAAAAAGACGGGGGCCGACGTGGTCATCACGGAGATCGGCGGCACCACCGGCGACATCGAGAGCCAGCCCTTCCTGGAAGCCATCCGCCAGGTGGGCCTGGAACAGGGCCGCGCCAGCAGCCTCTATATCCACGTGACCCTGGTCCCCTATCTCCAGGGCAGCGGGGAACACAAGTCCAAGCCCACCCAGCACTCGGTGAAGGAGCTGATGGGCCTAGGCATCCACCCGGATATCATCGTAGCCCGCTGCAACGAGCCCCTGGAGGAATCCCTCATGCGCAAGATCGCTATGTTCTGCAACGTGCGCCCCGACTGCGTCATCGAAAACCGCACCCTTCCCACCCTCTACGAAGCGCCGCTGATGCTGGAAAGTCAGGGCTTCTCCACCATCGTCTGCCGGGAGCTGGGTCTGGAAACGCCGCCCCCCCGGCTGGCGGACTGGGAGGCCATGGTGCAGCGCGTGAAAACGGCGGATAAGCACGTCACCGTGGGCCTGGTGGGAAAATACGTCCAGCTCCACGACGCCTACCTCTCCGTGGCGGAAGCCCTGCGTCATGCGGGCTACGCGCAAGGGGCCGAGGTGGAGATCCGCTGGATCGACAGCGCGGAGGTGACGTCCGAAACGGCGGAAGCCCTCCTGGGGGGCTGCGACGGCATCCTGGTCCCCGGCGGCTTCGGGCCGAGGGGCATCGAGGGCATGATCCTGGCCGCCCGGTACGCCAGGGAGAGGGGCATCCCCTATCTGGGGCTCTGCCTGGGGATGCAGATCGCGGTGATCGAATTTGCCCGCCATGTGTGCCGCTGGTCAGACGCGGATTCCGGGGAGTTCAATCCGGAATCGACCCACAAGGTGATCGACTTCCTGCCGGACCAGAGTGAAAACGTGGACAAGGGGGGCACCCTGCGGCTGGGGGCCTATCCCTGCAGGATCGTGCCGGAGACGTTGATGGAAAAGTGCTATGGGAAAGCCCTCATCTCCGAGCGGCACCGGCACCGCTATGAATTCGCTAACGAATTTCGGGGCGCCCTGGCCGCAGCGGGCCTCACTCTCAGCGGCCTGAGCCCCGACGGGACCATCGTGGAGACGGTGGAGGTTGCCGGGCATCCCTTCTATCTGGGGGTGCAGTTCCATCCGGAATTCAAGAGCCGCCCCAACAAGCCCCATCCGTTGTTTTTGGGATTTATCGAAGCGGCGCTGCGTCGTCGCGCGGGGGAATGACAAGTATCCGCGCTAGCGCGAATACCGGAATGATTCCCCCGGCACTTTCTCTCCAAACCGCAGCCATTTCCGTTGGCTGCGGTTTGGTTTTGCCTTATACTAATACCCAATAGAAATCTCGGATTCCCAGCGGCATAAATCGCGCCAAACTTCGTTGTCGGCCTTGACGGGCGACAGCCCGCCTTCGTCCTCCGCCTCGTCTGACACGATTTCTGCTCGCCGCTCGATCCTAGATTTCTATCAGGTATTAGTATTATTCTACTGTTACGGATTTTGCCAGATTCTTCGGCTTGTCGATGTCGCAGCCGTTTTCCTTCGCTACATAGTAGGCCAGCAGCTGCATGGGGAGGACCGCCAGGGCGGGAGAAAAGAGAGTATTGATCTTCGGGATATAGATCACGTCGTTGGCCTGGGCGACGATCTTCCGGTCCCCCCGGAAGGCCACGGCCAGCACCCGTGCGCCGCGGGCTTTGACCTCCACGATGTTGCTGATGGTCTTGTCCTCCAGGGCTTCGTTGCAGCAGACGGCCACCACCGGCGTCCCCTCCTCGATGAGGGCGATGGTGCCATGCTTCAGTTCCCCGGCAGCATAGCTTTCCGCGTGGATATAGGAGATCTCCTTCATTTTCAGGGCTCCTTCCAGGGCGGAGGCCCAGTCGGTATTGCGCCCGATGAAGAACAGGGAGGGAGAATCGTGGTATTTCTTCGCCAGGGTGGGGACGGCGTGGTTCAGGTCGATGGCGTTCTGGATGAGCTTGGGCAAACGCAAAAGATCATAGAGTAAAAGGGCATAGCGGTCGTCGTCCAGCGTCCCCAGCTTCCGCCCCATGCTCATGCTGAGGAGGAAGAGCACCGCCAGTTGAGTGGTATAGCCCTTGGTGGTAGCCACGGCGATCTCCGGGCCCGCCCAGGTGTAGAGCGTCCAGTCGGCGGTCTTGGCGATGGTGCTGCCCACCACGTTGACGATGGCCAGGGCCCTAGCCCCCCGGCTGCGGCATTCCTTCATAGCGGCGATGGTGTCCGCCGTCTCCCCGGACTGGCTGATAACGATAAGGAGGGTGTGCTCGTCGATGATGGGGTCGGCGTAGCGCAGCTCGCTGGCCAGCACCGCCTCCACGGGGATCCTTGTGAGGGATTCCAGGGCGTAGCGGGCGGCGCAGCCCGCGTAATAGGCGCTGCCGCAGGCGGTGACGACGATCTTGGTGAATGTGCGCAGCTCCTCCGGGGAAAGGTCGAATTCCTCCAGCACCACCTCCCCGTCCTTGAGGCGGGGGGCGATGGCGGCCCGGACGGCGGCGGGCTGTTCCATGATCTCCTTGAGCATGAAATGCTCGTAGCCGCCCTTTTCCGCCGCCTCCACATCCCAGGTGATGCGGCTGATGGGCTTCTCCATCCGGCGCCCGGAGCAGTCATAGACGGTGATGCCCTCCGGCGTCAGCTCCGCGAATTCCCCGTCGTCCAGGTAGATCGCGTTTTTCGTATAGGAGACCAGGGCCGTCACGTCGGAGGCGAAGTAGTTCTCCCCTACCCCCACCCCCAGGATCAGGGGGCTTGCCTCCCGCACGGCAAAGAGGGTGCCCGGCTTGTCCGCGCAGAGGACGCCCAAAGCGTAGGAGCCTTCCAGGCGGGCCACGGTCTTCATCACCGTGGTCTTTATGTCGCCGGAATCATAGTATTCCAGGAGGTGGACGATCACCTCCGTGTCCGTCTCGCTGTGGAAGGGGTAGCCCTTGGCGGTCAACTCCTCCCGAAGGGCGGCGTAGTTCTCGATGATGCCGTTGTGCACCACGGCCCAGCGCCCGTCGTTACTCAGATGGGGGTGGGCATTGAGGTCCGTGGGGGCCCCGTGGGTGGCCCAACGGGTGTGGCCGATACCCGTGCTGCCGGGGACGGCGGCGCCGTCAGATGTTCTTTCGCATAGCTTCTGCACCTTGCCGCTGACCTTCTCCACCTGGATGCCCCCGTCTCCCAGGACGGCGATGCCCGCGGAGTCATAGCCCCGGTATTCCAATCTTTTCAGTCCTTCCAGCAGCAGAGGAGCCGCCTGCTGCGCCCCCGTGAATCCAACGATCCCGCACATGTCCTCTTTCCTCCGTCCTATTTATTTCAGCAATTCTTCCAAACGCGCCATGGCCTCCCGCGTGTCCTCCGGGCTGCCGAAGGCGGAGAAGCGGAAATAGCCCTCGCCGGAAGCCCCGAAGCCCTCGCCGGGGGTGCCAACCACCTGGATCTTATGCAGCAAAAGATCGAAAAACTCCCAGCTGGAAAGGCCCCTGGGGCACTCCATCCAGATATACGGGGCGTTCAGGCCGCCGGTGTACCAGATGCCCAGCCGGTCCAGGGTCTTTGCCATCAGAGCCGCGTTTTTCTGGTAGATCACCAGGGTCTCACGGACCTGGCGCTGTCCCTCCGGGGTGAAGACGGCTTCCCCACCCCGCTGGAGGATGTAGGAGACGCCGTTACTTTTGGTGGTGCGGTTGCGCACCCACATGGCGTTGAGGTTCATTCCTCCCCGCTCCAGCTCTTTGGGGATGACCGTATAGCCCAGGCGCGTGCCGGTGAAGCCCGCGGTCTTGCTCAGGGAGCAGATCTCGATGGCGCACTCCCGCGCCTCCTCGATTTCAAAAATGCTGTGAGGGATGGCCGGATCCCGGATGAAGGCTTCGTAGGCCGCGTCGAAAAGGATCACTGCGCCCTTTTCCCGCGCCCAATCCACCCAGGCCTTCAGCTCCGGCCGGTCCATCACTGCGCCGGTGGGGTTGTTGGGGGAGCAGAGATAGACAAGATCCCCCCTCCCCGCCCTGGGCGGACTGGGAAGGAAGCCCATCTCACGGCCCGTGGGCAGGTGGAAGATCCTCCGTCCCGCCAGGACGCTGGCATCCACATAGGCGGGATAGGCGGGCTCCGGAATGAGGGCGGGGCTCGCAGGGTCGAAGAGGTCCAGGATATGCCCCAGCTCGTCACTGGCGCCGGAGGATACGAAAACCTCCTCCGGGCTGAGGCTGACGCCCCGGGAAGCGTAATGGCGGGCGATGGCCTCCCGCAGGAAAGGTGCGCCACACTCCGGCAGATAGCCGTGAAAGGTCTCCTTTTTCGCCTGGTCCTCCACCGCGGCGTGCATGGCCGCGATCACTGCCGGGCAGAGGGGCTGGGACACGTCCCCGATGCCCATGCGCAGCAGCCTCTGGCCGGGGTTTTCCGCCAGATAAGCCTTTGTTTTCTCCGCGATGCGGGCAAAAAGATAGGAATCCTGCAATTCGGAATAGTGTCGGTTGGGTGTCAGCATAGCTCGGTATCCCCCTCATAGACGAATTCGGCGCTTCCGCTCATTTTCACCCGGCCGTCGGGCGAGACGGTCACGGTGAGGGTTCCGCCGTCCAGCACCACGCTGACGGGCTCCCCATAAGTTACGAGGCCGCGGGCCGCCGCTGCCGCCGTGCTGGCGCAGGCCCCAGTGCCGCAGGCCAGGGTCACGCCGCTGCCCCGCTCCCAGACCCGCATCCGCAGGCGGCTGCGGTCAAGGACCTGCACGAACTCCACGTTCACGCCGCCGGGAAAAGCTTCATGGTGTTCGATGGCTTTTCCCAGGGTCTCCAGGGGGGCCTTCTCCGCGTCCTCCGTGAAGATCACCCCGTGGGGATTCCCCATGTCCACGGGGGTAAGACGCACTTCTTCGCCCAGGACGGAGAGGGTCTTCTCCGGGCTGACCGCGGCCAGGCCCATCTCCACCGTGACGCTGCGCACCTTGCCGTAGGCCACCTGCAGTTCCAGGGCCTTCACCCCGGCCAGGGTCTCCACCGTGAGCTTCGTCTTGTCCGTGTAGCCCTTTTCATAGACGTATTTCCCCACGCAGCGGATGCCGTTGCCGCACATCTTCGCCTCCGAACCGTCGGCATTGAAGATGCGCATACGGAAATCCGCCATGGAGGAGGGGGAGATCCAGATCATACCGTCGGAGCCGGGGCCGAAGTGCCGGTCCGACAGCTTTATGGACAGGCTTTCCGGGCTTTTCGGCTCCCCGTAGACATAGAGATAATCGTTGCCAAGCCCCTGCATTTTCGTGAAGTGCATGGTTTTCCCTCCCTAGAATTCCGTTTCGCCCGTGTAAACCAGCCGGGTGTC
>JAEEGK010008876.1_pt1 | contig 23634 bp, 22 predicted proteins | sample 8958771 | NCBI WGS metagenome assembly JAEEGK01 (sample SAMN16246547, study PRJNA631951) | gut metagenome | biome: gut microbiome; feature: rumen; material: SC-attached | host: Bos | place: Iran: Karaj | collected 2018-10
CTTGCAGTTGGGGGCGTCATCAAGCAGGGCTTCCCAGCTTTTTGCCATAACGTCAACGGAATAAGTGCCACCTCGCCTGTTGCCCGAAGCTGCGAAGATAAGCCCACGGAAACTGATTTCTGAGGTTTTCTCATGGCTCGCATTAAGCGAGAGATTCTCGATATTTTCAGTGTCGAGGGTGAGGGTAATTTCCTTTCCGATAAGTTGGCTACATAGCGATAGCCTGGTCTCTTCCACATCTTCTTCTGGCCCCTTGTGCATATTAAAACTCAAGGTGTTGTATGTCAAGAGACTTTGTGACAGCAGGAAATTGTCGAGCCGCCACATGGTGCCGTCAAGTGTGATGTCAAATCCTGACGAAGCGGTGCCGTCGAGGGTTACGGCTATGTTTTTTACTGATATAGACATGTGTCAGGTCCATTCGTTGGTGAATACGGCATTGTCGAAGCTGTTGTTGCTGCCTCGGCTGACAACGCCTCTTTCCCTTCCAATATTGATAACTTGTGCACTGATGGTGATGGTGGTGTACATCAGTTTGCTATCGTTGTCGTTGAAATAGTCTTTGAGTCCTATGCAATAGGCGTTTTTGAATGTGACGGTCTTGAAGCTTTGCTTATTATCGTTAGAATAAACGATGAATTTGAAATAGCCAGATTGGACCTCTGTTTTATTGAACATCCATTTGTAGAAGAACAAATCCTCATCGCTGGTGGAGGGCATCACAAAGGTAATGGTGCCGCCTTGGGGACGGGAAACGGGTTTGCCCGTCTCGTCTATGGATTGGTGAAATTCATAAACGCATTCCACCACGCCGTATGTTTTTTCACCTATGGTAAGGTTGCCTTGAAGAGCCATGATGTTGTGATTTTAAAGGCAAGGCATGCTGGGAGAAGGCTGAACCTTCCCCCATACATGCTTTTTGGAAGATTTAGTTGTCGATGGTCCAACGGTTGTTGTGATGAGCATTGCCCACTTGGATTTCTTTGGCGGAAATGGTGAATTCCTCAAACTGGAGCAGTGAATTAGTGGAGTCGTAAGTTTCAGCATACTCTACCACATAACCCTCTTTGAATTGGAGGTTTTTCATCTCACCGCCTTGACGGTTAGGGAAGGAAATGGTGCCGCCTTTGCTCATGTAGGTATCGCACATCCATTCCATAAGATCCGTGTTGCCGTCATCGGTCGATTTCACCTTGACGTAAATCTTGCCGCCACGGGTGGTGCCAGTGGGCTGACCTTCGACGTCGGTCTGCTGGTTGAGTTCATAACGTACGTAGAGTACTTCACGCTGTTTGATGCCATCGGCATCGAGGGTTGTTGTTCTTGTTGCCATAATTGTTATTTTTTAAAGGTGAATAATAAGTAATAATATAAATAAGGTGTGGGGAGGGACGCGTTACAACGCGCCATACATAGACAAATTAGGAGACGTTCTGGTCCCACTCGACGCCGGCTTGGCCGTTGTGTCCGGTAAGCTCGATGAAGAAGTTCTTAGCGGCGAAGAACGGCTTCAGTTCCACCTCGATGTGGATGTCCTTCGTCTTGGGATCCTGATTGATGCCCTTGAGGTTGTAGTTCTCAATGAGCTTGCCGGGGCCTTTGTAGTCGCTGAGGAAGTCGTGGACGGCCTGCTGCAGCTCAGCCTTCACTGACGAGTTCCAGTTGATGAAAGCCTCATCGTTGAAGAAGTTTTGGAATACCTTGCCAATCCAGTCGAAGGTACGTACGATAGGATACTCCTGGAGTCCGAGCGTAGCACCATTGTAGAGTGAACGGTTGGAGAAAGCCATAGTGCGTCCGTCTTCCTCAACCATAGGAATGACGCCCTGGTCAATGAGTGCTGCAATCTCGCTCTTGCGCAGATCCATGCGTGCTCCCTTGACATTGGAGAGGGTGCCGTATTTCTTGCCTGCGGCTCCCTGTGCGATGACGGTCTCCTCAGTGTTGGTCATACGTCCTGCCAGGGCTGCCGATGCGGGCACATAGAGGTCGTCGTCCTCACCAGCAAGCTCGCTCTTCTTACGGCCAAGGATGTAGTTGGCTGTCATGACAACGTTGGCCATCTTGGCATCTTGGCTCTGCATGTTGGCATCGTCGAGTTCGTCCTTCAGCATCTCGAAGTTCAGGCTGTCCTTGAAGTCGGTGAGCATGATGACCTTGTTGCGATAGGCAGTGTCAGCCCACATGCGGATGGTGTTGGCGTCGCCAAGATATCCAGGGACGATGAGCAGTGAGTAGTTGTTCTTCAGGCTTAGACGGTCGTAGTAGCGCTCCAGCTCGTCGCGGATAGCCAGCGTGTCATCAGAATCATGGTACTCCAGTTCTTCCTTGTTGACGTTCATGAGCGTGAGGCAGTCGATCTTGCCTTGCCCCGCATTAGCAAAGAAGGAGTCAAGTGCACGGTAGGTAACCTCGAGCTTACGTACCTCGTCGTGGATGGTGAAGAGGTTGTTTTTTAGGTTGTTCTCAGCCTTAGCACACTTTGCCTTGCACTTCTCGATAACTTCCATGGGATCGGTAGCACCTTCGCTCAGAATGCTGACCCAGAGCTCAAGCTCGTTCTTCAGCTTCTTGCGGTTGTCAGCATAAGCTGCGTCCTGCAGGAAGATGTTTTTTACTGCCTTGCGGCGTGGATCCATGTTCTCAACACCCTTGATAAGGCCCTTGAGCATCTGGAAGCCGCCAAACTTATCGAGGCCACCCAAACTATCCTGCAGCAAACCTGCAGGGTTCTCTATTTTCTCTCTGTCGCGAAGTTCCAGGGCTTGTCCCTGCTCTTCTTTTTTCAGTTCTTCTGCTGCCATAATGGTATTTACGATTTACTGATTTAGGATTATAAATTACTCAGCCTGCTCAATCTCGGCCAGGAGGGCCCTAAGAGCATTCTTCAGGTTGCCGCGTGCAGCCTCATCCTTGAGGGCGTTACGCAGTGACTTGTTCTTCTCCAACTGACGGATAACAGAATTGTATGCGTCAATCTTGCCTTTAGCAGCACTCAGCAGCTCGCTGTTCTCGATGAGAGCCTCGTCCTCGAAGTCCTTGATGGCCTTAAAGTCGAAATCTTCGTAAACAGCGCCACCATCTTCGTTCTCCAGGGCAACGTCTTTCTTGCTAGGCTGGTAGTGCTCAAAGACATCCTTCATGCTCTTGGCCTTGAAGCCTTCGCGCTCGTCATCACTCTGAGGAGCTTCGTCAGTGAACTGGTCGGCGTAGAGAGCTCGGTTTTGTGGGAACTCGATAATGCCGTCTTGGGCCTCTGCATCGAGGACCTTGGTAATAACAGTTTTTCTTGCCATAATTGTTTGGTTATTTATAGGTTAATAATTGGGATTATTCTTGGGGATTCTCAGGGTTAGCCGGAGCTTCCGGTGTTTCCGGAACTTCTGGAGAAACCGGATTTTCTGAGGTTTCCGGAGCTTCCGGATCATCTGGGCTGTCAATGTCCCATACGATCTGCTTCTGTTCCTCGTCGTACTTCATTGTCACCTTGTCGCCAGGGACGATGGTTCCTGCAATGATGAGCTTCGACAAAGGTCGGCGTATTTCCTTGCGGATAATGCCCAGGATAGGACGAGCACCATAGTGGGCATTGAAGCCTACGCTGGTGACGTACTTGCGGGCGGTATCGTCGATTTCCAATGATATGTTCTGCTCATTGAGTGTCTTCAGCAGGTTCTTGATATGGATGTCGAAGATGCGGTTGATCATCTCAGGAGTGATGGGCGAGAATGGCACAATCTCCGTCAGGCGTGCCAGGAACTCAGGACGGAACTGTCCTTGCATCACCTCAAGCAGCTGGTCGTGAGTGGGTACCTTACCCTCGCCGAATGACTTGAAGATGTACTCGCTTCCGATATTCGACGTAAAGATGATGAGTGAGTTGGAGAAGTCACCAACACGTCCCAGACGGTCGTGCAGCTTACCCTCATCGAGAATCTGCAGGAAGAGGTCGAACACTGACTTATGGGCTTTCTCAATCTCGTCGAATAAAACAACAGAGTAGGGGTGCTGGCGAATCTGGTTGACCAGCAGACCACCCTCTTCATAACCAACATATCCCGGAGGTGCACCATAAAGGAGTGCCACGGAGTGCTCTTCCTTGTATTCCGACATGTCGAAGCGCAACATGGCTGTCTCATCGTTGAACAGGAAGTCGGCAAGTGACTTGGCCAACTCCGTCTTACCAGTACCCGTCGGGCCAAGGAAGAAGAACGAACCCATAGGCTGTCCTTTCTTGTTCAGGCCGGAGCGGCTCTCAAAGATGGCATCGAGGATACTCTTGATGGCATGGTTCTGACCGACGACACGCTTATGTAGAATCTGGTCGGCATTGGAGAGCTTCTCGCGCTCCTCGCTCTGGATGTTACCCATAGGTATGCCAGTCATCTTGGCAACCACATCGCGTACTGCATCTTTCACCAGTTTCTCAGCTGTGGCGGCTTCACCTCCCAAGGCTGCCATCTCATTGGCAATCTTTGTGGATGCCATTGCACGGTCGAGCAGGTCGAGTGCTGAGGAGGGCAGATGGCGGTCGGGCATGTAACGCTTAGCTAGGCGTACTATCTCTGCCGGAACCTCATCGTCGATAGGCAGGTGGTGGAAGTCCTCATAGCTCTGGCGCTTAGCCTGAATGATGTCGATGGCCTGCTGTTCGGTGGGCTCCTCGACACTGATCTTCTCAAAGAAAGCTGTCAGCTCCTTGTCTTTCTCGATATCCTTGGTGAATCCGTCGATAGTAGCGGTGATCAGCACTTGAAGCTGGTTCTTGGAAAGCAGCTTCTTCAGGCCGGGCAGGATGCCGTTGAGAGTAGACTGCTTGTCCTCGACACGGTGGAAGTTCTCGATGACCAGCAGCGGTTGCGTCAGGTTGAGCAGCTGCTCGGTAATCTGCTTGAAGCGGTCCTCAATCTCACCTTTGTAGCTTACACCCTGTGACAGGGCAATGAGATCCAGTTCGAACGGCTGTAGGGCTTCAAGTGATGCAGGTACCTTCTTGTCTCTGACGCGTTGGAGGATACCGCTGATGAGACTGGTCTTGCCAACGCCCGTCTCGCCAACGATGAGCAGGTTGGCACGGTCTTTACGGGCCAGCACCTCAGTCATGGAGAGCACCTCCTTGTCAAAGCCAATAATCGGGGCCTCAGGCAGTTCTGTCAGCATGTCAATGCAGTAGCCATTGTCGGCAGGTTGTGACGATGCAGAGCTGAAAGAGGAAGAACCGGTTGTGCTAGCGGCTGGACGCACGGGGGCTCCGCTGCCTATCTGCTTCAAGATCTTGTCTGGCTGTAGGGGGAGCGTCTTCAACTGTTCATAGGAGAAGCCAATGCCTGGAGTTACGAGAGAAGCCAGCAGGCAGGGTGCCGTTAGCTCGCTCAGGCCAGCTTTCTCAGCAATGTCCTTGGCTTCTTTTACCACATTCTGGGAATCGTGCGACAGCTCGATGCCTTTCATTCCGTATGGCGACTTGTCGCACTGCTTCATGCGCATGTCGGTCCAGTCCACGAGATAGTAATAGTCCTCATCGAGCGTGTCCTCGATGTAGTTCACCAGCCCGGCACTCTTGTGCAGCAAGGCACGTAGCAAGTGGGCAGGTTCGATCTTAGGTGACTTGTTGTCATTAGCAAACGACTGTGCGATGTGCAGCAAGTCGAATGGCAGATTTGCTAAAAGCTCTGAATACTTGTCCATATTTATCAGTTTATGGGTTAATAGTTCTCGTTGATTGCTATGAGATGTTCGGTAGGTACATAGGTGATGGCCACAGCTGCCACACCGTCAATCTGCACTACTACTCGTTTGTTGTTGTTGATGCGCTTGATGACTCCCTCCACTCCTGCGAAGTGTCCTTGTGTGACCTTTACGCGCTGTCCAGGCTTTGCCAGGTAACTGCTATAGTTCAGGAAGATCACACGCTCGTCTTCTGCTGACGAGACACGGATAAAATCCTCCATCTGCTTGTCGGGAATACGTATGATCTCCCGTCTTCTGGAACCGTCGTCAGTAGGCCTCATCATATAGCGTAAGGGTTCCAATTCTTGGCGAGTCATCTTCATGCTTGTGAGCGCCTCTTGCGTTGAGCGAACGAAAATGAGGTTGTGTATGGCAGGCACCCTCATGAGTTGCCTCTGATTTTTGACATCTACCAACTCGTAGTGCATGGGGACGTAGCTTTCCACCTTCAGGTTGTCCAGGCATTCCTTGATTTTAAGTTCCCTGCAATACGTCACCCGCATGGGAAACCATGTTAATGCCTGGGATGGTGTGCTTATCTTTTCAGCAGTATTCATGAGGGGGCAATGCAAAGAAGAGGGTCACCACATTTTTGTGTGGCTGCCGAGAGAAATTCCTATTTTGCAACGTCTTTTCATACTATGCACTGATGTCCAGTAAGCAAGATGAATAGCTCTTTTTCCAAAGAAGGTCGCTAGTTGGCAGCAAAGTTACGAAAAAAAAAGGAAAAACAAGCATGTTTTTTGGAAAAAATGAAAAAAAAATACGTGAAGGCTAAAAAAGGTCTGTTTTGTTCATTTCAGAGAGGGTTCATCAAAGATGAACGGCAGAGGCTAAGAGCCCCTGCCGTCCTATTTGGGAATGACAATAATCATTACTGCTCCTTCGCAGCATTCTCGGCATCGATGGCCTTGATTTTCTCCTTCACGAGCTGAATGTCGTCCTTCAGCTTCTGCACTTTACGGTTCATCTCGTCGATGAGCGAGTTGCCCTTCTTTGAGCTGGCACTCAGGAATCCGAGGTTGTTCTCGTAGGTTTGAACCTCCTGCTTCAGCTGCTCGTACTGGCGCATGAGGCGTGCACGCTCATTGTCGAGTGCTCCTTCTCCACGTTCCACCACCTGCTTCAAGCTGTCCTTGAACTTGTTCAGGCGACGGCGGGCCACTGAGATGTTAAGATCCTTATAAAGCTTGTCGAGCACGGCATGATACTCTTCATAGAGTTTGTCCTTTTCTTTGAAGGGTACATGACCGATGGCATTGTATTCCTCAACGAGAGCTTGCACCTTGGCCTGCACGTCATCGCCACCTTCCTCGGCCACAGCTTTCATGCGGCTGATGACGTCACGCTTTTTCTCAAGGTTCTGACGCTCCTCGCCTCGCTGCCCAGCTCCTGCTGCGTTGCGTGCTTCGAAGAACTTGTTGCAGGCTGCCAGGAATTCCTCCCACAGCTGATCGCCTACTTTCTTGGGCACCATACCGATGGTCTTCCACTCCTTTTGCAGGGCGATGAGCTTATCGCTAGTGGAGCGCCATTCAGTGCTATCCTGCAGAGCTTTAGCTTTCTCGATGAGGGCGCGTTTCTTCTCAATGTTTTCCTTGTATGATTCTTTCAACGAGCGGAAATGCTCTGCTTTGCTGGCAAAGAACGTGTCACAGGCAGCGCGGAAGCGCTCGAAGATTTTCACGTTCATCTTTTGTGGAGCAAAGCCAACGGTCTTCCATTCTCCCTGGAGAGCGATGATCTCCTGAGTGTGGCGGTCCCAGTCGGCACTGCCTTTGTTCTCTTCTTTCAGGATTTCCTCAACCTTTTCACAGAGAGCGGTCTTCTTGGCCAAGTTCTCTTCTTCACGAGCACGAAGACTCTCAAAGTGCTGCTGATGACGCTTATTGATAACAGTCGAGGCGGCTTTGAAGCGCTGCCAGATCTCCTCGCGGAGCTCTTTGCTCACAGGGCCTATTTCGCGATATTCCTGATGCAGCTTCTGCAACTGGTGGAAAGCACTGATGACATCGGCTTCCTCTGCCAGTTTCTCGGCAGCTTCACAAAGACGAGTCTTGGCTTCCAGATTCTTTTTGAAGTCGAGTTCACGGGCTTCGCTGTTGAGTTTCAGCAAGTCGTAGAACTGCTCGACATAGAGTTGGTAGTTACGCCACAGCTCGTTGGCACGCTCGGCAGGAACCGATCTGATTTCGCGCCATTCCTGCTGGAGAGCTTTGAACTCTTGGTATGTCTTGCTGGCTTCCTCAGGCGAGGTGACCATAGCTTTCAGCTTATCAATGATGGCGAGCTTCTTCTTCAAGTTCTCTTCTTTCTCAGCCTCCATTTCGCGGAACTGCTGCTGGCGACGTTCCTTAATGACGCCCATCTCTGCCTTGAATACCTCCTCTTCCTCATCAGGAGTGATTTGGTAGGCCTCGGGGTCACCGCCATTGTCGATGTATTCCCTCAGCTTGGCTTCTCTTTCGGCGATATGAAGCTTGTAGAAAGCAGTCTTCAAGTATTCAACTTCGTCTTTTTGTGGGGGCTCCTCACCGTGGGCAATTTCCTTCACACGATCCAGCACCTCCGACTTTGTGGCATAGACCTTGCGATCTTCTACTGGCTTTTCAGGCTCGTCCTCAGCTACAGGTTCTTCCTGGAAGACAGGCTCATCGCTAGCGGGCTCAGCTGCTTCTTCAGCTGGAGCCGGCTCTGCCGTTGCCTCTGGTGCTTGTGGTTCTGCCTCGGTTGGCTTTACTTCAGAAGCCTCTGGTGCTGTGGTAGGCACCTGCTCTTCTGTTTTTACTTCCTCTTGTTTCCCTGTTTCTTCGACTGGCGAAGCAGCGTTTGCGCTGACGAGGTTGTTCTCTTGAGAGTCCATCATTTAACTGTTTTAAGTTACTGATTTGATACGTATGTTCACAATTCGTTGCCAAAAGTACGAAAAAGTTAGGAGTTAGAAGTGAGGTGTTCTCGGTTTTGTACTCACTTTTAATGTTATTTAACTTCTTTCTCCTTGTTTCGTGCCTTTGAACTCACACTAATCGCTTGTGACGGAAGAACCACCAGGCAGCAGCAGCAGTGCCCACAGAGATGATGAGTGCCAATACAAAACCGAATGGTTTCTCTTCCATACCATTGATGAGGTTCATTCCAAAGAGTGAGGCAATGAGCGTTGGAAACATCATGATGATGGTGACGGAAGTCAGCGTACGCATCACGGTGTTCATGTTGTTGTTGATGATGCTCGAATAGGTGTCCATTGTCGACTCGAGGATGTCAGAGTAGATGGCCGTTGTCTCTCGGGCCTGGGTCATCTCAATGTTCACGTCTTCGATGAGGTCGGCATCGAGCTCATCGATCTGGAGCTTGAACTTCAGTTTCGAGAGCAGTGTCTCGTTGCCTCGGATGGAGGTTTGGAAATAGGTGAGCGAATCCTGCAAGCGGCTAAGTCCTATCAGCGACTCGTTGTTCACGTCACGGTCGAGGTTGCGCTTGGCTTTGTCGATGAGCGAGTTGATCTGCTTCAGTCGCTTCAGATACCAGACGGCGCTGCTGTAGAACAATCGGAAGATCATGTCGACATAGTCGGTGAAACCTACGCCACGCTTCTGCTGGTAGCTGACAAAGTCAATCATCATGTTCGTCTCATAATAGCAGACGGTGATGGTGACGTCGCGCTTGTGGATGATGCCCAGCGGCACGGTGGTATAGGGTGTGCGTGAGCGAATCTCCTTTACATAAGGTATACGCAGGATGATGAGCATCCATCCGTCGTCGTATTCGTAACGGGCACGCTCGTCAGTATCGCTGATGTCGGTGATGAAATAGTCGGGTATACCGAACTGTTCCTCAAGTTCGTGCTGGTCCTCTTCTGTGGGGCAAGTCACTTGTATCCAGCTGTTGGGCTGCCACTCCTGGAGTTGGCTAAGCCCACCTTGGGTGTTCCAAAATGTCTTCATTGTTGCTAATCCTCTTTTGCTAAAGGGTTCATGGCCAGAGGACTAGCAGTGCGTTGTTCTGCCGATTCCTCCCGCCTAACGTTTGTTACTATCCGCCGGGTAATCGTCCATAATTTGTTTTCTTGTTTTAATGAATTACTGAAATCGGGTGCAAAGGTACGAAAAATTTTTCAAAAACACGAATATTCTGAGAAAAAAAGTGTTTTTACCCAGTCGGCAAAGAGGATAGCATCATCATCATTCCTCGATGAGCCCTTGCTTGATCAGGAAGGGGAGGAGGGTCTCGGGATGGAAGTTCAGCTTAGGGTCGGTGAGGCGGTATTCCATCTCGAGGTCGTTGCGTTCCTCCAGCAGGCGGTGCATCACGTTCTTGTCGATGAGTTCCACGACGCCCGTGCCAGGGTTGAGGATGTAGCAACTGTAGTTATCGGATAAGCTCGATGCGGCGATAGCTCCCCCTAATAGTCCGAAGGCCAGCGCGGCCGAACTGGTTTTTTGGCGTGCTTTGATGCTTTGGGCGCAGAAGAGCAGGTAGTCGCGTTCAAAAACATAGGCCCGGGCATACCCCTTGCCAAAGGCCACGCCCTGGCAACTCAAGTTGCGGCAGTTCAGGTAGATCGAGTCATGATACATGACGACGCATGCCTGTTTCTTCAGTATCTTGTCGGTGGCTTTGTCGCCAGTGACGGGTTGGAAGTCGACGCCACCCCACCAGATTCTTTTGCTCTTTGAGCGTGTCTGCATCTGCAGCTGTTCGAGCTGGGTGAAGTGTCCGCCGATATATTCGGCAAATGTGTTGCAGTAGCTGCCTTGGGCCTTGGTGGCCAATGATGTGAGTAGAAGGCAGAGGACGATGATGGTTCTGTTCATGGTGTGTGCTATATGTATTAAAGGTATATGTGCAATCCGGCGTTCAAGGCGAGGCGGCTGAAACCGTTTATCTTGTCCTTCGCCATGCTGTAGTTGTTGTCAGGGAATCTCGATAACTGGTTCGACATTCCTATTCCGATACCGAAGTGCTTGGCAAGCTGGTACTCAAAGCTGAATGCGTAGCGGGTAGCAAGACCGTCTTGCGACTTATGTCCGCCATCGGTATAGTACGTATATCCTATTCCGACCTCAACACTCGCTATCCACTGACGGGCGATACGCCCACCGTAGACGACCGAGCCGGTGATGCCGGTTAGTCCCAGTTGGTAGGCGCCGTCATATTCGGTGCTGTTGTTCGAATAGGTCAGGGCGAAACCGTATCCATGATTCCCGATGTATCGATAGGCCAATTCGAAGCCGCTGCCTGGCTGCCAGCTATGGGAGCCATAGTGTGGCGTCTCCACTTCTGACGTTATCCAACCCGGCGAGAAGTTTGCCGTCAGTGAGCTTATGGCTCGGTTGTCGCTTTGCGGTTTCTGCATCTCAAAGGGGTCGTTGGGGTCGATGCCCTCTACGGCAGTACTCGTTTCTTGTGCCTGTGCTCCCTGCCAGATGATGCTGGCAAGCAGCAGGAGTGTTGTCTTCAACTGTTTCATCTCTCTTCTTATTTTGTTTCTGATAGTTCCGTTGCCGTAGCCTTGATGCTGGGCTGCTGACTGCCGGAGGTCTGCGCCTTCAGCAGGGTGAAGGATGGCGTGCGGGCCTCTTTCGACCAATAGTCGTGCAGGTGATAAGTCAGTATCTGCTGATTGCCATCTCCTTTCAACTGAGCGGTGGCAGGTGAATGATGCTCTTCAAAACTGATGCTGACGTGTTGGCCTGCCACTGCGCGTGCCTCGTAGCTCAGTACAGGGAAGTCGGTGGGGAAGTGCATGACGTAGGGCGAAAGGGGCTCTTTGTAGCGGTGGAAGACGTAAAGGTCGACGATGTCGCCCGTTGTCAGCGGGGCAATGCTAATGCTGTCGACGCCTGTTCCGTCCTGCTGCGGCTTCAGCTTGCGGGGTGTGAAGTAGGGTAGGGTGTTCACCGTGTGTATTCCACCGTCAGGGCTGATGATACGGATGCCCACGAAGGTGGTCTTGTACATCACGAAGTTGGTGACATCGGTCTGGGTGGAGTAGGCAAAGTGCGACAATCTCCTGACCCCTTCGGCACTGTTTACCATATATCGGACGCGGTGCAGGTGGGTGGTCTCCAGCCATCGGCTGCCTATCCATCGCTTGCTGCTGATTTTCAGAAGAGGATCATGGTGCTCACTGTAGCAGATGCTGTCGTATTCGGCCAGTACGACGGCTGGCGCATCGCGATATTTGAGGGGTATCGTGTCAATGTTGAACTGTGGCAAGCCCATGTTCCACACATTCACGTCCACCATCTGCGCCAGCAACCTGTAGGTCTGCTCTTTCTGTTTTGTGCGGCTGGCAACGATGCTGAGGCTGTCAATCGGCTCCAGTGCCGTCTCAAGGCGCAGCGTGCCAATGTTGGTGGGCTGGCACCGGCGACGGAGTGGCTTGTAAGCAATATGGCTGACCCGCATTATGAACTCTGCCGTGTCACAAGGGATGACGAATCGGCCGTTCTGGTTGCTTACACCTTTATTAATAATAGTGGAGTCGATGGGCGAATAGAGCGTGATGTTGGCATAGCTGACGGGCATGTCGTGCTCATCCGTCAGGTGGCCGATGAGGCGGCGACGGGCTTTCTGTGTGCACTTGACAATCAGGATGGAGTCACCCTGACAACTGAGACTGATGGGATAGAAGCCGATGCAGGCGCGGATGGCATCGACGATGCTGAGCGACTCGAACTGCTGGGTGACGGTGAAGTCCTCCAGCTCATCATGGATGAAGACGATGCGCTGGCCTCCAGCTGTCGCCAGGTCACTGAGCACCTCGGTCATGGGCCTGTCGCGATAGTCGCGGCTGAAGCGCTGTGCATGTAGCATGACAGGGTGAAGCAGGATGATCAACAGGATAGTCAGACCAATCTTCATTTGACGTAGAGGCTATTTTGGCGCAGATCCAGGTTGATGCTCTCAAAGAGGTTGAGCGTGGCGATGATGTTGGCGACGGGGTCACCCTGATGCCAGTCATAATGAAGGCGCAGACGACGGGCACCGTCACTGAGAAAACGCAATTGCAGCTTGTGGTAGTTGGTGATGTCAGTGAGTATCTGCTCCAGTGGCGCGTCCTCATAATGTACGACTTGTGGCTGTGGATGGGCTACGCTGGCAGGAGTGCTGACCGATGACTCCTCTGGCTGTTGTGGTGAAGGACTCGTGCCCTGATGACTGATGAAGAACGCTAGAGCAACGCCGGAGAGCAGCAAGAGCAATGTCAGGACGGCCGTGTACCAAGAGAAGTGAGCGCGGATTTGCCGTAGCCCTTGCGACAGGTGCTTGTACACGGCAATACGGCTGATGCCCATGTCGGTGGCTATCTCGTTGTATTTCTTGCGCCCCAGGAAGCGTTGTTTCATCACGCTGCTGGTCTTGTCGGTGAGGCGCGTGTCCATATAGTCGAGCACTTGGTCGAGTGGCGGCTCTTCGTAGTTGGAGGTCTCGTCGTCAGGGGTCAACAGCTTCTCTGATGCTTCTACCACCTGACGGTGCTCCAGCATGTTCATGCAGCGGTTGCGCACGCTGACCAGCAAGTAGCTCTCGGCCCGCAGCTCATCCAGTTGCTTGCCCGAGGCGAGCAACTCGGTAAACACATCGCTCACCGCATCGCGCGCATCCTCGTCGTTGTCGAGTAGCGTGCGTGCGGTGAGCAGCATGCGGTCGTAGTGCCGGCTGTAAAGTTGTTCTATCTGGGTAGGCATTTGAAATCTCCTTTTACTCTATAATAGTACAGGCGAACGTCCAAAATGCTAACCCCCGGAAAGAAGAAAAAATACAGCGGCGGTCATTGTTTATTTTGCGGGGACGTCCTCGAGCGTCTTCTTCAGCAGCTGCCAGAATGGCTCTACCGTGGCGATGAGGGCGCGCTCGGTGGTGGTGTGCGGACTCTTCATCGTGGGGCCGAGGCTGACGACGTCGAGATGGGGGTACTTGCCCAGGATGACCGAGCACTCCAGTCCGGCATGGTCGACCTGTATGATGCCGTCCTCGCCGAAGAGCTCCTTGTACTCCTTCAGCAGCAGGTGCAGCACCTCGCTGTCGGGATTGGGATCCCATCCACCATAGCTGCCAGCAGTCTCTACCTTCATGCCTGCCATCGAGAAGCAGCTCTGCAGCATCTTCACGACGTAGTCTTTCATGTCCTCACGACTGGAGCGGGCCAGGATCTTAATGCCAGCTTTGCCATTCTCAATGTCGATGATGGCGAGGTTCGAGCTGGTCTCCACGACGTTGGGATAGGAGGGAATCATGCGGATGACACCATCGTGACAAGCGTAGATGGCATCCACGATATTGTCCTGTATCTCCACGGGCAGCTCCGTCTTTGGGGCTTCCACTTCTTCGGCGATGACCTCGATGCCCTGCGGCTCGATGATCTTATACTCGTCGTTGAAGTCTTCTTGCCAGTCGGCGGCAAGCTCTTTCAGTGCCTCAACATTCTCCTTCGGCAGGGTGAGCACCACCTCAGCCTTGAAGGGGATGGCGTTGCGCATATTGCCACCATGCCAGATGGCCAGACGTGCATCGAGCTCTTCGATGGCCTCGCGTACCAGTCTTACCATCAGCTTGTTGGCATTGCCGCGTCCCTCGTGTATCTCCAGACCTGAGTGTCCACCACGCAGACCCTTGATGGTTACGCGGACGGCAGCGTCGTCGGGATCGGTATCCACCTCTTTATACTCCAAAGTAGCGGTCACGTCGATGCCACCAGCCGAGCCTATGACGAACTTGCCCCAATGCTCAGAGTCGAGGTTCAGCAGGATGTCACCCTGCAGTTCGTCCTGAGGAAGGTCGTTAGCGCCAAACATGCCCGTCTCCTCGTCGGCAGTGATGAGGGCATCAATGGGACCGTGAACGAGAGTCTTGTCTTCCATGATGGCCATGATTGAGGCTACGCCCAGTCCGTTGTCAGCGCCCAGAGTGGTGCCTTTGGCCTTCACCCACTCACCGTCAATCCAAGGTTCGATGGGGTCAGTCTCGAAGTTGTGTGTGGACTCAGGTGTCTTCTGCGGCACCATATCCATGTGAGCCTGCAGGATGATGCCCTTGCGACCTTCCATTCCTGGCGATGCAGGTTTGCGGAAAAGGATGTTGCCAGCGGGGTCCTTGACGGCCATCACGCCAGCCTCCTTGCCGAAGTCGAGCAGGAACTGCTGAATCTTCTCCAGATGTCCGGAGGGACGAGGTACTTGTGTGAGTTTGTAGAAGTTGCGCCAGACGCATGCTGGCTTCAGGTTTTGAATGTCATTCATTTGTTTTAATGTTTTTACGAGGTACGAGGTACGAGGTGCGAGGTACGAGAATACCTTGAGCCTCTCCAGTCCTACCTGGGGTTGTTAATAATGTTTTGGTTCTTACTTTTCTCTTCTAACGATTTCTTTAGCCCGTAGATTGTCATGGATACCCTGGAAGCCAGACTGTCCACGTTTGAAAATTCATCATCTGAAATATACATATTGTCGTGTGCGATTTCCAATTCACAAAGGACCTCTGCCAGCGAGCCGTAAGCTATGTCCAGAAAATGGATTCGCTCTTTAATGGCGAATCGCCCCAATCCCTCTGCTATGTTTGCTGGTACAGAGATGGCTGCCCTTCGAGTTTGATCCGTTAGGGCGAAACGTTCTTCTGGGGGAAAAGAACGCAACAATTGATAAACATATTTAGCAAGTTCTTTCGCTAAATTGTAAGCATCCACTTTACGATAATAGAAATCACTCATCTTATATATGTTTATATTCTATAGTCTCATTAGTCTCATCCTGTCTCTTGACCACCAGCAGAGTATTCTCGTACCTCGCCCCTCGTACCTCGCCCCTCGTCTCTCTCACTTCGTACCTCGCCCCTCGTACCTCGCCCCTCGATAAAAGCCAGCCTTGCCCATGCATAGATACCCAGCAGCACTACCAGCAACGTCTGCACGGTATGAACGATGAGCACGAAGTAGAGGGCCTGCTCTTCCTGCACGCCATAGAGGATGAGCATCGTCTTCACGGCAAAGTGCCAGGGGCCGGCTCCATTAGGGGTGGGCACAATGACGGCGATGGATCCTACGACAAAGGTCACCAAAGCACAGGCTATGCCCAGGTGAGCCGTGAAGTCGAAGCAGAAGAACGTAAGGTAATAATGCAGGAAATAGCAGAGCCAGATGCCAACGGTCATCAGCAGGAACGATGGCACGCTGTGCACGCCCTTCAGCGAGGTGATGCCTTTCCATACGTCGCTGAGGGTGGTCTTCACCTTATTATATATTTGTAGGTTGCGCACCAGGATGTAGAGCAGCACGCCAATGGCTATGAGACAGATGATGGTAACTAGCCATCCTGCCCAGGAGAAACTGCTGAGGATGCCCTGAAGGCTGGTGCCTGTCTGGCGGAAGAAGGTGCCGAAGGTGCTCATCTCCAGCAGCAGCGTCGCTCCTACGATGAGGAGCATGAGCAGCATGTCGACCATTCGTTCCGTCACCACTGTCCCCAGAGCCCTGGTGAAGGAGATTCCCTCCCATCGCTTCAGCACGGCACAGCGGGTGAACTCTCCGATGCGTGGCACTACCAGCGAGGCAGCATAGCTCAGGAAGATAGCATTGACGCTGACGCAGCTGCGAGGATGCTCGTCGAGCGGCTCCAGTGTCTGTCGCCAGCGCCAGCCGCGCAGTGCCTGAGCCAGGATGCCAAAGGGGAAGGAGAGCAGCATCCACGTCCAGTCCATCTCGTGGAGCATCACCTCTCGCACTCGCTCGAAGTCGAAACCCCGATACATCCAGTAGAGGATGGCACCTCCCAGCAGCAGGGGCAGTGCTATCTTCGTCGTCGTCTGGATGCCGTTTTTCTGAATCATGGTGCAAAATTACAAATTTATATTGAATAACGCGCGAAGAATTAAGATTATTTACGTAACTTTGATGAGATTATTACGACTTCAAGTTTCTTTGAGCGCTACGTCACTTTTTCCCCAATTATTTTGGTGATTATCAAAAAAAAGCCTATCTTTGCAGCCTGATAGCATACAAAAGGAGATTCATTATGGATGCAGCAACTTTACAGGCAAAGCCGTTTACCCCATTCCAGATTGAGATGCTGGAATTGGTGTCCAGAGTAACCTCAGAAGTGGAGATGCAAGACATTCGCCGCATGCTTGGCCAGTATTTCGCCAAGCGAGTGGAGGATGCTGTCGACCGTCTTTGGGATGAGGGTGTTCTCAACGACAACGTGATGGAAGAGTGGAAGTCTGAACACATGCGCACACCATACAAGCAGTAATGAACATCGTTCTTGATACCAATTGTCTGCTGATGTCGCTTTCGCGACGGAGTGCTTACTATCCTGTCTGGCGTGATTTCGTCGATGGGAAGTACACCCTTTACGTCACTAATGAGATTTTGGCTGAATATGAGGAAATTCTCACTCAGAAAGTTGGACCAGAGATAGCTAACGCCCGTTACATCGTTACAGAAGACCATCACTACGATGTTCTTAAACAGACATCATTCCCTTACATTGATGTGGTGGGTATCGACGAGTTTATCAAAGTCTTGAGAGGATAGCATTCTGCCCGTCATCATTACTCTCAATCCTCTGTCTTCTCTGTGCTTTAACTGTGCTCTTTGTGGCTCGATTATCGAGCCTTACATCACTTTTTCCCCGATTATTTTGGTGATTATCAAAAAAATGCCTATCTTTGCACCATCGCTTGTTAGTCCTTAGGGGTAAAGCGGGCGGTCTTATATATGAGAAAGACGTTTTCGAACGTCTGTCGTTGTGAATCGTGAATCTCGCAAATTCCAAAGCCACAGCAGACAGATGGCAACCGAAGCGTCACGTAGTGCGTTTCTATATACATTATATAGTTCGTGCTGGCGTGGGCTAACTGCGTTGTCTATCCTGTGTGGCAAAGGCAATGCGAGAGCCTACGATTCCAGGATGGGCAGAGAAACAGACTCCTACGCCTTTTTTGTATATCTGTGGAAACCTTTAACTAAAACTGCTAACCAATCAGGAGTGGGCTGGCGCAAAACTATGCACTTGTTGATGTGCTTGTGAAACAATGTCATACGAAAAAGAGTCGGTAGAAGAGATAATGCAGCACGTTTTTGAGAAACAGCTGCATGAACAATATGCTATTAACAATAATAGTAATTTGAGTGCCGTCGTCTCGATTATAGTCGCATTACTTGCTGTGTTCTATGGGTATGGATATGTTTTCCTTCATACTACCAACACTTTTTCTCAGAATTATTTAGAAATGTGTTTGAAGAATTCCGATTTGTATACTCTTGATGCATTGGTTTTTGCTACGATGGCCACATTGATTGTCACAGGCATTCTACGGCATATATGTTTGCATTTGGGATATAAACAACGTTTCGAACAGTTCATAACGTTTGCACTCCGATGTAAGTATTACCAAAGTAACATACAACAGATGCGGCCAAAGATATTTCCCCGAAACTACCATCCTTTCAAAATCAAGCAATGTGAAAAGGAGAATTTTGTAACTTGTTTGAATTCCGAATGCAATAGTAAGCATTGTCTTCGACCATTTCTGGAAGAGAAAATTGCACAAGGATTGTACGGAGAATTCGGCATAATATTAATTTGGCTGGATTTCTTTGTCCTCTTCATCTTGGCCATCAAATTATTTATTAATATTGCCGAGAATTACAACTATAACGTGAGTGGAACAGGGTGGTTTTCTTTTGCCTTGTTGATCTTTGTTTGGATTTTTACGTGGTCTACAAATTGGTGTACAAGGGAAGAACTTAGGGATAAATATCTTGAACACATAATAGAATATAAAGAATACTACAAATATTGTAATGACATTATCCGTAAGAATTAAGAACCAATTATTTATAAACAAATTATAACTATCTATGAAACGAACACTTCTATCATTCCTGCTGCTCTTCGCAGCAACAGCCATGAACGCCCAGACCATCGTGATGGGCGACATGAACGACGACAAAGAGCTCACCATCACCGATGCCGTGAGCGTAGTAGACGTAATTTTGGGCAAGGCACCCAAGCAGACCATCAGTCTGGGAGGCGATCCTTACGGTGTGGACAACACTTTGGTCGTAGGTACGTGGTATGCGCCAGATGGTTCCTCTTTCGAGTTTAAAGAAGACGGCACCACTACTTATCCTGGCGGAGCAACCTACGAGTTTATGCCTATGTCGGGGCGTCTGCTGATTTACATAGCCAAGAATCACCCTGTGAAGGTGCTGCCGATTGTCAAGGCAACAAGTGATTACCTGCTTGTCGTTGACTATGCCACAGGCGGGTTCACCTATTACACCAAATCCTCTTCACTCGCTTCTGGCATCACGCTCGACCAGACCTCGCTCGCTATGAACTCTGGCACTACCGCCCAGCTTACTGCCAGCATCACCCCCGAGGCAGCCTTTGCCAGCATCACCTGGACGAGCAGCAATGAAAGTGTGGCTACTGTCGATGCCAACGGCCTTGTGACTGCTGTTGCAGGCGGCTCTTGCACCATTACTGCTACGACAAGCGGTAGTCAGAAAACAGCCACTTGCTCAGTTATTGTTACTCAGATGGTGACCAGCATCACGTTGTCACAGACAACAGCCGTTTTGGAATTGGAAGCTTCTGTTTATCTTACTGCTAGTGTTTTACCAGATAATGCCGCAAACAAGGAAGTTGTTTGGAGCAGCAGCGACGAGGACATTGCTCGAGTATCTCGTTTTGGCAAAGTCACTGCCGAATATTATGGCACTGCCGTTATCACCTGCGAGGCAGCTGATGGCAGTGGTGTAAAAGCTACTTGTAAGATATATATTGATAATCCAAATTCATACGTCGACCTCGGCCTTCCCAGCGGCACGCTGTGGGCTACTTGCAACGTTGGTGCCAGCAGTCCTGAGGACTACGGTGATTACTTTGCTTGGGGTGAGACGAGTGCCAAGACCTCGTATAATGCTGATTGGAGCAACTACTTTGACACTGATGACAATGGTAATACGTTCAAGAAGTATAATAACAATGGTGGCCTGACCGAACTAGAACTGGAGGATGATGCCGCCTACGTGAACTGGGGTCCTGCTTGGCGCATGCCTAGCATGGAGCAGATCGATGAGTTGCGTACGGAGTGTACTTGGACATGGACCACGATGAACAATGTCAATGGATATGAGGTTACGGGCCCTAACGGCAACTCCATTTTCCTGCCCGCTGCAGGGTACCGCAACAATAGTTCGCTCTACATTGCGGGCTCGGGCGGCACCTACTGGTCGCGTTCGCTCTACGAGAGCCGCCCGTTCAACGCGTGGTACCTGAACTTCTATTCGAGCTACGTCAGCACGAACCTCGACAGCAAACGTTACAGCGGTCGAAGTGTGCGCCCTGTGCGGCTTTCAGAATGAGCATCCTCTCCCAAGGTGCAACCCATTCATGTTGTGACGCAGAGTCTCGGCGGGGGCGCGATGCAGGCCGTCAGGCCGCGCCCCTGCGGAGACTCTGCGCCACAACATGAATCCCATGAAATAATGTAAATTGGGATATGGCAAGGACCCGTTCGGTCGGATTTCCCGTTCGGTCGGATTTGCAATCTTTCGACCGCTCATGATTGCAAATCCGCCAGAACGGAGGGATGTCGAGCGACAAATCCCCCAGAACGGAGAACAGGAATCTGCCAGAACGGAGAACTGAGTGTAAATAATCAACAATAATTGTATGATCATTGCAACCATAGGAATGACACGAGAGTTTTATTTCACTACCTCTACCGTCATAGACTGGATGGACGTCTTTACCTGCCCTGTCTACAAGCATATTGTGCTGGAATCATTGGAATACTGCCAGCAGAACAAGGGGCTTGACATCTATGCGTGGGTACTGATGACCAACCATCTGCACATGATAGTCGGAATGAGAGGTGAAGCGTCTCTTGGCGATGTGTTGCGAGATTTCAAGAAACACACTAGCAAGAGCATCGTTAAGGCAATAATAGAGAATCCACAAGAAAGCCGAAAGGAGTGGATAGTCGGCAGGTGTCACTTTCGGGGAGTCGGAATTTTTGATACCAACTGACTGCCTATACATTGAAACAAATATGTCTGAGACTATGCCTTGAATAGGTCTTCTGAAGTGATGTTGTTGTGAATCTCGCTCCAATATCCAGCGTGGGCAATTCCTGAGACGGTGACCATAGTAAGGCTTACTGATTTCCTGCATCCAGTTTCGGCGACGAAACGCTCCGCCTTATGGTGCAAGCTATCTGCATCGTCTTTAGTCACAGTATATTCATTGTGCGAGAATTTCATCTCACAGATATTCACCATGTTGTCTGCCCTGTCTATGAGCATGTCTATCTGTGCACCTTTTCTTCCGTCGGCACTCGGTCCCACTCGCCATGCAAATACGTTTGTCACTACTCCGCTGATGCCAAGAGCCATTTTGATTTGTCGAATATGTTGGAAACACAGACGCTCAAAAGCCAAACCGACCCATGCTGACCGTAGGCTTGACAGATAATTGTGGCTCCAGAATTGCTCATCGTTGGCAGTGTTGTGCTTCACGAACTTCAGATAGAACAGCGTGTAGTTGTCAATCAAGCGAAACGTTGCCTGGTTCTTTAGCCCATACGTTGGAATCTTGCGGATAAAGCCGCATTCCTCCAAGTCTTCCAGCATACGGCTCGTCCGTCCATTTTCTTCCAGCTCGCATTGCTTCACCAACTCGTCGCGTGTCATTCCAGAGCCGTTTTCGCCAAGTTTCATTACGATTCTGACATATTTCTCCGGGTTACGGAACAGAGAATCATAAAGTTCGTTGAATTCATAACGGAGTTTGCCATCTTCTGCAAAAATAAGTTTGTCAACATTCTGCGCTACACTCTGCCCCCGTGTCAAAAGTGACCAATAGAAAGGCACTCCTCCGAACACCATGTAGTATTCCAACAGGTCGTAGTGCGAGGCCTGAATCTTCTTGGCCCTCATATATTGTTCGCACTCATGGAGCGTGAAGGGCATGACAGGCAATCGATATGTCACACGATTGTGCAACCCTCCGTGATTCTTCAGCACCTTGTTGATAATCCACGATGTTGCCGATCCACAGATGATTAACAGCACATCCTTACGAGCCGAAGCGAAGTTGTTCCAGAAATACTCAACGGCTGACACAAAATTGGAGCGTGGCGTGTCCATCCAAGGAATCTCGTCAATAAACACCACTTTCTTCCTCTCGTTACTTTGGCGAATGAGCTGGCGCAGTAAGGAAAACGCCTCCATCCAATCCTCGGGAATCTTCACTTTCCCCATTCCGGCATCCGCCAGTGAATCACGGAAAGCGCGAAGCTGAACCCGCATATTGCCCTTTGCTACTCCCGAGTGCTCAAACGTGAAGGTGTAGTTGAAAGTCTCCCGCACCAGGAATGTCTTGCCCACCCTGCGTCGGCCATACACTACGGCAAACTCCGAATACTCCGACTCGTATGCCTCATGTAGTTCTCTCTGTTCTTTGTCTCTGCCTATAATCATAATCTATCTGATTTTGGATGCAAAGGTACAAAATAAACCCTTATAAAGTGTCGAAACCTGTAATTATTTTGCCATTTTCGACATTTTTGACGAATCTTTTGGTTGGTAACACCATTATGTGTCTTATTCCAGCACTCCCTTATGAATACCATTTTGACACATTTAGAACGAACTATATATAGATATATCATTGCACACTTTCCGTTTTTTGTGGTTTACAAAAGTTAAATACGTTAAATCTTCATCATGTTCTTATTCTATAAATTCTTTATCACCACTTTTCTACCGTTTAACATGCAATTCGTTGATATAAAGCGAATTGCAAATACTATTATTGGGAATATTATCGAACACCTTCTTACAACGAAGTGGCATTGGGCTATACATTGCGTAAATATATTTCGCAAATTGAAGAGCCATTTGAGATTGGTGAAGATGTATTTCGAGGGGCTGATCATGCTACTCTTTATGTTCCATTAGATACCAAAGAAAGGTATAAGACGACGACAGGATGGAATAAGTTTGGGAATATTGTGGAGCACGACATTTAGCCGACTGGAAATGGCGAGGTGAACTATGGCGGAGATGGAGAAGTGAATGGCGATACTGACCTGAGCGGCATGATTATCGGCAATGTGTTCTATAGCATTGCCGACGGCGCCGGAAGCTATAGCAGCACGGACGGCTGCATCGTGGTGAAGAAACCGACGACCGACGTGCAGGTGAGCCAGGTGGAAGGAACCGACCTGTTTGGCGAGCAGATGAAGGACAACTTCACGGGTATTATCTTCAAGATAGAACCGGGCAGTGGCACGGTGAAGGTAATGGCAGAGACAACTGGAGACATGACGCTGAAGATAAAGATAGGCGACAGCGCCCCTATGGAGTTCAAACTGAACGGCAAGATGGAGGCGAAGTTGCCCTACACGGTAGAGAAACCCACCTACGTATATATCTATGCGGGCGGTAGCGAGGCTGCTGGCGCAAAGGGCACAAGGGCTACGGCTGACGGTGAGCTGAAGATTTATGGCATCTCGTGGGTGACGAAGCAAGCGGCGTTGAAACTGTTGAAAATGGAGACTCGGCAAAGGACGATGCTCCCGTGTATAACCTGAACGGTCAGCGCGTGAATACTCCCACCAAGGGCGTCTATTTCAATAACGGGCGGAAGGTTATAGTGAAATAACCCCTCTCTAACTCACCCGAGGGGGAGGACTCTGGTGGATTATCAAACAGGCATTCACAACTTGCGATGAGGCGCGGTTGTGGATGCTTATTTTATCTTAATATGCGAAACTTGAATCGGATCAAAAAGGAATCTACACCAGCTCTCCCTATGAGCGAGGAATAATTATCTCTGAAACTAATAACGCCCCCTCCCTTTGGGAGGGCTGGAGTGGGCTTCTCCCCCT
>JAEEGK010008877.1_pt1 | contig 23632 bp, 20 predicted proteins | sample 8958771 | NCBI WGS metagenome assembly JAEEGK01 (sample SAMN16246547, study PRJNA631951) | gut metagenome | biome: gut microbiome; feature: rumen; material: SC-attached | host: Bos | place: Iran: Karaj | collected 2018-10
GCCTGCGCTTGCCGCAGTTGCACAAAATCAATGCGACAATAATATACAGTTTTTGCTATTGAATGGACAGAGGAAACCAGCATCCTGACTTTCTCTTCGCAATAATCTAACGCATATTCAATATTAAAAGACTCGGTCGTGCTTTCTTAGCAGAAAAGGAAATCTATTTACCTTTTTTATTTTTCTAGTTTTTCCGCCATTTTTTTAACTTCTGCCTCATACATTTCTTTCAGTTCAGGAGGATTTATAATTGTAACAGCAGAGCCAAACCGAAGTACCCAGTAAAGCGTTTCCTGAATCTGGTTTGATTCAAAACAAAGATATACGGTTCCATCTTCATTCTGTTTACATTCCTGATTTTTATGCCAGGTTCGCTCAAGAATATATGTGTTAATCGATTTATCAAAAAGAAGTTCTATCTTCTGTGGTTTTGAATCATTGTTCCAGATTCCAAAGTTCGGGTCTATAAAAATCTTCTTTTTATAATCAGGATCAGGAGCAAAGTCTTCGCCAAGCTCAATATTTTTCATACGTGCAAGTGTAAACGTTGCAAACTTTTCATGCTTAGAAGAATAACCTAAGATATACCAGTCACCTTTCTGGTTATAAATCTTATATGGATAAAGTTCGTGCGGTTTAAAATCCGTTGCACTTATAGAGCGATAGTCAAACTTCATCACTTTATGAAGCTTTGTTGCCTTAAAAACCAGATTAAACACTTCTTCAGAAATCACAGGAATAGGATCAGCTATAAACTCCACGTCATTAGCAAAACTTGACTGCACTTCAACCTGATTCGGAAGCATCTGCGAAAGCGTATCGTAAACTTTTTCAATCGTCTTTTTTAGCGGAGTGTTATTGTAGCGTTCCATAAGCGGCAAGATTCCGGTTACAGCAAACACTTCACTTTCAGTAAGCATCATGTTTTTTACAAAGTAAGTATTATCGCTGTAGTAATAACCTTTACGCATACGGTCATATTCAATCGGCGCATTGTAGTAAATCTTCAGTTCGTCGATGTCTCGCAGGATTGTACGGCGGGAAACTTCCAGCTCTTTCTGCAATCTTTCAACGCTGGGATAGCTTAAGTTCTGGATTGCCTGTTCAATCTTAAAAAGCCTTAAAGGCTTTGTGTGGTTTTCTTTCTGCTTTGATTTGTTTTCATTGGCCATAAAAAAATTATACATTCAAATTCTTCAAAAAAATATATAAATCTTTTTATGTTTTCCTTTCTTATATAGTTCCTGTAAAAATGAAATAACACCATAAATCAGCACCGGAACTAAAAGTGGCAGCGAAACAATTAAACCATTCAACCCCATAAAGACCTCCTTCAAGCTTTATGGTTCTAATTATAAATGGCAATAGTGTCAAAGATTGACACTGTAATATTTTTTTTAGAATTTTTAGAAATATATTTGCAAAAATGTGTAAATCCGCAAAAATTTTATAAGTTGAATGCAATAACAAAACAATTTCTGTGTCATTTTTCAGGTGCATATCAGTAAGAGAAAACTGTTCTGGTCAGCGCATTTTTCTCAACCAAAAAGAAACGGCGAGGCTGAATGCCAGAGGCAGACAGACTCGCCGTGTATGCGTTAGGGATTGTAGGGGCGGCGCAGCCGTTGCCGTTCGGTTTATAAAAACCGGACGGTAATGAAGGCGACAGCCGGAACCCCGCAAAGCCCGGCTGGCTGCGACTGAAAGGAGCAGCCAGAAACGCCCGTTAAAAACTTTGAATGCTTACGCTAAAGCACTTTCGTTTTCTTTTATACCGTGCTTTTTTGCAAAGCCTGTAAGAATCATTGTAAGGGCACCGTCACCTGTTACGTTACAGGCCGTACCAAAGCTATCCTGCAATGCAAAAATAGTAAGCATAAGGGCTGTTCCAACTTCATCAAAGCCAAGAACGCCGATGATGATTCCAAGCGAAGCCATTACTGTTCCACCTGGAACACCTGGGGCACCGATTGCGAAGATTCCCAAAAGAACACAGAACAGCACCATGGTTCCAAGCGATGGAATTGAGCCGTAAAGGATCTTTGAAATTGTCATTACAAAGAATACTTCTGTTAAAACTGAACCGCAAAGGTGAATGTTTGCAAACAGCGGAATACCGAAACTTACCATATCCTGACGCAAAACTTTTGATTTTCTTGCACATGTAAGTGAAACGGCAAGAGTTGCGGCTGAAGACATTGTTCCGACAGCTGTAATGTACGCCGGTCCATAGTGGCGGATAACTTCCATCGGGTTTTCTTTTGAATAGGCTCCGCCGATTGCGTAGAGCAAGGCAAGCCAGATGTAATGACCAATCATTACAATTACGATTACTTTTAAGAATACCGGGAACTGTTTTGTTACCGAGCCTTCATAAGAAAGTCCGCAGAATGTAAATGCAATGAAGAATGGCAAAAGAGGAATCATTACTTTGCCTACAATCTGCAAAATGATTTTCTGGAATTCAACCAGACAGGTTGTTATTGTTTTTGCCTGAGTCCATGCAGCAGCAAGTCCAATCAAAATAGAAAGTACAAGCGCACTCATTACACTCATTACAGGCGGAATTGTAAGTTCAAAAACTACTGGAGGAAGAGCCTTAAGTCCGTCCGGTGAAGTTACAATTGATAAATGCGGAATTAAAGTATAGCCTGCAAACATTGAGAATAATGCAGCACCTAAAGAAGAGATGTATGCAATTGTTACGGCAACACGCAGCATTTTTGATGCCCCGGCCCCAAGTTCTGTAATAGAAGGTGCAATACAGGCAATGATGATAAGCGGTACACAGAACATTATAAGCTGACCTATAATGAATTTAAGGCTGACAATTACTTTCATCAAACCTTCACCTGCAACCTGACCAACAAGCAGACCTGCGATTACGCCAATGAGCAGCAGCACTGGCAGACTTGTAAAAAATTTTTTCATATTTCCCCCATTTTTTTGTAACACTGCCCCCAGCAACTAAGGTGCAGTATCTATATCAACAGTATACACTGTTTTTCACTTTTATAATCGCTAAAAAGCATTTTTTCCGGCACGTAATTTTTCAGATGCCTTTTCAGGCATAATATTTTTCACGCAGGTACTTTATTATGTGCACGATTTTGCTTTATTCACGCGATTTTGCAGCAATCATTTCTTCAAGAATGACTTCGTCCGTTGTTTTCATACCGTCTTTAGCAATGCGCGAAACGGTTGCGATTGTCTTTTCAATGTCAGACATTACAATGCCGTCGCCCGGTTCAAAACTTTTTTTAGCCTTTGCCTGTTCATAAGCTAAGATTGCATTTCTAAGGCTTGAAGCAATTTTCATTGCGCAGGAAGGTTTTGCACCATCGCAGATTAAGCCGGAATTTACAGCCAGCGCGTTAGAAAGTGTTTCCTTAATGATTTCAGGCTCTTCGTTTTTTAGATAAGCAATGCCTGACGCCGCCGCAGATGAAGCTGAAACAACGCCACAATATGCCGAAAGTTTTCCGATTCTTTGCTTAAGGTAAAGCCCGATTAAATTGGCAAAAACCAAAGCACTGTAAAGCTCTTCCTTGTCTATTCCAAACTCACGGGCATACATTATAATCGGTACAGAAACAGTTATACCCTGATTACCGGAACCTGAATTGATTACAACAGGCAGTTCGCAACCGCTCATTCTTGCATCAGATCCTGCGGCGGCGTACGCGGTAATGGTTTCGGAAAAATTCCCCGGATTGTTTTTCAAAAGGATTCTTCCGATTGAAGAGCCCCATTCGTTTTTCATTCCTTCTTCAGCAATGGCCGTATTATAGGCAATTTCCTTATCAAGAATCGGCTTTAACTCATTAAAATCAGCACTGTTTACAAAGTTTTTTGCGTATTCGTAAATCTTTTCAAATGAAAATTCAACTTTTTCTTCAACGGCAGCTTTTTCAGTATTTTTCTTGAAAACTGCCTCGCCGTTTTTTTCTATTAAAGTAATATTCGTATGAGAATCTTCAATTACAACCTTTGAAGAATTTTCACCTGAAAACTCTTCAACTTCTATATAAAGATTCGGAACTCCCGGCACAAGCTCAACTTTTACGTTACCGTCTTCAATATATTCGTCCATTTCGCAAAGACGTTCTTTGTCGATATTTTCAAGAACCTGAAGATTCTTTTTTGCATCACCTAAAAAAGCACCTGCTGCAAGTGAAATTGCAATTCCCTTGCGGCCATCTGTTCCCGGAACTTTTACACTGTTTGCGTTTTTTATCATGTTGCCAGAAAGGCGGGCAATAATTTTTTCCGGATTGCCGCCAAGAGTTTCTTTCGCCTTAGCAGAAGCAAAAGCCAGTGCAATAGGTTCTGTACAGCCAAATGCAGCAATCATTTCATGTTTTAAACATTCAACGTAATTCATAAGCACCTCGAAAAAACAATTCCCTTTTGTTTATCAGATTCTATCACGTCTTATGTAATTAGTATAATTTAATGTTTTAATAAAAATGATAAAAATATTTTATTATTTTACAAATTGTGCTATAATCATTTTATGGAATTTCGAGCCGTAAAATCTTTTTTAGAGGTTGCAAGACAAAAAAGCTTCTGCCGCGCCGCAGAAAAATTAGGATATACGCAGGCCGCTGTTACAATTCAAATCAAGCAGCTTGAAGAAGAACTTGGCGTTAAACTTTTTGACAGAATCGGCAAGCAGACTTTTTTAAGTAATTCCGGGCAGCTTTTTTATGACTATGCCCTGAAAATGGTAAATGATGCAAAAGAAGCTCAGCAGGTTTTGTCTTCTCAGAAAAAAGAACCGACGGGCACCCTTACAATCGGAACGATTGATTCAATTTGTTCTACGGTTTTGCCGAATTTCGTGCAGGAATTTCATCTGATGTTCCCTAAGGTAAATATCAATGTAATTGTTGATACTCCAAAGGCACTTTTTAATAAATTGAACAGTAATGAAATTGATTTGATTTACTATCTTGATGAAATCCGCATCGACCAGAATCTTGTAATTGCTTTTTCCAAGAAAGAAGAAGCAGTTTTTGTTTCTCCTTCACAATTTATTTCAGAGATAAGCGGCACAACTGGTGCAGCAGGTACAACTGGCACATCTGGTGCGGCACTTGAGGCAAACAAGACCTATATTTCTGTCGATAGTTCTATCGATGAAATTCTTTTCGAGCCGTTGATTCTTACAGAAAAAGGCGCCAGTTACCGTTTCTTACTGGAACAACATTTGCTTTCACTTGGAAAAAAAGTAAAACCGATTATCGAAACAGGAAATACAGAATTCATTCTGAACATGCTCAAACGAAATCTTGGTATTTCATTTCTTCCAAAGTTCATGGTAGAAGATCAGATAAAACGAGGAAAACTTTTCGTTGTAAATGTAAAGGATTTTTCAATTCCTGTGTGGCAGCAGATTATTTACCACAAGGATAAATATGTCGGACGGAAAATGAAATCGTTTATTCAGATAGTAAAAAATCATTTTCCACCGGAATAATTAAGAGGCAACCTGCTTGTAATAATAGATAAATTCCAGCATGAACTGCTGAATGTCGCTGAACCATTTTTTCTGGAAAGCGCAGGCTTCTTTTCCGATATAGCGGAAATGCCAGCATTCCCAGCGGTAACCGGTATATTCTTCATAACCGTCAGGAAAAGAAAGTGACCAGCCGTATTCTGCGGCATGAGCGTTAAGCCACTTGCACGCTTTTGTTTCTGCATAGCTGTCATCAATCGAGCCAAAATCAACCGCAGTTCCAAGCTGATGCTGGCTTGTTCCAGGGCGGGCACTTTCCCTGTCTGTAATTTCCTGGCCCTGCAATTTTACAAGCCGGTTGTAAACCGTAACCTGATAATCGTACGAACGGTAGCTGGAACTTACAAGAAGATTTATACCGTCTTTTCTGGCAGCTTCGGCCATAACTTTAAGACTTTCGTAGGCGGGTTTTCTAAGCGACAAATCTTTGCGATTAATAGAATAACTTTCTCCTGCTACCAGAGGGATTATATCCTGCGGCACATATGACTGGCCGACAGGATGAGTTTTATCGCAAAGCACAAGAAGACCTTCTGTATCTTTTGCAAGCACATTCTGCAAATCGTTTAAAAAATCACCGGCATCGCCATTTGGTATTGAATTCCGTGCAGCCTCACTCATTTTTGAAAGAACTTTTGTAAGGATGCTCACATCTTTTTCCATTCGTACCTGCTGAGCTTCTGCTTTTTTACAGGAAACGCACAAAACCATTAAACCAAACAAAACAGAAAGTGATTTTTTAATCATCATTTTAATCCTAATAATCCTACCGTAATGAAGATAAAGGCATCAAATTTGGAGAAGTCGTTGCATTATCAAGTTTTGAATATTCTTCAAGCAAAGTCTTCTGCTGGCTTGTCATGCGCTGTGGAATCTGTACCATAATCTTAATGTACAAATCACCTTTTCTGGTTGTTCCGGTAATAGGAACTCCCTCACCTTTTATACGCAGCATTTTTCCATGCGGAGTACCGGCAGGAATTTTTATTTCAATATGCTTATCGTCAAGAGAAGGAATTGTAATTGTGGCCCCAATTGCAGCCTGAACCATAGAAACCGGAACGGCACAATATAAATCCTGACCATCGCGCTCAAAGAACTGATGGTTTTCAACATGAAGAATTACAACCAAATCTCCTGCAGGACCGCCGTTTTCTCCGGCATCTCCCTGATGTGGAATAACAATGCGCTTTCCATCATCAACCCCAGCAGGAATTGTAAGGGTTACGCGCTTGCTTTTTACCTGAACACCTTTTCCGCGGCATGCAGGACACGGTTTTTCAATTACAGAACCAGTTCCGCCACATGTAGGACATGTCTGCTGAACTGCAAAGAAACCTGCATTACGTCTTACCTGACCTACACCACCACATGTAGGACAAGTTTTTCTGCTTGAACCTTCAGAACAGCCGCTTCCGTGGCAGGTTTCACAAGTTTCATTGTGCTGGAATTTTATTTCTGTTTTTGTGCCGTAAACTGCATCCTTAAAAGATATGTCTAAATCATAACGGAGCGTTGCACCTTGAGACGGGTCAGAAGCCCTTCTTCGGGAAGAAGAACCACCACCAAAAAAGCTTGAAAAAATATCTTCAAAGCCGCCGCCCATTCCGCCGAACAAATCAGAAAAGTCATGGAACGCATGAGAATACTGTGCTCCGCCGCCCTGATCCATTCCGTCAACACCCGCAAAACCGTACTGGTCATACAGCGGACGTTTTTTATCATCAGAAAGAACGTCATAAGCTTCCGTAGCTTCGCGGAATTTTTCTTCTGCTTCTTTGTTATCAGGATTACGGTCAGGGTGATATTTTACCGCAAGTTTACGGTATGCCCGCTTAATTTCCTCTTTTGTTGCACTTTTATCTACACCTAAAACTTCGTAATAATCACGTTTTGCCATTATCCTAACCCTTAAAAAAAGTACCCCCGACGTCCGCAGCACAAATCAGTGCCAGGCAGTGCCGCCGGGGATTAAATATCCTGCAGCAGTATGCTGCAGAACTTGCAGTATGAAAACTACAAATTATTTTTTTTATTTATTGTCGTCGTGTACGTCATACTGAACATCGTCAGCCTGACCTTTATCAAATCCACTTGGACCAGCATTGCCATTAGCACCACCGTTTGCACCGGCAGCACCAGCACCTGCATTAGCGCCAGGATTTGCACCAGCGGCTCCTGCACCGCCTGCGGCAGCCTGCTGTTTGTAGATTTCTTCAGCAATTTTGTAAGAAGCCTGTTTCAAAGCTTCTGTTTTTTCTTTAATTTCAGAAACATTGTCGCCCTGCATAGCCTGTTTAAGGGCTGCTACAGCATCTTCAACCTTCTGTTTTTCAGCTGCATCTACCTTGTCGCCAAGTTCCTTAATAGATTTTTCTGTTGCATAGATAAGGCTGTCTGCTTCGTTCTTTGCATCAATACCTTCACGTTTTGCCTTATCAGCAGCTGCGTTAGCTTCTGCATCTTTAACCATCTTTTCAATTTCAGCATCGCTAAGACCTGAAGAAGATGTAATCTGAATATGCTGTTCTTTTCCAGTACCCATATCCTTTGCAGAAACGTGAACAATACCGTTTGCATCGATATCAAATGTAACTTCAATCTGTGGAACTCCGCGAGGAGCTGCAGGAATACCTGTTAAGTCAAAACGACCGAGTGTACGGTTCTGGTCAGCCATTTCGCGTTCACCCTGAAGAACGTGGATTGTAACAGCAGTCTGTCCGTCAGCTGCAGTAGAGAAAATCTGGCTCTTCTTTGCTGGAATTGTTGTATTGCGCGGAATAAGCTTTGTACATACACCACCCATTGTTTCAATACCAAGAGAAAGTGGAGTTACATCAAGAAGAAGAATGTCCTGCTTAACATCCTTATTCAAAATACCGCCCTGAATTGCAGCACCTACTGCTACAGCTTCATCTGGGTTAACTGAACGGCTTCCTTCCTTACCGAAAATCTGCTTTACAAGATCCTGAACTTTTGGCATACGGCTTGAACCACCAACCAAAAGAACTTCATCTACATCGCTGGCAGATAGTTTTGCATCTGCAAGAGCTTTCTGACAAGGATCCTTTGTTTTTTCAAACAAATGTTCTGTCATCTGTTCAAACTGAGCACGTGTCAAAGACTTCTGCAAGTGTTTAGGACCTGTTGCATCAGCTGTGATGAACGGAAGGTTAATATCTGTTGTAGTCTGGTTAGAAAGACTGATTTTTGCATTTTCAGCAGCTTCACGAAGACGCTGCATAGCCATTGCATCTTTAGAAAGATCAATTCCTGTATCTTTCTTAAATTCATCAATAAGCCAGTTTGAAATTACACGGTCCCAGTCATCACCACCAAGATGTGTATCACCATTGGTAGAAAGAACTTCAAATACACCGTCTGCAAGCTGAAGGATAGAAATATCAAATGTACCGCCACCAAGGTCGTAAACAGCAATTGTGCGTTCCTTAGACTGGTCTTTGTTAAAACCAAATGCAAGGGCAGCAGCTGTAGGTTCGTTGATGATACGCTTTACATCCAAACCTGCAATTTTACCGGCATCTTTTGTTGCCTGACGCTGAGCGTCGTTAAAGTAAGCAGGAACTGTAATTACAGCTTCTGTAACTTCCTGTCCAAGGTAATCTTCTGCAGTCTTCTTCATTTTCTGAAGAATAAAAGCAGAAATTTCCTGTGGTGAATATTTTTTCTTTGAACCGTTTTCGTCAATTTCTACACGGCAGTCTGCACCGTTATCAATTACTGTGTATGGCAGCTTTGTTGCTTCGCCAGAAAGTTCTGCAAATCTGTGTCCGATAAGACGTTTTACAGAATAAACTGTGTTTTTTGGGTTTGTTACCATCTGGTTTTTTGCAGGAGCACCAACAACGCGGTCTCCTTTAGAAGTAAAACCAACAATTGAAGGTGTTGTTCTTCCGCCTTCTGAATTCTGAATAACAACCGGTTCACCGTTTTCCATAACGGCTACACAAGAGTTTGTTGTTCCTAAGTCAATACCAATAATCTTTCCCATAATATTCTATCCTCCCGGACCAAATCAGCCGGATTATATTTTATCTTTCTAAAGGGGAGTTCTTTCCCCGAGGCTCAATCAACGCATCCCCTGTTCCACAAAATCTAACTTTAGTTCTTTGGAACTTTTACCATAACTTTTGCATGGCGTATAATTCTGTCTTTAAGTTTGTAACCTTTAAGATAAACCTGCTCCAAAGTTTCCTTTTCGGCATTTTCATCTTCCATACGGCCAATTGCTTCATGCTCTTCAGGATTAAATTCATCTCCCTTTGCACCATAACCAGTAAGACCGTATTTTTCTTCAAGCATCTTAACAAGATTGCCGCTAATCATTTTTATTCCGTCAGCAATTGCTTTTGGATCCGTAGCAGTTGCCGCAGCTTCGATTGTACGGTCAAAGTTATCCAGACTTTCAAGCAAATCGCCGAGCAAAGAAGCATTTGCATAATCAAATGCTTCCTGTTTTTCTTTAATCATGCGTTTGCGGTAATTGTCAAAATCTGCCGCACGACGCAAAAGCTGATCCTTTAACTCTGCATTTTCTGCAGTAAGAGCTGCAATTTTCTCTGCATCAGTTGGTTCAGCAGCTTTTTCTTCTTTTTTTTCAGAATCAGATTCACTAGCTTCTGATTTTTTTTCAGTTTTTTCAGTTTTTGCTGTTTCTTCTGTTTTTTCGGAAACAGTTTCAGAAGTCTTTTTATTTTCTTCTGCCTTAACTTCTTCTTTCTGTTCCTTTTTAGTTTCTTTCATCGCTTCTTCCTATTTTTATTTTCATCATAAAAGATAATAATTTGCGCTTTAAATCGTCAATAAATTTATAACAATTTTTTAATATTTTTTTATGCTTTTTTTAATTGTTTTTTTAATAGATTTATGGAGCAATGCATCGAAAGACCGCCCTTTCGTGGTTCCGCTCGCGCTCATTCGCCACACTGTGGCGAACGCTTTCGCGCCACTACACGGCGGGCTATCATTGGTCTGAAATTGTACTTGAACTCTGGTAAAATGCTCTTATTGATTCGCTTAAATCATTCTGATGCTTAAAAAACTCATTTTTATCCTGGCATTTTTTCATGCATTCAATAAGCGAATTAAACGGATTTGTAAAATTTAACGGAAGTTCAACTTCGTATTTTGAATAGTCAGGCAAGAAACACAGAGCTTCGCCGTTATTGCAATTTTCATCATTCAGCACAAAAACAGTTTGTTTTCCTCCGGGAGCGGCACTGGCATCCAGACGAACCCATTTTTTTAAACTTTCAAAATAAACGGCATTAAATCCGTGCGGGAAAAAATGAATTTTTTTGTGTCCGTGCCGTTTCCGTCCGTCATCACTTTCTTTTTCCTCATTACCGCTTCTTAAAATCTGGTAGCAAAAACCAGCAGGTATTTTAAAATTGCGCAGGATTGCCGCATACAGATGAGCTTTTGCAAAACTTAAACCGTGACCGTTTTTTACAACATCACTTGCTTTTATGCTTAATTCTTTTATTTTATGCCCGGGGGAACACGGAAAAGTATCCCGTACAAAATAAAATGCTTTTTCAGCAAGAATTTTCGGTTCATTTTTGAACGGTTCAAACTGCGCGCAAACTTTTTGAACTTCTTTTGAAGAAAAATCTATGATATCCGTTTCTTTAAGATACATTTCCATATTCGGTTTAAGGTTCTTTTTACTAACGGAAATAGTATCGCCTATTTCATAAAACTCAGTTTCAAATTCAGGATTTTCTTTTAAAAATGTAACATAGCGCGCAATTTTTCTTACCATTTTTATTGTACTGTAATTATGCGTCAAACTGCGGTCTTCAACCATTCCATGAAAAGAAAGATTATCAGTAATTATCACGCCACCCTCAGCAAGATTATTCTGAAATTTCAAGAAAAATTTCATATTCTGCGCCTTAGGACCGTCTATAAAAATCAAATCGTATTTATCTTTAAAATCAAAACTTGCTGCATCGCCTAAAAAAATCGTAATTCTGTCCATAAGACCGGCTTCCAGAATATTTTTTACGGCAATCTTATAGCGTTCTATATCGTATTCAACGGTATCTACAAAAATATCATCGGAACAGCGTGCAAAATTAATCGCAGAATAGCCTATGGCACTTCCGATTTCTAAAATCCGCTTTATATTATGAGTTTTTATGTAATTTACAATAAATTCCAGGCTTGAATCTTTTATAATAGGAACTGCATTTTTTTTTGCAAATTCTTTTACCTGGAAAAACTGTTCCTGAGTTTCTGACATAGAGCACAGTATATTAAGAATCGCAGATTTGTAAAACTACCGCTTTTCTGCCTTACAAACCTGTATGAGTTAAAAGATTTTATGAATGTGCGATTGCGGCTTCGCGGCGTTTTTTTGCTTCATAAAGTTTTTTATCGGCAGCAGCAATAAACGACTGCATGGTTTTCATCTCTGGCGAATACGTTGCATAACCGTAACTGAAAGTAAGGTCATACGGCACTTTTTCTTCTTCGCAAATCTTTGCAAGCGATTCAGTAAGATTATTACAGATTTTTTCTGCTTCAGAATCATTTTCCAAATCAGCTATAATAATAAATTCATCTCCACCATAACGGCCAATAAAACATCTTCCGCCTGCTTTATTTGCTGTTTTTAAGGCTTTTGCACAGCGGATTAAAGCAGAGTCTCCTTCTACATGTCCGTAAGTATCATTTATTTTTTTAAACTTATTTACGTCAAGCATAAAAACATACAGTTTATTTTTATCACTGTCGCTTTTCATTCTTGCGCCAAGGTAACGCAAAAGCTGATTACGGTTATTAAGCCCCGAAAGCGTATCAACAGAAATCTGCAGGTTCTGCAAATCAATGTAAACAAAAAGGAACGCGAGCGTTACGCCAACACTTACACTTGGAAAATTCGGAACTGCAATTTGGATAATTCCTATTGCAAGCGGGAAGAACAGGAACATAGAAAGGATTCTGTATTCCATCGCCTTTAAATAACCGCTGCATTTTATAGATTTTATAACGGCATGAATCGTTGTAATTACTGTATACATCTGGCATAAAATCACATGAAGGATTATAAATCTGCCGCGTTCATACATATTATCAGGAGTAATATAGAAGAAAAATCCATTAAAATACGAAACAACTACACATACAACCGTAATAAAAATCGGAAGCCTTGAAAGATATTTAACAACAAGGTTTTTGTGAAATGAAGATTCAAGAGAATATTCAACATAACAGAGCCAGTAATAGGCCATCAAAACAGATGCAATTTCATAAAGCCCGTTAACACAAAAATTTACAAAGCGTGGAGCTGCAAGAAATTTTCCGTCGATTAGCGCCCATATAATTTCAAAGGCAAACACTCCGATTCCAGAAAGAATCGTTTTCATATAATAGCGCTGTTTTGTCTGCCGGTCATAATTCTTATACAGGCTGTATAAAATGATTCCGAGAATAACAATACAAAACGAATTTATTTCAACAATCCATACATAGTCCATTAATTATTATTTTAGCATGAATAAAAACTTTTTCAGAAAAAAAAGGCAGCCAATCCGGTAAAATTTCTAAAATATTAGACAACACAACCGTGTTTAAGCATAAATACAGTTAATTGACAGCATAATTATTAGAAGCTACAATTTATGCATGATAAATTTTATTACAATTGCCAGTCTTCTTGTGGCTTTAGGCTGGGTTGCGGCACTTAATATAATCGTCTATCCGATTTCTAAAAAACTGTGTATAAAAATATCTGATTACATCGTAAAAACCTGTGCACCAAGAGTTTTTTCCATTCTTGACTGCTATAAGCATTTTAAGTTTATCGGCGACATGGAATCCAAAAAACTTCTTCCAGACCAGTTTATTATAATTTCCAATCACCAGAGTTTAATAGACATTCCGCTTTATATGGTATTCATGCCGGAAAAAGATTTGCGCTTTGTAGCAAAAGACGCATTAGGCCGCCATGTGCCTCTTGTTTCAGAAATGCTTCGTGCACATGAACACTGTATAATTCCGCGTAAAGGGAGCCCTTCCGTTGCAATGAAAGAGCTGGAAAAATTCGGAAAAAGAGTTATTGAACGGCATCAGATTCCAGTTCTTTTCCCGGAAGGAACAAGAAGCAAAGACGGCAGTTTAGGTTCTTTTTATGCAGCAGGATTTAGAAAACTTACAGGGGCTGCACATCTGCCGGTTGCAGTCTGCGCACTGGAAGGTGGCTGGAAGATAAACAACCTTAAAAATATTTTTACAAACCTTTCTAACGGCTCTTACCGTGTAAAAGTATTAAAAGTGTACCCTGCTCCTGAAACAAAAGAAGAACAGGTAAAGATTCTTGATGAAGCAAAGGTTTTAATTCAGAATCAGCTTGACGAATGGCGTAAAGCCTGAAGAATACGTCGAGTCAAGGCACGCTTACGCTTGAAGCCTTGACTTCGCCGTTTTTAGGGTTTGTTTTAACCCCTAAATAAAAAAAAGGCTGTCAGATTTCGACAGCCCCTTTTTAAACTCAATAGTTATTATTTACTCAGAAAATTATTTAAGGAAGTCCTTCGGACGTCTTTCCATACGCTTTGTTTTTTCACAAACAGCTACATTTCTAAGTTTACCGTTTTTGAGTATTGTCTTCATTACAATTTCGCCACCAGATTCCGGATCAATGAAAATCTGTTTTGCAACTGTTGTACGAGAGTTCTTACTAGCTCCAGCCATAGATAATCCTCCATGAAATGATTATTGCTAATATACTGATAAATCAAATGCAGGTCAATAGCAGAAAGCAGGTAAAACAGGACAACCGCATTTTACTGATCTAAAAACCGCTCTATTTTTACGGCAATATCTTCAAGACTTTCGTAAAGTCTCTTTGTTTCACTCATGCTGGAAATAAAAAGTCTTCCGTACTGACGTTCAACTATGCGCCGGTCAAGTACAACAACTGCCCCCATATCATCGCTGCGGCGGATAAGTCGGCCTATTGCCTGGCGGAATTTTATAATAGCTTCAGGTACGCTTAAATCCATAAAAGAATTTCCGCCTTTTCGCTCAATCTGCTCAGACCGAGCCGTAAAAACCGGGTCATTTGGAACTACGAACGGCAATTTTACTATAATAACCTGCGAAAGCGACTGCCCCGGAACATCTATTCCCTGACGGAAAGAATCCGTAGCAAACAAAACACTGGAAATGTCTTTCTTAAAATTTTCAAGAAGCCGGCCGCGGTCATCTTCTCCTTGCTTTAAGATACTTATTCCAGAATTTTTAAGCATTGCACGCGCATAATCACATGCATGTTTTAATGAATCATAAGAAGTAAAAAGAACCAGTGTTCTGCCGGTGGCCGCACGAATCAGGCGGACTACAGCCTGTTCTACAAAGCCCTGAAAAGCCTGATTTTCCGGGAACGGAGCATCAGAAGGAACTGCAAAAAGCATATTTTTTTTATACGGAAACGGAGAAGGAAAAGTTCCCGTAGATAAACGCTTTTCTTCAATAAATGAAGCACCTGTTCTATGCATCCAGTAATCAAATTTTCCGCCTATAGAAAGTGTTGCAGAAGTACAGATTACAGATTTCATCGGTTCAAATACACCTCCTGCCATTTTAGGAGCTATATCCAAAGGAGTCTGTACAAACTGAATATACCATGGATTTGCATTATTTTTTGCCAGTGCCGGACTTAACTTTAGTTTTTGCATCCAGAAAACCGTATCATTATGTTCTTCCCACTGCGGAAAATTCTTGCAGAAAAGGACAAGCTCATCCATACGGCGCAGAATATTTTTTGATTCCCAATACTGGTGAGAATCCTTATTATCATCACTTATTGTTTCCATAATTTCGCGGACAGAAGAACAAACAGATGATATATTATCGCCTAGTTCGCTCATCAAAGAAATTACAGGCCCAAAACTTCCTGCATTCTGAGAATAAAGGCGAAGTGTATATTCTTTTTCCAAAAGATCCCCGGCGGCAATTTCAAGACTGGTCATGGAATTTTTAACCGTTTCTATTGCTTCTATAACACGAGCAGTTAAATCCGGCCCTGTGGATAATGCCTGAAGAGTAAAAATATAGCCAGAAACCGAAGCCTTTTTTTTGCGGTAAAGTTGGTTTACAAGCCTAAGAAGCCGGAAACGTGTGAAACTTCCGCTGAAAAAACTTGTAGCGGCACTTTCTATATCATGTGCTTCATCAAAAATCAGATGCTTGTATGGTGGAAGAACAGCCGCATCATCAAAACCAATTCCGCTCATTCTCGATTCAATATCCGCAAACAGCAGATGATGATTTACAACAAGAATATTTGCATCCATGGCTTCCTTACGCACACGCATTACAAAGCATTTTTCCCTGTACTGACAGCGCATTCCCATACATGCATCGCTTTCTGAGCAAACCCTGCTCCAGACATTTTCCGGAGGCATGAAAGTTAAATCTGACCGGCTGCCGGTTGGAGTATCCTTTACCCATTCGCTAATCTTATCAAGGATTTCCGTATCTTCGCTAAAAAGGTCACGTTCTGTGGCAATGTTTTCCAGGCGGCGAAGACATACATAATTCTGCCTGCCTTTTACAAGAACAGCCTTTATTTTTTTTCCGATTATTTTTTCGGCAGCCGGTATATCCTTTTCGGAAAGCTGCTGCTGAAGGTTTATTGTTCCGGTTGAAATTACAACCCGCTCTTTATTGTTAACAGCCCAAAGCATTGAAGGAATAAGATAGGCAAAAGACTTTCCTACTCCTGTTCCGGCTTCAAAAACACCGACAGAATCATTATTAAAAGCTTTTGCGATCTTTTTTAAAAGTTCAATCTGAACAGGGCGTTCTTCAAAATATTCAGACTGCCTTGCCAACGGTCCGCCTTCTGCAATGTAACTTCCGGCAAGGTCTTCATCAAGTTTTTGAATTACCTTCGGTTTTACAGGTTCCATTACAACATAAACATCATCAATCTGATTGTTTATAATGTAAAAACCCTGAGCATTTTCCGAACAGTCAGAGGCAACATTTAAATCTGCTTGAGAAGGATATAAAATTCCATTTGGATGATTATGAATAAGAACAGAACATTCGCGGGCTTCATAAAAATTCACAGGAACTGAATGCGCATTTCCGCGGGCAGCGGCACTTACTTTTGTTACTATGCCGTTTTCATCGATTGTTCCTGTAAAAAAAACTTCATTGCCGTCTGCTTCTGCAATAGCTTCCTGCATGACGGCAATAACATCTTCTGTAAATCGCTCGTTAATATTCATTAAGTGAATATTAGGTGATTAGGGCGGAGGATTCAATACCCTCCGCTAAAGAAAGTGCATTATAAAATTACAGGCTGTTTACAAGTTCAAGAGCTTCTTTTGTAAGACGTGTAATTTCGTCAAATTTGCCTTCGTTGATTAAATCAGCTTTTACCATCCAAGAACCGCCGCAGCAGAATACATTCTTTAATGCAAGGTAATCTTTGATGTTTTTCTGATTTACACCGCCGGTCGGCATAAATTTAAGAGGATAAACGGCACCTACAGCTTTAATAAAATCAGCTCCGCCAGACTGTTCTGCCGGGAAGAATTTTACAGCTTTAAGACCATTGCGGAGAGCAAGTTCCATCTGTGAAGGGCTGTTTACACCAGGACAGTACGGGATGTTGTGTTCCTGACACCATTTGCCAAGTTCCTGGTAGTATCCAGGAGCAACAATTGCACTGGCACCAGCATCAACGGCTTTCTGAGCCTGTTCAAGAGTAAGAACTGTTCCTGCAAGAGTAAGAACATCCGGGCGTTCTTTTGATACGATTTTTATTGCATCAGCTGCAACCGGTGAACGGAAAGTAATTTCTGCAATCGGAAGTCCGCCTGCAACCAGTGCATCAATTAATGGAAGAGTGTTCTTTAAGTCATCAATTTTGATAACTGGAACAACTTTTACCTTTGCCATTGTTTCAAAAACATCTTTAGCCATAACTACTCCTATAAATAAAAACCTGATTTAGAGTCAAATTTCTTTTGTAAATTGTAAACATATTCTAATACACAAATCAAAAGTACACAACAGATATTTTTTATAAGGCTGTTGTATGCAAGCCGCGTTAAAAAATCGCGAGTGACGCAGCGATTTTAGCGGCGTCAAGTTTCGCCCCTGCGAAACTGTTACCCCTGCTGCTGAAGGCTGCGTAACATGCCAAGCCACCACAGACAGCAATCGCCGCATATATGGCATAAAAATAAATAATTCAATATAATAAACGGGTTTTTACAATCATATAAAGGATACAAAAATGAAAAAAATAACGCTCCTTCTAACTTTATTTTTTATGTCTGCCAGCCTGATTTTTTCACAGGCAAATATTAAAAAACAGGTTGCAGACAACAACACAAAAATTACATTTGATTCCACAAAACTTTTATCAGGCACCACAACCGAATACACAGAAGACGGTCAGGTAAAAAAACACTATTTTACAGCGCTTGGTGCCATGTTACTCGACAACATATTTATAAGCAGCTACAACAGATTTGTAAGCAAGGCACACTGGGCTCAGGTTACATGGGACGATGCAAAAGAGTTTTACAAGCACGACATGGAATGGGATACAGACTGGTACTGGACAAATTTCGTATTGCATCCTTATCAGGGATCACTTTATTACATGGGCGCACGTTCTGCTAACCTTAACGCAGGAGAATCTTTTGCAGTTACCGTTCTTGGTTCAACAATCTGGGAATATTTCTGCGAAACTAATGCACCTTCTAAAAATGATATGGTTTACACAACTGTTGGAGCCTTTGCCGTAGGCGAAATGCTTTACCGCCTTTCTATTGAAGCCGAACCAAAATCACGTCTTGCACGCCGTATCATAAATCCTGACAGCATGTTTACAGAATGGGTAACAGGTGAAGCTCCGCGCGGCACTACCGGTAACATTGATTCATTTTCTCTACGATTTATAGCAGGCACAACACATGCACACACAGCCTTTGAAAAAGTCTTTTCAAACGATACAGAAATTTTCCCTGTTTTTGCAGGACCTGAGTTCGCTGTTGTTTACAATGACCCGTACGGCTGGGATTCCAACACACCATACAGTCAGTTTGAATTAACCATGGGAGCCCAGTTTGGAGCAGGCTCAGGCGAAGGCGAAAGCAAGCTTAACGAAAAATTCATGTACGACATTCACATTACAAGCAACGGCATGCTGTTTTCACGGGCTGTAAACTGGGGCGACAACAAAGATACAACAATCGGTTTGATTTTTGATTACGATTTTATCTGGCATTCATTCATTGAACTTTCTTCACTTTCTCCGGGATTTGCAATCAAGCAGAGAATCAATCATCACGGCGGCAGTAAATCAGAATGGCAGATTCACATAGATGCCCTTATGCTTGGAACAACAGATTACTATTATTATAGAAGGGATGGAGCGCTCGAGCCAAAGGGAATTATTTCAGCTCCTGACTACACATTCCGCGATTATAATTATACCTATGGTAATGAAACTGTGCTAAAATACAAATATACCGGTAAAAACGGATGGATTCTGGATACAGATTTCCACGGATATGCCATGAGAGTATTCTGCAATCAGCTTCAGCTAAATATGACTTCCGGCTGGGAACTTATTGGAATCGCAACTGTTAATGCAGAACTTCCTGTAAATGAAAAAGTTAATATCGGCTTGGGAAATCAGGTTTATCTTAAAAAGACAATTTATGATGAAATCCCGGAAATTTTCCAGACAGTATACACAGGAAGTATTTTTGCACGCTTAAAATTAAAGTAAAAATACCAGCAATATGCTGATTCATAAAAAACACTAAACCGGAGGAACCATGACACAAAAGGCAAAGAAACGGATTCTTTTTACAGCAGCTTTTCTTATAGTGCTATACCTGCTTGCAGGATTCGTTTCTGCTTTTGTCATGGCCAACTTCTTTATAAAACGCCCTGAGGCGGGGTGGCCGGATCCAATCATTCATTTAAAAGGAACCCGCGCCCCATTTGAAAAAATCTTACATGAATCACGCACCTGGCTTTACGAAAAAAATCCTGAACAGATAAACATAACGTCTTCTGACGGATTAAAACTGGCAGCACTTTTGCTAAGTGTACCGGATCAGAAAAATTCAAAAGGAACTATACTTTTCATGCACGGCTATCACAGCCTTGCTTCCTTTGAGTTTTCAGGTTTTTATCAGTTCTTTTACAAAAACGGCTACAATATTGTTCTGGCAGACCAGCGTTCCCACGGAAACAGCGAAGGACAATATCTGTCTTTTGGAATAAAAGAACGCTATGATTGCCGCGACTGGATAACTTTTATAAACAAGCATTTTTCAACAGAAAAACCTGTTTACCTTTGCGGCGTTTCCATGGGAAGTTCAACTGTCCTTATGACACTTGGATTTGAGCTTCCTTCAAACGTAAAAGGCGTAATAGCTGACTGCGGCTACACAAGTCCTTCAGACATAGTAAAAGTCTGTCTGAACCGCGATTACCACCTGCCGGCTCCGCTTTTTATGCCCTTTCTGGACGGATTTTTAAAACTGAATTTCGGCTATAGTCTTTACGATTATTCGGTTGCCGAAGGATTAAAAAACAATACAATTCCTGTACTTTTTATTCACGGAACAAAGGACAAGCTTGTACCATTTTATATGGGAAAAGAAAATTTTGAAAACTGCAACGCACCTAAAAGATTTTTAGAAACCGATGCAGAACACGCTGTCAGTTTTCTGAACAACACTAAAGAATATACGGAAGCCGTAACAGAATTTCTGTCTTTCTGCGAAAATCAATAAATACGAATCAGCTTTGCAAAAACTTCTTCTTCTTTTCCGCCTTTAATTTCGTCTTCAAGTACTTTTTCAAGTTTTACGCGAATTTCAGCACCGGAAGCTGGAAGTTCCTGACCGTCAGCCAATTCTACGATACAGTGCAAAAAATTTTCTGTAACAGCCCTGAAAAACGTTTTTCCGTCTTTAGAAAAAGACTTTTCAGCAATGGCTGTTACAGCTGAACCGCACAATTCGCTTATGTATTTGATTTTATTTTTACAGGCAATATCCAATAATTTTTCTACCCGTTTTCCTGCAACCGCCTGAGGGATTTTTGGCTTCATTGAATAGGCTTCTGTTCCAGGCCGCGCCGAAAACGGAAAAGCATGAATCCATGTAAATTCTGCATGATTAACAAGATTTACAGTCTGTTCAAAATCTTCATCGGTTTCACCAGGAAAACCTGCAATTATGTCACATGCAAGGAAAGGTTTATTTTTAGCCTGCTTTAAAAGAGCGATTGCCTTATAAACCTGTTCAGCCTTATAAGGGCGCTTCATAAGGTGCAGAATCCGGTCACTTCCGCTTTGCAATGAAATATGAAAATGCGGACACACCCGCTCATCTTTTATAATCTCTGCAAAATGTTCATCAACAATTTCAGGATACAAACTAGAAAGCCTGAACGAAATACCCGATGTTTTTTTAAGAAGGATTTCAAGCAAGTCTGTAAAATTTATTTTTCTGCCTTCGTAAGTGCTTCTATAATGTCCAATGTTTACGGTTGTAATAACAACCTCTTTTTGCCCGGCTTTCTTTAATTCATTTACACGGTTTAAAACTTCCTGTGCATCAAGAGAAACTGATTTTCCTCTGGCAATATGAATACGGCAATAAGTACAATGGCAGTCGCAGCCGTCCTGAATTTTTAGCGAAGAGCGTGAATGAGATAAAAAAGTATCAGTAGAAAGCCTGAAAGGATTTTCGATTATATTGTCAGATATTTTTGCATTCCCCGCCGCCTTTATATCGCCGGTATCAGCTATTTCGGCAGAAACCGGTTTAACGCTCTTCTCCTGCAAATCAAAAATTGTATTCTGAATTAATCCAGCAAAATTTTCTGCTGAAAAATCACCTTTATTTAAAGAGTTATGTAAAACTTCCGGCAAATCTGCAAGACGCGCTTTTTTCATTCCCGGAAGAACGGCTATACGGCTGTCAATCTTTTTAAGTTCGTCAGGTTCTACCTGCGCATAGCAGCCGGTAATTACAAAAACTGCCGAAGGATATTTTTTTAGAAGCAGGCGAATAATTCTTCTGGCTTTCTGTTCTGCCTTAGTTGTTACGGTACAGGTATTTACAACGCACAAAACAACATCTTTATCTTCTAAAGATGAAGCATTTATACCTTCCATCTCTACAGAAAAACCTGCGTCAGAGAAAAAACGAGCCGCACTTTCACTTTCAATCTGGTTAAGGCGGCATCCTAAAGTTTCAAAATGGATTTTATTCATCAATGCTATATCGAATTATTATATCAAATATCTATTAATGCATCAGATTTGCTATACGACGTTTTCCAGCCAAAGCATCACCTTGAGAAGGATTTAATTCTATAGCCTTATCATAAGCGGCAGCGGCCAAAGTATAATTTTTTGCCATTTCACGGGTATAACCTAAACGTGTCCACCATCGGTCAAGTAAAGGCTCTTTTTGCACGGCAGCCGACAGGGCAATATCTGCATGCTGATACTTTGCCTGACGGATGTAAATTTCACCCATATAATAATAAGCCGTTCCAACTCGGCTGCCGGAATCAGGAATACTCGCAATATACCGCTCAAACAGCGCAAGAGATTCTTTATTCTTGCCAAGATAAAACTTTGCCTCGGCAAGAACTTCAACAAGACGCAAATCATAAGGACTTACTGCAAGCCCGTCATTAGCGCGCTGTTCTGCAACCGCATACTGTCTGTTTGCAACCAATGCCCAGCAAAGAACAACATAAGAATCAACTCTGTCAGGAGCAGCAGAAATTTCAGCCTCGCAAACCCGGATTGATTCTGTATAATTTCCTTCGCGATACATTTTTAATGCATCCGGATTTTCCTGTGCAAAAACTGACGCAGAAACAATCAATATAAATAAAGCAAAAATATTTTTTCTCATTCTAAAAACCATCTATCTTCTAAAGCAATCTTTTCTTTACACAATCTGCTGCTAAACAAGCCTGCAACTTATCAATGCGAGTACAAAGCAGCTATTTTAGCATTGTACATCGTCCGGTAAAACTGCTGTCCGGTTCAAGCACAACTTGAGCAGAAGTAATGTCACCAGTTACAGAACCTGTTGAAGTTACAAAAACAACTTTCTTACATTTAATATTGCCAGTTACTTTTCCGCGAACAGCAACACGCTCTGCAGAAATATCTGCATTAACAATCGCATCAGTATCAATCACTAAATCGCTTGTAGCTTCAATATTACCGGAAATCTGCCCCTTTACAATAAAAGGCTTTTCAAAATGAATGTTTCCGGAAAATTTTATATCTGGAGCGATATATGTATCATAATCGCTGTCTTCTCTTTCAAACAAATCGTTATTTGAATCACTCATGTCTATAATTTACAGGGAAATAAAGTCATGGTCAAGGTTTTCCATGGTTGCTCCATAAGCCTAACTAAGATAAAATACAATTATGATTATTGCTGAAATTGGAACATCCCACGGCTCCTCTTTTGAAAAATGCGAAAAACTTATAAAAGCCGGAATAGAAAGCGGTGCTGACGCAATAAAACTGCAATGGGTCTATGCCGATGAAATTCTTCATCCGGAAACAGGCTATGTAAATCTGCCCGGCGGAAAAATACGCCTTTATGACCGCTTTAAACAGCTCGAAGTTCCTGTAAGCTTCTACAAAGAAGCACGCGACTGCATACATTCCTACGGTGCAAAATTCATCTGCTCGCCTTTCGGCTTAAAAAGTCTTTCTGAATTATTATCACTCGAACCGGATGCCGTAAAAATCGCTTCGCCTGAATTAAATCATTTTCCAATGCTGCATGCTCTTGCAGAATTCCGCACCAAGCAGAAAGCAGACGGAAAAACGCCGGTTCCAGTAATTCTTTCAAGCGGAGTTTCTACACTTTCAGATATAGAAAAAGCAATTTCAATTCTTGGCACAGAAAACATTACCCTTCTCCACTGCATAACAAGCTACCCCGCCCCGGAAAGCGAATACAATGTTAAACTTATTCAAACCTTAAGCGCAGTTTTTGGAATTCCTGCCGGAATAAGCGACCACAGCCTTGATCCGATTTTAGTCCC
>JAEEGK010008880.1_pt1 | contig 23629 bp, 23 predicted proteins | sample 8958771 | NCBI WGS metagenome assembly JAEEGK01 (sample SAMN16246547, study PRJNA631951) | gut metagenome | biome: gut microbiome; feature: rumen; material: SC-attached | host: Bos | place: Iran: Karaj | collected 2018-10
GTAAAAGTAGAGACTACGGTTATTATTTGTTTGTAATTCGTGGTAAAGAGATTACTAATTATGATGGTCATGGAGAGCTTTTGTATTCAAAGGAAATAAAGTGATTTTTGTAATAAAAATTAAAAACTTTTCAGGAGAGTCGAGAAATCGGCTCTCCTTTTATGTTACGGTGACAAATTCTTTTATTTATTGCGTGCTTTGGGTTGCAAGTTTCTAATGGAGGTGCAGAATACACTTGCGATATTCAATAGATGCAAAAATAAATAGTTGCAAATTTCAACAGTTATATGTAAAATCAGTTTAGCATTTTTTAAGGAGGAAGGAAAAATGGAACAAATTAAAAAGAAACAAGAAGAATTAATGGAGGAGGTGTTTGAGAGTTCAAAGCTTAGCAACAAGGAAAAAGCAATTATTTCATTAACAGTGTCAATACTTATGAACGATAATGATGCATATAAAAATGCTTGTATGCTTGCAAAACAAAGTGAGTATACTAATTGCCAAATTGAGTATGTATCTTATCTTGTGTCAATGCTTCAAACTGGAAGAAATATTAAAATGTTAAGCAAAAAGGAGAGTTGTTGTTCTTCAGAAAGGTGCTGTTAAGAAGTGAATCGAAAAAAAGGGTTAATAATAGTTTGCATTGCGGTTTTTGTCTTAGTAGTAGGTACTGGCATAGTTGCACCTCTACTTACACCATATGCTAAAACTTTTGATGGTGTAACGGGAATAAATATAGGTCTGCTTTTTAGTGGTTTTTACTGCGTGAGAATTTTAGCTGGCCCATATATAGGGATATTGGCAGATAAAAAGGGTGCAAAGGCGATTATTAGGTACAGTTTGATTTTGTATCCAATAATTGGATTGTTGTATGTAGTTGCAAATACATATTGGGTATTGATTCTTGCAAGACTGGTACATGGATTGGCTTCAGCAATGATGTTACCTATGGTAATGACTTATATAGGGGCTATAAGTCCAGATGGTGAAGAAAGCCGCTATATGAGTATATATAACACGGTTATCTATTTGGCTAACGGAGTTGGTCCAGCAGTCGGAAGTGGAGTGGCAAATTTTTATGGATATAAAATTGCTTTTTCATCACTTTTAATCTTATCTGTTATAGCATTCTGTATTATTAATTTCTTGCCAGATTTTCAGAATACTGTTGTAGAAAAAAATGAATCAAAGAATAAAAAATTTACGTTTGTTTTTAAGCGAAATATTATGGCGGTATGCGTAGTTCAGATTGTAGCTACCATAGCAGCAGTATTTGCAATGTCGTTTTATTCTTTATATTTAATTTCAATTAATGTTGACACAGCAATTGTTGGTGTTATCTTGACAATTGATAACTTAATTGTTGGTGGAAGTCAAATAGTTATTTCAAAGTTTATTGACAAAATTAATAAAAAGAGAGCGATAGGAATCGCATCGCTATTGTCAGGATTAGCCACAATGTCATTAGTACTTACATCAGACAAAAAAATGATAATAGGCATCTTTGTTATATTATCATGCCTATCAGCTGTTTTATTGCTAGCATCTTCTGCTTTGTCGGCCATTATTGGAAAGGCTGAAGGTATGGGAGAGACCATGGGAGTTATTAATTCAGCTGCAAGTTTAGGTGCAGTGATAGGACCTATTATATTAGGCGTAGTCGCTGATTGTTTGTCATCTAATTATATTATTATATTCGCAGCCGGTTTTTGGATTATCGGTGCGATAATGTTTAGTGTTTTATATAAAAATAAGGAGATTAGTGAAAGTAATGAATTGTTGTTGTAATGGAGAGGAAAAGAAGTTATCAGAAAAGAGTATGGCCATAAAGAAGTTTTATAACGACGCGGCTGAGGGAATTGGTATTTATGACAAAGATGTTGAAAAATTTTCTCCAGATGGTCCTACTCAAGAGATTGTAGAAAATCTATATAAAAGTGGAAAGACACACATATTGGATATAGGCTGTGGCATGGGAACCACTTTGGCTAGAATCGCAGGTGAATATGAAAATGCGGAATTGATGATAGGAATTGATTTTAGCGAAAAGATGATTGAAAGAGCCAACGAAAGAAAAATGTCTTTGCCTGATGAGCTTAAGAAAAAAATGGGCTTTTTTAGAGGTGATATTTGTGAAATACCATATATGGATGAGTCATTTGATTTTGTTTATGTAGAATGCGTATTGAATTTGGTGGAAGACAGAACAAAGGCTCTTAACGAGGTTAATAGAGTTTTAAAGAAGGGTGGTATTTTCTATTATACTGACTTTGTTTCTAAAGTAGCGGTTCCTGCTGAGATAAAAGATGATTTAAATCTTGTTAGTGGATGTCGTGCGGGAGCTATAACAATGGATGAAAATATTCAATACTTACAAGATGCAGGCTTTGCTAACATTGAAATTGTAGATTATTCTTATGAGAAAGAGAAAAGATACAAAGAATTATTGGAGAATAGCGAAGACATAAGAAAGCAAATAGATAGTTTTGAGAAGAAAAATCCTTTTGCAGCAGATTTTCTTGAAAGAGAAATGGGATATTATGTTGTTTCTTGTACCAAATAGTGTAGGAGGGAAAAGTTGAAAGAAGCACTTGTCTTTGTGGGTTATTTAGAGGAAGTATTTTCTGAGTGCAAGAAGTTTGATGATTTTGAAATTATACTAATTGCAGAGAGATATCCTCATATAAACTCAGATATTAAGCTCGATAGAGTTTTTATTGTTTCTGATTATACTTGTAAAGAATGTATTTCAAAAGTAATAGACAGGATTAATAAAAAATTTAATATCAGATCAATATATGCAAATGTTGAATGGGCTGTTAATGTCTGTGGGTATATAAGAGGAAAGTATAATATTGAAGGTACAGATGAAGATACGGCCATTTTAACTCGCGATAAATATAAGATGAAGCAGAAATTCCGTGAAGGAGGAATTAAAACTGCTGAAGTAAGTCTATTGCAGAAAAAGGAAGATGCAAGACAATTTGCAGAACTTTATGGTTTCCCAGTGGTTATTAAGCCAAGAAACGGATCTGCTACTGTAAACACATTTTTAATAAAAAATGCGTCGGATTTGGATGATTCTCTAGAGAGAATCGAAGGCCAAATGGAAAACTTTATTATTGAATCATTTAACCCAGGAGAAGAATATCATTGTGATTCGATTGTGGTTAATGGAGAGGTGTGCTTTTCTTCTGTTGGAAAATATTATACAAATTGTATAGACACTATAAATACAGAAAAGCCCGTTGCAGCTGTTATATTTCCGGACAAATCAAACAATCCTATAGTTGACGAAATAAAAGAATTAAATAGAAAAGTTGTAAAGGCTTTAGGAATAAAGACAAGCGTATGTCATTTGGAAGTGTTTGAAAACAATGGAGATTTAGTAGTAGGAGAAATAGCATCTCGTTTGGGCGGCGGACCGCTAATTGGACGTGCTATTGAGAGCGCATCTGGAATTAATATGTACAAGAAATTTATTGAGATTGGGTTGGCAGAGGAGTTGGATATTGATATTTCAAAACATCAATATAGCGGTTATGTCGCGCTTCCATATAAAAAAGGAACAATTCGTAAGATTTCCAAAGTGGACGACTTTAAAGAAATAAATCTTGATACCATTTTAATAAACTATAAGGAAGGAGATGTTATTTCTCAAAATAGGAATACTGCTTGTAGAACTGGATATGCAATAGTACACGGTGATTCTTTTGATGAAGTAAAGGATGAATTAATACATATTTACACATCATTTGATTTACAGATGGAAGAGCCAAAAATTAATTTGTTCAGCATATTTTAGATACAGCAGATTTTGAGACTATATTGTGATTAAATGAGCTACATTATTATTGTGGGGCCATTGCTTGAATGTCGAGAAATAATGGCTGCTAATGAAATTGGATATAAAACTATTGTAATTGGCGAATATCTAAATATGGATCATATCATGAAATCAGATGTGCCTATAAAAATGGATATGTCGAATCGAGAATATGTACTAGAGAAAATCAGGGATCTTAAAAGTAAATATACAATAGAGGGAATAGTTACTTTAAACGAAAACTGTATAGAGATTGTCTCTTATATTAGAAGTATGGAAAATATAGGGTATGGTCCTAGTTATGAGGCTATTCATAAGTGTAAACATAAAGAACAACTTAGAGAGGCTTTATGTGCATATCCCGCTTTAGCGCTGAAATATAAGGTCATAAAAAAGGGCGAAGCGAATTACAATTTGGACGAGTTGGAATTTCCAATAATTATTAAGCCTTCTTGCGATACAGGAAGTAGAAATATTTATTTATGCAATAATGAGGATGAAGCAAGAATAGCAATTAGTCAAATTCAAAACAGAGTAGAACAATTTGATATTTTAGTTGAAGAATTCGTAGATGGTAACGAATATAGTGCAGAAGTGTACATAGCATCTGGAGAAGTTAATGTAGTAGCGATAACAGAAAAAAAGGTACTTTCCGATGATAATCCGGTTGAGATTGGTCATACAGTGCCGGCTGTTATCAATACTGAACAATTTGATGAAATACAACAAATGATAAAAGAAGTTGTAGAGATAATTAAAATTGAAGATGCTGTAATACATGTAGAATTCAAATTGTCTACAAAAGGAGTTAAAATAATAGAAGTAAACGGTAGACCTGGTGGCGATAACATATGTAACCTGGTTAAATATTCTACAGGAATGGATTTAATTCATATTGCAGTTTGTTTATCGGTTGGAAAATATGATCAGTGCAAAAAGACTTCAGAACCAATGGCAGAGACAGTAGGTATAAATTTCTTTTATTCACTGAAAGATGGCATTGTTAAAGTTCTTGATGAAGAGGAACTTAAAAATAATAGCAAAGTTCTAACATATAAATTATTCCGCAGCGATGGAGAGCATTTTAATAGGACTGTAGATAGTTTTTCCAGATTAGGTTATTTTATATCGCTGGATATGGAAGTTGAAGAACGCAATAAATTAATGAAACTGGTAGAGGTAATGTGATGAAATAACTTGTAGTTGTATATATTCACAAGGAGTAAAGGTATGAATTATACGAAAATTTTTAGAGAACATGTTAGACAATTTGAAGTTCATATGGGCATTGTCAATGAAGTGGATTGTTGTTGCTGTGGCGTTAATAGGCAGCAATGCTTTGTTTTGGTTGAAATAGGAAGAGTTCCAGGAATATCTTTGAAAGAACTGGCAGATAGAATCCATGTTGATAAAAGTACGGTTAGTCGAACTGTTGATGATTTGGTGAAAAATGGTTATGTCGTTCGTAAGCCATCAGAGATTGATAGAAGATATGTGGAATTAAGCCTTACCGACAGGGGCAGTGCGCATTTTGAAAAAATTGAAAAATCTATGGATGACAAGTTCTTTGATATCTTCAATAACATACCAAAAGATAAGCAAAAACAAGTATTAGAATCATTGGAGCTGATTAATTTAGCTTTCGAAGCCTCTAACGAATGAACTTAATATAAAAATGTAAAAGGAATATAGCTCTACTAACTTCCAATTATTACTAGAAAACAGGAGAAAAATATGATTGCAGGAAGATGTTTAGTATGTGGCGGTAAGCTTATCGACCACGTACAGAGTGTTGAAGTTAGATGCGAAAAGTGTAACAAAATCGCAAGAACTAATATTGTTTGTGAAAACAATCATTACTTATGTGATAGATGTGCACATGAAGAAGTTCTGTCAAAGATTAATAAAATGGTTCCTACCATAACATCAGCAAATCCTATTGATATAGGTGAGGAACTGATGTTGAAATGCGGAATCAGCGGTAACTCTCCACACGTTATTGTTACAGCTGCATTTTTAACAGCTATTAAGAATCTGAACGGAAGCATAACAGATGACGAGGTTCTGGAAGGAATATTTAGGGCGACCTCCATTCCGGGAGGATGGTGTGGATATTATGGAGCCTGTGGGGCTGGAATAGCATTAGGAACGGCTTTTAGCATAATAAAAAAGGCTACACCTATGAGCGATAAGGAAAGAAGTTTTGCAAATGAAGTGACTTCTGGAGCCTTAAAGTGTGTGGCTGAATTAGGAGGACCAAGATGCTGTGCATCATCGGTAAGAAGAGTTTTATCTTACGGTGTTGAAGTTGCAAAGGATGAATTGGGAATAGAGTTTCCTAAAGCGGAGGCAGATTTGAAGGATTGCTGGGTTAGAAAGTTTAATCCTGATTGTAAGGGGGTTAAGTGTATTTATAATCCAAATCATAAAGAAATTATTTCTGCATCAGAGGATGTCCCAAATAACGAAAAAACTTGTTTATAAAAAATAATAGTAGAGAGGAAAAAGTGTTTACAAACACTAAAAAATAATATGAGGAACATAATTGAAGAAGCAAAGGAAAAGGCACTTAACAATAAACCACTTACAAGAGAAGAGATTATAAATCTTTTAAGTATTGATGAAAACAGTGAAGAGTGGGAGCTTTTGGGCAAGGCAGCATTTGAGGTGGCTCAGAAGGTTTCTGATGGAAAGGCATATCTTTGGGGCGCTATGGGTGTAGACTACAAGCCTTGCAATATGAACTGCGATTTTTGCTCACTTGGAGAAGCTTGGAATTTGGTAATTGACCCAAAGGAATATAGTGATGAAGAGATACTTGAAGAAGTCAGAGCTTATGTAGAGGACGGTGTTAGATGGATTGTTCTTAGAACTACAGAGTTTTACAGCCTTGAAGTTTTAGCTGAATTAATAAATAGAATTAGAAGAGAAGTTCCTGGAAATTATGAAATTGGTCTTAATGTAGGAGAGTTTGGAGATGAGAAGGCTAATACATTAAGCGAAATGGGAGTTAACTTTATTTATCACTCTCTCAGATTAGGTGAAGGAAAGGATACAAGATTTAATCCTCAGGATCGTTTAGATACACTTGGCGCAATAAAGAGATCACCACTTGATTTGGTATATCTTGTAGAGCCAATCGGTATTGAGCATACCAATGAAGAAATTGCTGATATATGCCTTAACGCAATTGAGCATAACGCAATTGTAACAGGCGCTATGGCAAGAATACCTGTTGAGGGAACTCCACTTGGTAAATATCCACAGATTTCAGAAAAGAGACTTGCACAGGTTATTGCTGTTACACGTCTTGCATCTGCATATAAATCAATGGATATATGTGTACATCCATTTACAGAAATGGCTGTTAAATTTGGAGCAAACGTAACTGTTATTGAGACTGGATCTGTTCCAAGAGATAAGTGTGCATGCTTTAGTCAGAAATGGCATAACTTTGATGCCTTCAAAGCAAAAACTACTTTTGAACGTAATTCATATGTGATGTGTTCATAAATGTAGTAATAGGAGGCTGAGAAGATGTTACGGAGAAAAATTATTGCACTATTTTTATGTATTCTAATGCTTGTTCTGCAAGGATGCGGTAAAGATAATAAACCTGCAAATGAGGAAAAACAGGACGGAAGCAGTTTTGAATTAAATGTTGGAACATGGAAAACAGCACAGACAATTCAACCGTTTTTGTATGGCGATTACATTGATGAGAAATATAGTGTTAATGTAATGCCTTTTACAAATCCGGGAGATATGAAAACAGCATTATTAGCCGGTAGCCTGGACATGTGCGGAACAACCTTGGTTACTGCCATAATGGCAGCTGCCAATGACGAACCGGTTAAGATTGTATGTGGATTATGTAATAAGTGCTCCGCTGTAGTAGTAGGCAAAGATTCAGGCATCAAAACCGAGGCGGATCTTGCGGGTAAGAAGATAGCGTATGTTCCTGGTACTATGCATCATATTTTATTGTTAGACATCTTAAAGAGAAACGGATTGGATCCTAATAAAGATGTTACCTTGATGAGAATAGATTTCTTTGATATGGGGCAGGCTTTAGCAGATGGAACAATAGATGCATTTTGTAGTGGAGAGCCTTATCCTTCCCAAGCTGTACTAGACGGAAGCGGTACAATTCTTGAGTATCCATATTTTAAAGAAGGTATCGGCGCTATTAATGCGGTAATGATTACAACAGAGGATGAAATCCAAAAGAATCCGGATATGATCAAAGCTGCAGTTGATGCTCATATTAAAGCAACAGACATGTTAATGAATGATACCAATGCATGGATAGAAAAGTCCGTTGAATTCGGAAACGATAAAGCGACTTTAGAGTATGCGGTAGATAACATGGAATTGTTTTATGAGATCGATGATGAGTTTATAGAGCATACAAAAAATCTTGCAGATAAAATGTATGAATTGGGACTGATTGAAAAGGTTCCAGACATAGAGCAATTGTTTGATACATCGTATATTAATGCAGGAAACTAGATTATGGAACAACAAGTGATAAAACGAATTGCTAAAAGAATAAAAGAAGACGGTATAGGATTTATTATTCCCATTAGCATTATAGTATTATGTACCCTTGTTTCAGTTTTTAATCTAATTCCTGATTATAAATTACCATCAATACAATCACTGTTTTATGCCCTAAAGGATTTCGCATTGGGCCTTACAAATGAAACATCATATTCAAGGCAATTATGGCCACATCTTATTGCAAGTATCGGCCGTATATGTAGAGCGTTTATTTTGGCAACTTTAATAGGGATTATTTTTGGGTTTATATCAGGAAGAAATAAAGTAATAAGAAAAATGATAGATCCGACATTGAATGCAATAAGATCTATTCCAGGAGTGGGATGGTTACCGATAGCTATAGTATGGTTTGGAGTCGGAGAAAATAACACATTATTTCTTATGACTTTAGCTACTTTTTTTCCTATTTATCTTAATACACAATCAGGTGTTCAACAGATTCCGAAGCAAATAGAAAATGCGGGAAAAATGTTAGGGGCAAAAGGAATAACTTTATATAAGGATATTCTATTGCCTTCTGCATTCCCGTATATTCTTGTTGGCCTTAGATTGGGTCTGGGAATCTCGTGGTCGTATTTGGTATTAGGCGAAATAACCGGTGTAAATTACGGGATGGGAGCGGTTATGAGCGATGCCAGAATGATGGGAAGAGTAGATATGATAATAATCTGCATGCTGATTATTGCGCTATTGGGAAAGGTTAGCGATGTGCTTTTGGTGAAAATAGCGAAGGCTATATATCCTAACATGGAACTATCCGTTAAAAAGAGATAGGCTGTATTATTGGGAGATTGATAATGAATGATAAACGATTACTTTTGTTAAACGATATCAAGTTATCATATTGTGATGTTAATAAATGCAAGTTAGATATAATCAATAATGTGTCATTTTCTGTTTATGAAAACGAGATTGTTTCCTTAATTGGTCCAAGCGGATGCGGAAAATCTTCTCTGTTGAGAATTATTTCTGGAGAAGAAAAAATATATAACGGAATATGTGATTGCAATTTTTCAAATGCAAAAAACAATATGTGTAATTGCGGATTTCTTTATCAGGATGCGGCATGCTTCGACTGGATGACAGTAAAACAAAATGTTGAATTCGGTCTGAAGATGCGAAAAATCAGTAAAAGGGAACGAGATATTATCACAAAAAAATACATTGATTCTGTTGGCTTATCAGGCTTTGAAAACTATTATCCGGGAGATTTGTCTGGTGGAATGAAGCAGAGAGTTGCTCTGGCCAGAGTCCTTGTTTTGAATCCCAAATTGTTACTAATGGACGAACCATTTGCTGCACTTGATGCTATGCTTAGGGAAAAAATGCAGCAGTTAACAATGCATTTGTGCAAGGAATACGGACAATCAATTATTTTTGTTACCCATGATATTGACGAGGCAATTACTATATCCGACCGTATTTTGGTGTTATCAAAAAGACCTACACAGGTTCTTAAAGAAATAAAAGTACCTAAAAGCTTAAAGGACACAGACGGTTATGAAAATGAATTCACATTAAATAAACTAAAAACAAGCATCATGAACTATATGGATGAATGCACAGAAGAATATAAAAAATGCATAGCAGAAAACTGTTGCAATGCAAAGAGTAGTATTGGTTAGACACATTTGCCAGAAGGGGCTTAAGAACTGTAAAGTTTTGAGTGACGACAATGCAAGGACGTGCTAAAATCATATTGTTTGTGAGATTATAATCACATAAAATTATTTAACTTAGTAGCTGGAAAATAAAAGTTATATAGCCATAGTGAGTGTTAGAGTGCATTTGCTATGGCTATTTAATAATTCCATAGAAATAATAGGAGAACAATATGAATTACACTATCGAAAACGAACAAATCAAGCTTACAGTTGCTGACCATGGCGCGGAGATAAAATCCCTTGTGAGAAAGGCTGACGGGGTAGAATTGATGTGGCAGGGGGACAGTGCTTTCTGGGGCCGCACATCGCCAGTGCTTTTCCCACTTGTTGGTAATTACTTTGAAAAGAAGTCCATCTATAATGGAAAGACCTATGAGATGGGGCAGCATGGTTTTGCGAGAGATATGGATTTCACATTGGTGAAGGAATCAGCAGAGGAGTTGGAGTTTCAGTTAAAGGATAATGAGGAGACCAAGGCTAAGTATCCTTTCGCGTTCCTTCTTACACTAAGTTACAAGATTACAGGAAGTGAAGTAAAGGTAGGTTGGAAGGTTGAAAATACAAACGATACAGATATGTATTTTTCAATTGGTGGTCATCCTGCTTTCAACTGTGATTTGGATACCTACACACTTAGATTTGAGAAGTCAGGAAAGGCAAATTCAGAAATCACTGCCAATATTATTTCTGATGACGGCAGCGGTTGCCTGGGTGATGTGAAAAGCACATATAAGCTTGCTGGTGGAATCCTTAAAATGTCTGACGAGCTTTTTAGTCGCGATGCTCTCATTATCGAAGACAGACAGTCGGATTCGGTGACACTTGTTGATCCTAATGGAAAGGATGTGCTAACAGTAAGCTTTGATGCACCACTTTTCGGTGTTTGGTCGCCTGTTGGCAAGCATGCTCCATTTGTATGTATCGAGCCATGGTATGGACGCTGCGATAGAGTGGACTTTAACCAAAAGGTTGAGGAGCGCGAATATGGAAATAAGCTTGGGGCAGGAGAAATATTTGAGGTGAACTATAGTATTTACTGCAAGTAAGGGATTTAGCTAAAATAATAAGCTCAATTCTTACTATTAATAAGCTGTTGGGATAAAAAATAATAATTTCAATATTTGTTACTGATGAATAGTAGAAATAAAAACGGGTTATTTTAAGAGTTACTACTGAATGGGAGATACGCAAAATTTATGAATGCCAGAAGTTTTTTCGAGTATGTAATTGCGCAAGACGAGGATAAATTGCAGGAATATTTTTCTGAGGATGCAGTTGTAAGATGGATGTGTACCGGCGAGGAGTTTACAGCCCAGGAGTACATAAAGGTCAACTGCATGTATCCAAATTCCTGGGACGGTGAGATCGAAAGGATTGTAACTGTTGATGATAGTGTCATAATTGCTGCCAGGGTTTTTGCCAAGGAAGGTACTGAATCATTTCATGTTGTGAGCTTTATCAAGCTTCGTGACGGATTGATTAGTGAAATGGATGAATACTGGGCAGAAGACGGAGACGTGCCACAGTGGAGAGCGGACTTAATAATAGGAAAGCATTTATAAATATTAACATGCAGCAGTGTAGATGGAGGTACTCATGGTATTGCTTGTAATCGATACTCAAAAGGGAATCACAGATGAAAGACTCTTTGAATTTGAAAAGCTTAAAGCAAATATAAAGGAGCTTATCACTTTGGCCAGAGAAAATGCTAAAGAGGTGATTTATGTTCAGCATGATGATGGCCCTGGTACGGGGTTTTCAGTTGGTGATTGGGACTATGAAATCTTCGATGAATTTGCCCCTAAATCAGATGAGAAAATATTTACCAAAACTGTAAATAGTGCACTTCATCCTTCTACGGGACTTCTTGATTACCTAAAGAATAAGGGTGAGAAATCCTTAATAATCGTTGGATTGCAGACCAATTTTTGCATAGATGCAACTATCAGAAGTGCTTTTGATAATGGCATGGAGGCCTTTATTCCAGAGTTTACCAATTCAACGTTTGACAATGACTACATGGATAGAGAGACTTGCTATCATTATTATAATGATTTTATGTGGCCGGAAAGATATGCCAAATGTATCAGTATGAAAGAGGCTTGTAGTCTTATTAAAAAATGATTGAAAGAACAGGAACAATCAAAAAACAAATAAAAATACTAGACATTTATCTAGGAATTTTATAGAGTAATTTGCAATAAACTAAAATAATACAGAGGCAGGTTTTTAGCTTCACGGAAAGGCTGGATGAAATGAACGTATACAAAGGATTAAAACGAGAAGTATTATTTTTGGCGGTATTTAGACTGGTGTCAGGAGTGGGATTTTTTGTCATTCCATATCTCAGTCTGTTTTTGACTCAGGAGCTTGAGCTTAAGGCTGATACTGCGGGATTAATTATCTCTATTGCTAATGCTTTGTGCGTACCTACTTTATTTATTGGCGGCAAGCTAATCGAGAAGTTTAAATCGAGGGATACAATTATTTCCACTCAGGTTATTTCTGCGCTGTTTTATCTTGGGGTAGTTTTTTTCCCAACATACAATCTAAAGGTTGTTTCTGCCATCATAGGATTTTGCCTTGCTTCCATGGCAGTTCCAGCGATGGACAAATATGTTTCCTTAAACACTACTATCGAGACCAGAAGAAGCGCCTTTTCATTACTTTATCTTTGCCAGAATATCGGTGTTGCTATCGGAAGCCTCATAGTCGGCAGCATTTATGATGCAAATCCATATATTGTATTTATAGGTGATGCAATGACAACTTTGGCGGCACTTTTCCTATTCTATCTAGCTACAATCCATCAGAAGGAAGAGGGCGTTTTGGTTGAAGAAAAGGTGGAGACTAATACAAACCAGAAGCTTAAAACTCCATGGTTCCTCTATCTTTTCATGGTTACAATACTGATAAATACATTGTGCTATAGACAGATTTCATTCATGTTGCCAATCTTTTTGAAGGAGGTAACTGGGGATGGACCACTGCTCTTTGGTATTTTAATGACAGTAAATGCTGTGATTTGTATAGTATTTTCACCACTTTGCACTGGAGTCTTTAAAAAGTTCAGAACCATAATTCCACTTATTGTCTCACAGTCGCTTTTTGCCTGCGGATATTTTATTTATTCACTTCCAATGAATAGGCCTTTGATTTTCGGTGGCACAATTATGTGGTCCTTTGCGGAGGTGCTTTTCTCTATCAACTATATGTCATTTATTATCGAAAATGCCGAGGTAAGTCAGGTGGGATTTTTGTCGGCTAAGGCCAATTCCTTTAACAGAGTTGGTGCGATTTTTAGTGCTTACGTAGGAGGAAAGCTTTTATCCATTGCGGGAGCAGCCTCAGGCTGGAGAATAGTCAGTGGTCTTATGCTTGTATCAGTAATGATTTGTGTGTACTTAAACTTCTACACCAAGAGCCGCAAGAAGGCTGCATCAGTAGATGGTGACATAAATATAGTGGAAGATAATGAGAAGATTTCAAAGGAAGATGTAATCTAAGGGAGGTTTTAAGGGGAAAATATCGTAATTGATATTTTTTCTTAGAGCAATAATTATTTAAAATCCCGAAAATACTTGATTTGGACACAATTTAATAAAAATAAGGTGCTATAATTAGTGCACTGATTGGGATTCGTATAAACGTATTGGAGGAGTATAATTTGATTCAGGTGGAGAGTTGGGGGATTCTCAATTTTTACACTTCCTTTCTACTGATTTTGCTTTTGATATTCCAGAGTAACACATCCAGATTGACTAAGGGACGGAAATATTCAGCTATTCTGGTGTGTACCCTTATATTATTGTTATCTGAAAGCGTCGGTAGAATCGGAGAGACCCATCCGGACAAATACTTGATTTTAGCGCAGGTAGGGTATTTCTTGATTTTTGTTCTTGATCCGGTAGATATTTTGTTTGCAGTTAACTATGTTGATTGCTGGATGGATGAGGGTAACCTAAAAAAGAGGGGTTTTTATAAAGCCACATTTGCCGCTTTTGCGATTCTTAACGGAATTACGGTAACCGTATCTTCGATATTTAGGCTGAGATGGTTTTTCTATTTCGAGGATGGAATATATTACCGAGGGGAGTATTTCTTGGTAAGGGCCGTGGCACTGATGATTTTCATCGTTCTGCTATTAGTTTACGCATTTCGCTTTAGAAACAATTTTATGAGCGAATACAAAAATTCAATTTTGTGTTTGCCTATATTTGCATTAATTGGGGCGCTGTCCCAGGTATTCTTCGCTAATTTGGCTACAACCTATGCGGGAATATCAATAGGCTGTCTGATATTGTTCTTCTTTTTCCAGAGCAAGGACGTCAACGTGGATTATCTTACCGGCGTTTTGAATCGCCGTGGTCTTGACATCAAGATGGAGGACAAGGTCAAGCAGAGCATCTATAACGGCAAGAATTTTTCAGCCCTTATGATGGATATTGATAATTTCAAGTCTATTAATGATCAGTTTGGTCATGCGGCAGGAGACAAAGCCATAAAGTGCATGGCAGATCTTCTTGTTAATATATTTGGCGGAGACGCATTTATCGGAAGATTTGGCGGAGACGAGTTTTGTGTAATAACCGATGAGGTGGATGAGGATGAGACTCGAAGCAAAATCGTGAGATTACATGATGAAATCTCCAAACTTCGCAAGAAAAACGGATGGCCAAAGGCAGTGGATGTAAGCTGCGGATATCGTGTATACGATTGTAAGAGCGGGGTATCAGCTGAGGACTTCCAAAAGCAAATCGATAAGTTAATGTACGAGGAAAAGCAGATTCATCACTCTGCATTTTCATAGAGTTATTGTAATGTAAGTTGTTAACATAAACGTCTTATGGAGGGGAGCAGGTATGATTATTAGTGAACGAATTTTCAAGTTAATGGAAGAAAAGGGCATGACTCAGTTAGAGTTTTCTGCAAAGACTGGCATAGCTCAAAGTACAATCAGTGACTGGAAGAGAAAAAAGACAAATCCGGCTGCAGACAAAATCATGAGCATTTGTGATGCCCTTGATGTATCGCCATTTGATGTGCTGCAGGATACAATTCCTTCTAAGGGTGCTGGCGATGTGGACTTTTTGATTGCCAGCGAAGGCACAGCTGCTTACGCTGTTATTAAGAAACTGGATAAGCTCAACAAGAAAACTCAGGAAGAGCTTAAGACCTACGTTAAGAACCTCAAAAATAAGAAATAATAGCTCAAATTACAAAAATATTACAAAATAAATATTAAAAAGATATTAAAAATAGTGATAGCAATTTTTGTTAAATCCTTTGTGGCTGCTGGATTATCCCGGCAGCTACATTTTTGCCAAAAACATAAATATTACGAAAAAATGTAGATTTTTAAATCAAGATTTGATATGATTTTGAAAAATTAATATAGTTGCATGAAAGGGAGAATAAAGCTATATGATTTGTAAAAGGTGCGGAGCGCAGATAAGCGACTTTGCAAAGGTCTGCATTTTCTGCGGCGAAGAGGTTGAACCAACTGAAGAACTAATTGAAGATATCGAATTAAATTTTGATACCATAGTAAAGCCTAAAAAGAAAAAGCGTAAGGAGAGTAATTCCTTTGCTGTATTTCTAAGGGGTGTAATCAAGTTTATTAAGAAGCTGAATGTGTTTAAGCGCGGTAAAAAAATGAGGTACGTTAAGACCAAAGAGCGTTTGAACAAAAAACTGATAAATGAGCGGGATTATAAGCAGGCAGGCGAGGCTTATTATAGTGGAAACGCCGCTAAAAAAGCCATTTATGCTAAGGAAGAGAATAACAAAAAGGCAACTGCTAATAATACAAATATTGCTAAAGAAAAAATGAAGCGGGAGAATAGCCTTAGCAACTCAAACGAACCTGCTAATGACAGTTCATACGACGGCAATGAGCTGGCGAAAGGTAATATTACTACTGAGGAAAACGCTTCCAAAAGAGGCAAATTGATATCGCCAAAGGCTAAATCTGAGGACGAAAAAGGTCAGAATAGTACAATTACAAAGGGTACTTTTGTTTTTGCATTTATCCTTATTGCTGCAGCCTTTTTGTTGGGAAGAGGTATTGGAAACTTCACTTCCGGCCTGGGTGGTGGCAACGTAAGCAAACGTGGCGAAATGAACGAGCCTGTAGGCAACCAGGATATTCGTACTGTCATGATTTACATGGTTGGTAGCGATTTAGAGACTGGAAATGGAACTGAAAACAGCGGTGGAGCGGCCTCTGCTGATTTAGAGGAGATGCTTGAGGCTGATATACCTGATAAAGTTAATGTTGTAGTGGAATGTGGTGGCGCCAAGGACTGGAAACATCCTGATGTTCTTGATGGAGAGGCCACCATTTTTTCCGTGGAAAACGGAAGTCTGGTTGAGGAAAAGAAACTGGGGAAACACAGCATGACTGCTGAAGGCGACTTGGAAGAATTCGTTGAGTATTCTGCCAAGGAGTTTCCTGCGGCCAATTATACTTTGATTTTATGGGATCACGGCGGCGGAATACCTATTGGATTTGGTATGGATGAGCTTAGTGATGAAGATATGATGTCTTGCTATGAGATTAAGCGTGAGCTTGATGCAGCAGACATCTATTTTGATGCAGTCATTTTTGATGCCTGCAATATGTGCTCCCTGGAGATGGGCAAGGCTCTTGAGGATAGAGCCAATTACATGGTAGGTGCAGAAAGTCTGGTTAATGGTGTAGGAATTTATTACACAGGCTTCTTGCCAGAGGTTGACGGTGCACCTTCTGATTTTTGTGAAACTATCGTTAAGGACTACATGAAAATTATCCGTGCAGCCAGGCTGGTTGGCTGTATGTCGGTAATTCGTCTTGAAAAAATTGGTGCAGTTTATGACACCTACATTGAATACGTTAGGGAAATTGCTGCCAACGTGAACCAGGGTGGCTATCTTGAGTTTGCAAAGGCAAGAGAGGAATGTAAATCCTTTAACTCTATAGATACAGTTGATTTGCTTTCCCTTACCCACGCTTATCCTACGGAAAGCTCATCTACCCTCATGAACATGGCTGTTAACGTGGTAGATTATACCGATGACGTTTCAGATGCATCAGATGAGAATTCCTCTGCCGGTCACGGCATTATGGTTTACTGTCCATTTGATTGTTATGAAAAATATCAGGATGGTCGAAGGGCATTTTTGGAGCTAGGCTACGACCAGGAGATTGTAGATTTTTATGATAGCTTTATGTCACAGAAGTTGGCGTATTTAGGACAGGACGTAGTTTCAAGAAGTGGTGGAAAATGGTATAAGGGCGACTATTCAGCAGAAGTAGAAGCTGCCGGTGGTGTGGCTACAGAGCGTCCCATTGGAACCGTGGATCTTGGAGACTATACTGTTGTAGACGTTCCAGAAAATATTGTTGATTCCGTAGTATATGTGTCTCAGGATATATATGTTGAGGATGGAAACACCGGTAGATACCGTTATCTGGGGCAGGATTATACCTGTCAATTTGACGATGAGTTTAGATATTGTTTTTTGAATCCTGACTATTGGCTTTATATCAATGGTCAGCAGGCTTGTTATATCTGCAATGATGTATATCTGCTAGGTATAGGCGAAGACTGTTATAAGCGTGGATACGTATATGCGAAGGTAAATGGTAAGGAAGCGTTGCTTTTTACCAACTATAATTTTGAAGAACCGGTATCTATTCAGGGATATAGCCTGGCATTGGACCCTGAATATAAGGAATACGACAGCACTGTATTTGCCCTTAAGGATACAGATGTAATTGAGCTGGTGGACCTGTATTGGAATCCTGACGATACTTTTAGCTATCAGGTATCCAGTGGTCCTATTAAGGCAAGTGAATTGGAAGTGGATTTTTATAGTATGGATTTGGACAGCTATCATACAATGGGCCGATACACCTTGCATGATGTATATGGAAATCTTTATTCCACAGATTATTTTGACCTTGCCAGCCACAGTTTTGCAAGGGATTAGTAATTTTTCGTGGAATCATATTTAATATAACCCGTGGATTTTATAATCCATATTTAATATAATGATAACCATTCAAAGAAGATTAATTTTAAATGGTTAATCGTTATAGAAGGGTAGGTTTTTACAATGAAAAGTGAAGTAATCAAGTTGATTGAGGGAAGAGATGATGTCACATTAACAACTTATATTTTGGATGACTCATCTGAAATGGCACAGGGTACTCCTCGCCCAGCAGTGTTGATTTGTCCAGGCGGTGCATATCTTTGCTGCAGCGACCGTGAGGGAGAGCCAATTGCCATGGCATTTTTAAGAATGGGTTATGATGCCTTTGTCCTTAGATATTCCATTGCCTATGATGGCACCAAGGATTACTGGGAGACAGATTTTGCTCATCAGGCTATTAATCCTGATAAGATGCACCCTCAACCAATGCGTGAGATAGGTCTTGCTTTCAAGTGCATTAACGAGCATGCAAAGGAATGGCTTGTGGACCCTAAGAAGATTGCAATCTGCGGCTTTTCTGCAGGTGGCCACAACTGTGTGATGTATTCGACACATTGGTCTAAGCCAGTTATTACAGATTTTGTTGGAGTGGACAAAGAGGTGCTTCGTCCGGCAGCCTGCATAGTCGGCTATCCAATAACAGACTATATTGCCATGAAAGAGGATGCAAAAAGGGACCCGGTTGCCTACGAGTTCTTTGGGGTTTCCAACCGACTTGTGCTTGGCGAGGACTGGGACAATCAGGAGACTCTCCTTGACATGAGTCCAGCAAGAATCATCGATAAGGATGTGCCACCAACATTTATCTGGTCTACATCCAAGGATGACCTTGTGCCAGTGGCTCAGTCTACTTTATATGCAACAGCCTTGGCTGAGGCCGGCATACCTTTTGAGATTCATGTGTTCCAGGATGGTGGACATGGAATGTCACTTTGCGACCAGAGTACTTCATGCAAGGCAGCTTTTGACGTTCAGACCAACAAGGATGCCAAAATCTGGATAGACCTTGCAGCAGTTTGGCTTGAAAAATATTTTGCGATGTATAGATAGCATCAGGGAGATTCTATGAAAAAACTCAAAAGATATCATTCGGAAACAGCAAGAGAATATGCCCTTAGAGCCATCACGGAAAACATCAAATCCATGGACTTGGAGCCGGGACAGGCTATCAGCGAAAATGAAATTTCGGGATTTCTTGGAGTGAGCCGTACACCTGTAAGGGAGGCTATACAGGAGTTATATAAGGCTGCCCTTATAGAGATTTATCCTCAGAGGGGCTCTTATGTATCGCTCATCAACTCCCAGTATGTGGAGGAGGCGGTGTTCCTTAGAAAGGTTTTGGATATAGCCGTTATTGAAGAGGCCTGCGATTTGGCTACGGAAGAGGATATAAAGCTTCTTGAGGAAAATGTTGCCCTTCAGGAATTTTACTTGGATAAGGACAACACCAAAAAGATTTTTGAACTGGATAATGAGTTTCATAGAATGATTTATGTGGCAGCTAAAAAGGTTACCATACATGATATGCACGATACATTTATGATTCATTTTGACAGAGTTCGAACTCTTGCCATGCTTGCAGTTAAAAATAACAAGATTGTGGATGACCATCGACTGATGGTAAAGGCAATTAAGGAAAAGGATAAGGTAAAGGCAAAGGAGATAGTGGAAAAACATTTGAACCGCTATCGAGTGGATAAGCAAGAACTTATCAAAGCATATTCGCAATATTTCGAAAAATAGTAACAAGAATTGGTGAGAAATTAAATAAGATAGTAGGAAACAACCAAATTACAATGGGTAATTTGGTTGTTTTTTTTGAATAGACAAAAGGAGTCGCGAATACTACCATACTTGTATACTAGTTGAGCGAGGAGGTATGACATGAAAAATGTAACTAGTGGGGAGACATCACTTCCAGTTGCTAAGTCGTTTAATTGGAAAGCTTATTTTAAACGATACTGGCAATTGTATTTGCTGTTGTTACTTCCTATGACTTATTTGTTGGTTTTCAAATATATTCCAATGAAATATGTTCTTATAGCTTTTAAAAAGTACAGTCTTGTACAAAGTTTGGGGGAGATGCCATGGGCAGACAACCATGGATTTCAGTATTTTATTCAGGCATTTCACAATAAGGATTTCTTAAATGCATTAAAAAATACTGTGGGACTTAATCTATTAGATCTTATTATAGGTTTCCCGATTCCGATTATTTTCGCATTAATTTTAAATGAATTAAATGTTAAATGGTTTAAAAAGACCATACAGACTATAGCTTACATGCCACATTTCCTTTCGTGGGTTATCATCTATGGTCTTGCTCTTCAGCTTTTTGCACCTGCAACAGGTTTTGTAAACATGCTTATTACAAATCTTGGTGGAGAAGCAGTTCCATTTTTGAATGACCCTCATAAATGGGTAGGTACCTACATCTTTCTTGGTGTATGGCAAAGCTTTGGTTGGAACTCAATCATTTATCTTGCTGCTATAGCTGGTATTTCGCCAGAACTTTATGAGGCGGCATCAGTTGATGGTGCAGGGCGTTTTAGAAAGATGTGGCACATTACACTTCCTGGTATTAAGAGCACAATTATTGTCCTTTTAATCATGGCATTAGGAAATATTTTAGGCTCTGCCTTTGATAGACCATTCGCTTTACAGAATCATCTTGTAATGCAAAACGCAGAAGTTCTATCTACCTTCGTATATAGAAATGGTATCAAGGGACTTCAATTCTCACTTACCACGGCAGTTGGTTTATTCCAATCGGTAGTAGGTGTGATTTTCTTGCTAGGTGCAAACTGGCTATCACGTAAGTTTGGCGAGCGAGGAATTTGGTAGGAGGTGTAAAAATGGTTAGATCCAAAAGTTCCAAGGGTGGAGACGTGGTATTTATTGGTATTTGCGTAGTCATAGCTTTGATTTGCTTAATTCCAATGATTAACCTTTTATCTCGTTCTCTTTCCGGAGCAGATTTTTTAATAAAAAGAGAAGTATATCTGTGGCCAAAGGGTATTAACGTAGCCGCATACAAGACGGTTCTTGCTGACCCTAAATATATAAAGTCATTTATATGGACAGTATTTTTGACGGTAGTATGCACGTTTATTTCTTTGGCAATGACGATTCTTTGTGCTTATCCACTGATTTTTGGAAAGCTAAAGGGCCGAAAGTTTTTCAATATCGTAATTACGATAACAATGTTTTTCAACGCAGGAACAATACCAAATTATTTGCTTATGAAGGAGTTGAACCTTCTTGATAATCCCCTGGTATTGATTTTGCCGGGATGTTTAAGCGTGTACAACATGATTATCATGCGAAGCTTTTTCTATGGAATACCAGAGTCCATAAGAGAGTCAGCTGAGATTGACGGTGCATCATTTTTCAGAATCCTGTGGAGCATTTACATTCCACTTTCAAAGCCGGTTATTGCTACCTTGGCACTGTTTTACGCAGTGGGCAGATGGAACGGCTACTCAGATGCACTTATGTACATGAAGGACAAAGCTTTTTATCCACTCCAGTTGTTGTTATATAACATTCTAAACAACATGAACTCTGTAGAAGTGGCCACACAGGAGGGATTTTCAACTCCTGGTCTAAATGAATCGCTAAAGGCTGCAATCGTCATGTTCTCGACGATTCCAATCCTCTGCATTTATCCATTTTTACAGAAGTACTTCATTCACGGTGTAACACTTGGAGCGGTAAAAGAATAAAAGAATTTTAAATTGGGAGGTCATTAAGAAAATGAAAAAAAGAATAGTTGCATTTGCACTTGCCTGTGTAATGGGCCTTGGCATGGTGGCCTGTGGCGGTAAGAGCTCAGGAAAAAGCGGCGGTGGCTCTACAGGTTCCGATGAGCTTGTAGATGGAAAATTTAAAGAGACTAAGCATATAACTGTGGAGGTTTATGACAGAGGTATCGATGGACAGTCTGACCCAATAAACAACATGTACACAGATTATATTAAAAAGGGAATGCTTGAGGACCACAACGTAGAGGTTGAGTTCGTTTCAGTTCCTCGTTGGACAGAGACAGAGGAGATCAATAACCTTTTGGCTTCAGGTGGAGCTCCTGATATTTGCCTTACATACTCATTCCCAACAATTCAGACATACGCAAACATGGGCGGTGTACTTGATATGAAGCCTATGCTTGATGAGTATGGGGATGAGCTTACAAATCTTAACAACTGGTTGGGCGACACAAATATTTACTGGAACCTGAAGGAAGAAAACGGCAACCTTTGGGCAATCGAGGGTAAGAGAGCAAACAACAGAAGAATCCTTACTTTCATGAGAAAGGATTGGCTTGATAAGCTTGGCCTTGAGGAGCCAAAGACAATTGATGAGTTCCATGACTGCCTTGTTGCGTTTAGAGATAATGCAGATGAGCTCCTTGGCAAGGATGCAAAGAAGATGGTTCCATTCTCAATCTCTTATGATGCAGGTTGGAGAGCAGCTCTTTTGATAGAGTCACAGATGGATCCAAAGATTACAGATAAAGAGCTTTATGTAAATGGCTTTGATGATAGAAAGCTTACACAAAATGGCACAAAGGAAGCTGTTAAGATTTTAAATGAGTGGTACAACGACGGCTTAATCTGGAAGGATTTTGCTCTTTACACAGCCGGTGATTCCACAGAGGATGACATGATGAAGGCTGGTTATGTTGGTGCATTCCAGCACAACTGGGATTATCCTTTCAGAAATGGTGAGGATTCAATCCAGGCTAACTTAAAGCGTATGGTTGGGGATGATGCTAAGTTTGTTGCAGTAGATTGCTTTGAGAATTCAGAGGGCAAGACACTTAAGTATGTTGACTCAACTGCCGGCGACAGAAAGATTTTCTTCCCTGCAACAAATGAGGAGCCACTTGCTTCACTTCTTTACCTTGACTGGATCTCAGACCCAGAGCACATCAAGTATTTGCAGATTGGTGACGAGGGCAAGACTCACAAGGTTTTAGATGACGGTGCCATCGAGGTTATCGCAGCTCCACAGGGCAGCAAGGAGATTATGAACTCAGGTAACAACATTGACTACACAATCACCTGCAATGGTCTTTCACTTGGAGACGAGGACCTTACACTTCTTTCACTTGCACACAGCTATCCTGGAAGTGACCCTGCAGACGTAGAGCAGGCTATTGATTACGCAGCTACCAACAACAAGCCGGATAAGAACGAGAAGGTTCAGGAAATCGTTGCTGAAAATGGTATGGGCGAAGCCCTCAGAGTTAAGAGCGAGGTTGCTTTTGATACAGCTATAGTTGCAAAGCCAGCTGACTTCGACAAGGTTTGGGATGCAGCAATTGAAGATTATCTTTCATCAGGCGGCCAGGCAATTATCGATGAGAGAATTGAAAAATTCGAAGCAAAATATGGTTCTGCAACAACAATTGAAGAATAGAATAACTCTATTTGTGGATTTTTCATTAAGTAGCCACAAGAAGTAATATTTTCTCCTACTAATATCTAAAATTTGTCAGTAGATGTTAGTGGGAGATTTTTATACTCTATTCTAAGAAATAACTATTAAATTGTTATCAGTCTAAGTTTTAACCAAGACGAGGGCTGATAGCTTTCCC
>JAEEGK010008885.1_pt1 | contig 23623 bp, 17 predicted proteins | sample 8958771 | NCBI WGS metagenome assembly JAEEGK01 (sample SAMN16246547, study PRJNA631951) | gut metagenome | biome: gut microbiome; feature: rumen; material: SC-attached | host: Bos | place: Iran: Karaj | collected 2018-10
GAAACTGTCGTTCTCTAAGAGCGGCTATGCTTTCTCCTATGTACAGTTCGAAGGCGCACTAGGCGACTTGGGCAATGTCAATTCTGTGACGAAAAGATGGACAGCTTCTGATAAGAGTACGACTGAGGTTTCGTTTACAAATGGTATTCAGCCTACCCGTTTTCAAAAGATTACAGTCTGTTATACCAGAGCTGCACTGCCTGTATCACAGCCGGTGACTACTCCGAAATCTGGTGATAAGGTATCTTCTTTCAAGACGATGAGCTTGCAGTTTGACCTGCCCATGAGCGTGGTTCACGAAAAGGGTATCAAATTGTATACGCTGGATCAAGATGGCGAGCGTATCGGTAGTCAGGATATGATTGCTACCGTGTCTGCAACGGATTCCAGGACAATTCTCCTGACTGCAGAAAAGGAGATTATGCAGGATGGCTCTTTTGAGGTTTATGTACCGGCAGCTTCGTTCCAAAATTCCGAGCAGTCCTCCAGTCCGGAGATAAAAGTGCCGTTCACGGTCTATGCCGATCGTGCGACATTACGTTATGAATCTGTTACTCCTGATCCCACAGAGGGCAATGTCCCCAAGGTTCCGGCAACCATTACGTTGAAGTATGCTGATAATCAGTCCGTCTCGATTGTCGAAGACGGTGAGCATGAAGTGGTGGTCTATCAGGATGATGTGTACAATTTCACGCCTGTTGCTTTGGACGTTGACGATCATAATGTGGTTCTGACACTTGATGGCGAGATGACGGCCGAAGGCGATTGGTATGTTGTGATTCCTGAGGGAACGATTACCAATGGATTCTCTCCTGAGAGTCCCTATTACCGTTGCAATCCAAAGACGACTTTGGTCTATACGGTAGAGAATGAGTTGTCGCTCTATCGGGCAGAGGCAACTGCGCTGTTGACTGCAGGCGGTAAGGATGCGGCGCTGATCGGCTATCCTGCTGATGGCACTGCCAGTCGTCAGGCTTTGATTGATGCCTTGGCGAATAGCGAGGCTACGGCTGAAGAATTGCAGAAGGCCATCGACGACTATTATGCAGAGGTCAATGTCAAGATGCCTGAGGATGGTAAATGGTATAAGTTGGCTGCCGTCAATGACAATGGTGAGAAGCAATACCTGAAGTATGAGACGGTCCTCTCCACGACAACCAAGGCTTCAGAGGCATCTGCCTTCAAGGCTTTTGTGAATAGTGATACCCAGACTTATTCGTTTAAAACCTCCGATGACAAGTTCCTGAATGTTCAGTCAATCAGCGAAGAACAGAGTGGTACTTTGGCGATGAACCTTTCTGCTGGTGGTATGACCGGTCTGACGTTGGCTAAATTGGCTGTCGAAGGTCAGAAACTGACAGGTCTCCTGACCTTGAAGGGTTCGGATTATGCTGTCGTGGCTTTCGGTGATGAAATGTTGTCGACGACCTCAGGCAGTACGGTTCAGTATGGTGCGGATCTGACCAGTGCCTTCTCGTTTGTGGAGACGGCAGAGGAGACCAAGCCAGAGGAGGATCCAGAGATCATAACCTCACCCTACGCTCAGTTTGAGAAGCGCTCATCTGAAAGGGCAGGAGAATTGATGATTCTCACCTTCCTGTCTGTCCAAAAAGTCAGTCTATTGGAAAAAGATGCAGCCTATTTCACCAAGGGCGGTGAGAAAATCGACTTTGAAGGCCTTATCCTGACCGCAGTTCCAGGTAGTCCTACACAGTTCTACGTGAATACCAGAGGCCTTAAGTCGGGTACCTACAATCTGGTTCTTCCTGAAGGCACGTTCTCGTTGCTGAAAGCTACTGGTGAGACTTTGGCTTCTGAAGAAATCACATTGTCCTTCGTCATCGATAATGAAAGTATAGCTCCAGAGGATCCTACAGGTTTTGTAGAAGACTTCTATGAGTATATTTCTTATCAGTCGCTTACTCGTTCTGATCCATATATCATGGATACGGATCTGAATGAGTTGTACATCTATGTCCATGGCGACGGTGTCAGAGGTGGTATCGCTGCCGATGCGAGCAAGCGCGTCAGCATCGTTCAGGCCTATACCAATGGTGAGCTGGCTTGGGGACACTTCGAACCCTATCCTGAGTTTGCTGAAGAGAACGGCTTTGAGCCAGGTACTGTTCAGGCGGTCAAACTGGTGATGGACGAACCTTTGGAAGAAGGCGGGTTGGATAATGCCTCTGGACAATATGGTTATCGCATCCTTGCTGGTACGATTGGTGATTTGAACTTCGGCCGTTACCTCGCCGGTGATCCTGATGTGAAGCGTAGTGACTGTCGTGTGAACAAGGCTGACTATACCATTACATTCAACGTCAATAACGATCAGGCAAGAAAGGTTTATCCGTCTTCGGAGACCATCGAATATGGTCGTAAGCTGTTGGCAAAGACTGGTGTTGGCTATCCTGCAGAAGACAGTCAGGCACGAAAAGTCTTACAGAGTAAGATGGGCTATGTGGAAGGCAATGACGAACTCTATCAGGGCTACTTCAATGATTTCTACAACGAGACCAATGTAGTGAAGCCGACAGCCGGTAAGTACTATAAGGTCTATGCTGTTGCCGCTGATGGTACCAAGGCTTATTTGGACTATGACGGTAGCACAGTGGGCGTCACTGCTGACCCAGCCAAGGCTACTGGTTTCAAGATGGCTGCCAATGAAGATGGTACATACCGTTTCGTGACAGGTAATAGTACATATCTGCGTCAGCTCTCTAATGAAACAAATACGAGCGCAGCATATGCCGCTACGGAGAATGACATCACCATAGCCAAGTTGAGCATTGAGGGTGTGGATGCCGTGAAGACCTTCGGACTGTTCAGTCTGAAGATGGAGAATACTTACGCGCTTGTTGACGTCAAGAATGCCAAGATTTTGGCCGCTACAGCAACGTTGGCAGATTCTGATAACGAGAAGACCAATGCCTTTATGTTTGAGGAGGTCAGTGCGGCGAATATTCCCACTCCAACAGTAAAGGTTGAGTTGAGCCCCGCCACAGGATCAGAGGTAGACCTATTGGATCAGGTGCGAGTGACCTTCTTTGGTGTTGGACAAGTGGAACTTGCCGATATGTCGCTGATTACGCTGACTGACGTTTCGGGAGAGTCTATGAATCCTGTCAAGGTTGAAACATCTGCCAATGATCCCAACAAGTTCTTAATTGACTTTGTCAGCGTTGCACCTGGACAGACGTATTTCCTCTCTATTGGAAAGGGTGCTTTCACTTACACGTTCGCAGAGCAGAGCCGTGAGGTGGAACTTGTGACAGCTGTATATACCATTACTACAGGTATCACAGGCATTACCATTGATCCGAGTGGCGATGCCGTCTACGACCTTCAGGGCCGCAGGGTGACAGGTACCTTGAAGTCGGGTGTCTACATCAAGAACGGCAAGAAAGTATATATCAAGTAAAGGTAAGTACTTTTCCTTCAATAATAACCCGCCCTTATTTCGCGATAAGGGCGGGTTATTGTTGAATAAGGGTGGGTTATTAAAATACCTGATGCGTCTATACCAAATGGATACCTTCAGGGGATATCGTAATCAGATGGCGTTTGTATAGGTCGCCTATGGCCTGCTTGTAGGTCTTCTTGGACACACCAAAACGGGCGGCGATAGCCTCAGCGGATGATTTGTCGCCAAGTTCACAGAAGCCGTCGTGCTCATAAAGGTAACGGAGCAGGATCTCTGCAAAGTCGAGTGCCCGCTCACGCCCTGTGACTTTCTGATAACGTTCCACCTTTGCTGTTGCCATCAGACGGTGGGTCTTCTCGTCCTCCATGATATAGACATAATAGGTCTTACCGATCTCCATCCGTTGTTTCTGCTCACGGAAGGGACAGAAGAGGTCTTTCATCAGTCCCCATTTCAGAAAGGCACCGTATTCATTGGTCCAGGCACATTCCAGATAGGCAAACTCGCCGACTTTGGCGATGGGGTGCTCTGTCGTGGCGATGGTACGCTCGTCCTGATCCAGATAGATGAAGACTTCTATCTCATCACCGATTCTCATGTCTGGCGTCACATAACGGTTAGGCAATAGGATATTACCCTCGTCGCCACCGTCGAGGTACAGTCCGAATTCCAGACGTTTCTTTATTCTGAGGGTATGGTATTCTCCGAGTTTAAGCATGGTTCTTCAGGTGTTTGGTCCTGTGGGGCTATGACGATTTCCGGTTCTTCAATGAGTCCATCTCTAAGGTGAATGGTTCTGTCGGTGATAGAGGCCAGCGTCTCATCGTGCGTGACGATGACAAAGGTCTGGCCAAACTGGTCGCGAAGGTCAAAGAAAAGTTTGTGGAGTTCTTCTTTGTTCTTGGAGTCAAGAGAGCCGGAGGGCTCATCGGCGAGGATGACAGCAGGATTGTTGACCAACGCACGGGCCACAGCCACACGCTGCTTCTCACCGCCAGAGAGTTCGTTGGGTTTATGTGTTGCGCGGTCTGCCAGTCCCATGAAATCCAACAGTTCTTTGGCACGTTTCTTGGCCTGTTTCTGTGATACGCCCGCGATATAGGCGGGTATCATGATATTCTCGATGGCTGTGAATTCCGGCAGGAGCTGATGAAACTGAAAGACGAAACCCAGATGCTGATTGCGGAAGTCTGAGAGTTTCTTCGTGGACAATCGGCTGGTGTCGATGCCGTCGACAATGACTGAACCGGTGTCAGGACGGTCTAGTGTACCGATAATCTGCAACAACGTGGTCTTGCCGGCACCTGAAGGGCCGACAATACTGACAACCTCTCCCTTGTTGATATGAAGGTCAATGCCCTTCAATACTTGTAACGAGCCAAAGCTCTTTGTTATATCTTTAATTGTAATCATAACTCTTCATTCTTCACTTTTCACTCTTCACTATTCACTTTTTTTATGTATCCACCTCGATATCACGTTGTATATCGATGTCTCCTCCTGATGCTGGGCCTCTGTGAAGCTCATGCGGTCATCCTTGGTATCACCATGCTGGTCTGGGAAGATAATCATGAGGTTCTTGCCCGGGTAGTATTTCTGCAGTTCATCCGGCAGACGGTCGATGGCATTCTTGTAGGAGATAGTTCCCTTACGGGCACTAATCACCACAAAGAGATGGTCGTCGGAAACCTGTGTGGCCAGTTGTGGCAGTTCATTCCAATGTCCCATCGCTGTGTATTCTGCACGTACTGACGGATGACTGTTATTAATATATTCTGCAATGAGTACAAGCGACTCCTTTCGGCCATGAAACTGGATGCGGCAGTCCAACTGTTCTGCAAATCGACTCAGACGTTCCAGCCATCGGTGGAAGCCTGGCTCAAATTCTGCCCGGGAAGGTACGACGACTTGAATACGTCGCAGGGTGTTCAGGGGTTGTATGAACCTGGTGAGCACAATCTGACGATTCAGGCCATTGTAAAGGCTTTGGATGAATTCACCCCAGAACTTCGGGCTGATATCGGTATGGACGTGCATGCCCATCACAATTTCGCTGCAGGCAAACTCGCGGAAGGCATGCTTGATACCGTTGGCAATATTGGATGCCAGACGAACCTGTGTCTGCATCTGCACATCGGCAGCTGCTGCTTGTTGTTGAAGACGTTCCAACAGTTGAAGTCCTTGTTGACGTCCGGCAGCAGAGTCCTTGTCGTCATAGACCACGTTGAGTGCTACAAGTCCGCGGTTTAACTGTTGGTTGCGCATCAATAGGGCTAAAGTGAGTAGCTGAGGGGCTATCTCAGGATATTTCACACAGAGCAGAACCTTCTCGTCATCATTTTGCATATCTCCTTCCTCTTTCCATTTTCCTCTTTCCTCCAATACAATCTGTTGTGACGCATGTTCGGTCATCATTGTGGAGATGACGCAGGTGACCAGAATCATCATCACCACACCATTCAACATGTCGTCGTTCACCAGAAAGATGCCGGGAGCCACTTCGAGTCGCATACCCACCATCACCATGGCAATGGCGCCTGCAGCATGGGCAGAGGTCAGTCCGAACATCATGTTGCCGTCACGCTGTGGAAGATGGAAAAGCAGGCTGGAGATATAGGCTGCCACCGCCTTGCCGAAGGTACCGAAGAAGGCTATCAGGAAGACGACCCAAAGCACCTGTGCCCCAGAGAACAGGGTCCGCACGTTGATGAGCATGCCCACACCAATCAGGAAATAGGGAATAAAGACTGCATTTCCGATAAACTCAATGCGGTTCATCAGTGGAGAAACCTTCGGTATATACCTGTTGAGGATCAGTCCGGAAAGGAATGCACCGAAGATACCCTCCAGTCCGATGAGGTTAGACAAGGCTGCCGAAAGGAACATCACAGCCAGGACAAAAATATACTGCATCACGGCATCGCTGTAACGACGCAGGAAGTAACGGGCAATCTTCGGAATGAGATATACTGAGCCTGCCATGAAAGCGACGAGTTTCAGAAGGAAAATGGAAAGAGGAAGGAGGAAAGAGAAGAGGTTGTTGGCATTGATGTTCTCGGTGTAGAAGGTGGCGAGAGCCGCGATCATCACCAGGGCCATGAAAAGCGAGATCATTGATGAGCCTACGGAGAGTTGTACTGATGGGTGGCGCTGAAGACCGTATCGTCCGATGATTGGATAGGCAATCAGCGTGTTGGATGCCATGATACAACCTAGTAGGAAGGAGGCCGCATCGGAGTAGTGCAACAGCATCCTGGCCATGACATAGGTCATACCCAAAGGAATAAGGCAGGTCAGAAGTCCAAAAACCAGGAACTGGCTGGATTTCTTCTTAACGCTTTCCGTGTCCATCTCCAGTCCGGCGAGGAACATGATATAGTAAAGACCTACGCTTCCAAGGATCTCAAACGACATGTCGCGTTCGAGAATATCGAGACCGTAGTGGCCGATAACGACACCCGCCAACACCATGCCGATGATGTGGGGAATGCGCAGTTTACTCATGATAATCGGGGCAAAGAGAATGATGAGTAGCACCACGAAGAATATCAGCGTGGGGTCGGTAATGGGAAAATATGCTGCTATCAGTCTCATTTCGTGTGCAAAGATACGAAATAATTCATAATTAATAATTCATAATTCATAATTATTTTGTAATTTTGCAGCCGAAATACGAATTAATAAAAGGAATAGACGTATGAAAGTAGCAATTGTTGGTGCGAGTGGAGCTGTGGGACAGGAGTTCCTGCGCATTCTCGCTGAGAGAAATTTCCCGATGGATGAACTGGTGTTGTTTGGCTCTGAGCGTAGTGCCGGACGAAAATACACCTATAAGGGAAAGGAGATTGAAGTCAAGTTGTTGCAGCATAACGATGACTTCAAGGATGTGGATATCGCCTTTACTTCAGCTGGTGCCGGCACATCGAAGGAGTTTGCCGAGACAATTACGAAATACGGTGCTGTGATGATCGACAATTCCAGCGCCTTCCGTATGGACGATGATGTACCCTTGGTGGTGCCTGAGTGCAATGCTGAGGATGCCTTGAACCGTCCCCGTGGCATTATCGCCAATCCGAATTGTACGACGATTATGATGGTGGTTGTGCTGCAGCCACTGGAGCAGATCTCACATATCAAGCGTATCCACGTGGCTTCTTATCAGAGTGCTTCTGGTGCTGGTGCCGCTGCTATGGCTGAACTGCAGCAGCAGTATAAGGAGATGGTTGAAGAGGGCGAGGTGAAGACGATCAAGAAGTTTGCCCACCAGCTGGCTTACAATGTGATTCCTCAGATTGATGTGTTCCAGCCCAACGGCTACACCAAAGAGGAGATGAAGATGTTCAACGAGACCCGTAAGATCATGCATACTGATGCCAAATGTTCGGCGATGTGTGTGCGTGTCAGTTCGTTGCGCTCTCACTCAGAGTCTGTTTGGATTGAGACCGAGAAGCCGATCAGTGTAGAGGAGGCTCAGAAGGCCATCGCTGCAGCACCTGGTTGTACGTTGAAGGATGATCCTGCCACCCTTACTTATCCGATGCCTCTGGAGACAGCTGGTAAGGATGATGTCTACGTGGGTCGTATCCGTAAGGATCTGAGCGATGAAAATGGTCTGACCTTCTGGCTCAGTGGTGACCAGATCCGTAAGGGTGCTGCGCTGAATGCCGTGCAGATTGCCGAATATCTGGTTAAAGTTGGAAATGTGAAGTGAAAAAACTCCTGCTATTATTATTGCCACTGCTATTCCTGACGGGATGTGGTGGAGGTGATGATGACGGCCGACGGTTGGGGAACCTTATCGTCGGTACTTGGCAACGTGGATGGGAAGATGGTGATGTCGTCATTGAGGGTGAGACCGAGTGGCGACCAGAGGATTTTGCCTTTGATCTTTTTGTGTTCCGCGATGATGGCAATTATAATGGCATGGTCCGTAGCGGCTCTTTTTCATCCTATGACTTTTCCGGGTATATCCTCTATGAAGGAACCTACCGTTGCGATAACCATAATCTCAAATTGGAATTTACGGATGATCAGGGACGTCAGGATACTATCCTGGCCCAGATTTTGTCATTCACAGAAACTGACCTTGTGGTCAAGGTCAAGCGTGACGGTACTCTTAATGGTAGTGCTGTTTCAGTCACCGTAACGATGAAACTGCGGAAAGCTCAGTCGTCGTCCTCCACCTCCGATGCGTGATACCTGTAGGAGTAGGTAATCTGATGATATGCTGAAAAATACCCCAGGCACCCACCCGAGAAATTCGCTATCGGGTTGGTGCCTGTGTCGTTCATAAGCTGCATGGAATACAAGTAGTCATAGGCCCGTTGGTCTATGGCACGTATCTCAATACGGAGCAGGTCGCCTTCATTCAGCACATCACTGTCGTTGCTGCCCTCACGGAAGAAAGAGAATAGCTGTTGTAGTTCTTCGTTCGGATTCTGGTTGTCGCGCATTACTGCCCAGCGGTAACCGATGCCATTACGGTAGATGTGCATGAAATACCAGTTCTGTTCATTGGGGATGTCATCCAGACGCAGGTCCCCGAAGATAATCTTCTCTGATGCGGCCTTCATCCTGACGAAACGGAAGTTCTTCATTTTGGGTGCCTTTTGCATCACGGAGGTCGAAGAGAAATGATGACCGTCGAGCTCTACGTCAAGTTGATAATCGGTTCCTGCCACACCTTTCAGAGTGTACAACCGGTAGAAACCGTTGGTAGCGTAGGGAATGGTATAGATCTGCCCGGTGTTTGTGGATACCGTGACTTTTGCATCGCTGATGGCACTGATGGACGAATTGTCCTCCATCGCACCGGTTTGACTGATACGTACTTCTGTTCCTGCATTTGAGACAGAAGCCTCCACCACATAGATGGGGTCAACCTGATGGTAGATGAGGTTGATGTCTTTCTCACAGGATGACAGGAGAACGATATTCAGGCAGATTAACAATCGAATATAATATTTCATGGGCGATCAGAATTTGATGTTAAAGGCAACGGAAGGCACGATGCCGAAGAGTGAATACTGTACGGCCCTTGTCTTGTTACCATTCTCGCTGTCCTCAAAGTTGATGAGGAACGGGTTATAGTGATTATAGAGGTTGTAGATGCTGATACACCATTCATGGGTAGAGCGTTTGTATCTCTTTGCCCATACGGCACTGACATCCAAACGGTGGTAGTCGGGTGCCCTGTAGCCGTTACGCTCGGCGTAATAATATATCCAGTTGTCTTCAATCTGATATTTTCCACTGGGTGCCGTGAAGGCCTGTCCTGTGTTGAAGAGCCAGGCGGCATTGAGCGACCATCTCTTGCTCAATTGGTACATGGCGACGATGTTGATATCATGGCGACGGTCGTTGTTGGCGTTGTACCAACGGTTGCCATTGATACCGTCGATACGGGTTTTCGACCATGAGAGGGTATAGGCCAGCCATCCGGTGAGCCGACCGTGATTCTTTCGTGCTGCCAGTTCAAAACCGTAGCCTTTGCCTTCTCCTGGCAGGACGAGACGTTCAATCTCAATCTCGCTGCTGAAACTCTTGCCGTCGCGATAGTCTAGTACATTCTTCACTTTCCTGTAGTAGGTCTCCAGCGAGAAGTCATAGCTCTGACTGGGTGTCATCGCAAAAAGACCGATGCTCACCTGGTCTGCAATCTCGGGTTTGACGATGTTACTACTCATGGTGTAACGGTCGAAGGGGGTCGATGTGTTCTGATTCCTCAGGGCATGGATATTCTGAGCTGTACGGGCATAGCCGATTTTGACGCTGGTCTGTTCGGTAGGTTGAATGCTGATGCTGGCACGTGGTTGCCAGGTGACGTGGGTCTTGACAATCTCATTCTTGCCATAGTTGTAATACCAGCCGATCTCTCCATCCGGTTCGATGTCATAATAGAGAGAACCGCCAAGTGGTGAGAAGGCATTCACGCGCAGTCCGGCAGAGACCGTCATCCACGGGTATATCGGGATAATCGTATTCAGCCAGAAGGCATTGTCCCAGGCCCGTCGTTGTTCTTTGTCATGTTGTGTCACAAACTGCCACTCGGCAGACTTCACGTTAATGAGCGTAGACTGCAATCCAGCATCGATAAGGTATTTGTCGAGGGTAAAATGGAAATCCTGCCGGAGACTTTCCTGACGGATATGCCCGTCAAGCCAGAGGTTCAAACCAAGGAAGTCTATGCCGTTGTCTGTCTTATAGCCACTATATAATAAGGTGGTCTGTGAGTGCGAGCCTTCACCGAAGTGGTGCAGCCATTTCAGACTGCTTGAAAGGTTGTGCCAGCGGATGTCTATCATGTCTTCCATCGCTGTGCGGTCGTAGCCGGTGAAGAATGACAGGAACAACTGGTCTCGTTTGCCTACGGTCCAGTCTAACTTGGCATTGACATCATAAAAATATAGTGTATTGTTCTTGAAGTCATCCGACAGTTTCAGGAACATATCCATATAGGTTCGACGGACTGTTACCAGAAAGGAAGCCTTGTCCTTGACGATGGGACCTTCCAACGTTCCTTTTGCAGAGAGCAGACCGACGGTGGCTCCTCCATGCCAGCCGCTTTTGTTGCCAGTACGTCCTGTCAGATCAAGGACAGCTGAAGAGGCTCCGCCGTATTGTGCAGGCAATAGTCCCTTGTATAGGGTGGCACTGCCCAGCGCGTCATCATTAAAGGTAGAGAACAGACCTGCCAGGTGTCCGACATTATAGACAGGAGCGTTATCGTAGAGGATGAGGTTCTGGGCTGATGTTCCACCTCTGACCTGAAAGCTGCTGGATGCGTCGCTTTCGGCTTTGATGCCCGGCAACAGTTGGATGGAGCGCATGATGTCGTTCTCGCCAAAGAGTTGCGGTGAGGTGGTCAGGTCCTTCAGTTGGAGCTGTTCCGCTCCGGTCTGCACATTCTGGATGCGCTGACGGGCAGAATTAGAGGTCACAATCACTTCCTCCAGCCGTTCCGTTTTGATGGTGTCATCAGCAACGACTGGCGCTGTAAGAAGTGCGGAAAACAGTACTGTTGATACAAACATAGGTGCAAAGGTACGAAATAATTCATAATTAATAATTAATAATTCATAATTATTTTGTATATTTGCAGCAGAATTGTCAAACTAGTATGATTATGAAGAAAATTTTTGTGGCCTTTGTGGCTTTTGTTGCACTCTGTGCTTGTAGTAACGGGGAGAAAAAGATCCTGGAGTATCGTGGACTGTCGATGGGTTTGCCCTTCAAGACGTTCTGTGATTCTCTGGCGGCTCGTGGCTTTGCCGTCGACTCTGCCAAGTCCGACTCTGACTTCAAGACGGTAGTGATGATTAATCCTGAGGTGAAGTATCATGTGGTATTGGCGCAGAAGAATGACACGCTGGTAGCTGTGCAGGAGAACTATATGATGTCGACGAATGACAGTACCCGTCAGTTCTGGCAGACCATCCGTGACCAGTTGGAGAAGGATCTGGGTTCATGGCCGAACATGCCAAAGCATGGCGATGACCACAAGATTGCCAAGTTCGAGGCCGAGGGTGGTTTTATCACCGTTACCTTGGAGAATACCTATAAGCCTACGCTGAACGTTCTCTATCAGTTAAAATAAGGTGAGGGTATAAAGATAGACGACTGCTGCGGGGATAGCCATCAGCGAGGAGTCGAAACGGTCGAGCATGCCACCATGACCTGGGAGGATGTTGCCACTGTCCTTGATGCCTAATGTGCGCTTGAAGAGCGACTCTACCAGGTCTCCCCACGTGCCGAAGATGACGACAGTCAGTCCGAGACCTGCCCATTCATAAGCGTTGAGACCGAGTTCGTTGACCTCATATTTCTCGGTGAGATACCATACAAGTATGGCAACGGCTACCACCAGGAGGCCTCCGCCGATACTGCCTTCCCAACTCTTTCCCGGCGAAATGCGGGGGAAGAGTTTGTTTTTGCCCAGAAGTGAACCGCAGAGATAGGCCCCCGTATCGTTGATCCAAAGGAACACAAACACACTGAGGGGTATCAGATAGGTGTATTGGATATCCGAACCGGCAGAGCGGAAAGCCAATACGTTTAGGAGTGAGAAGGGCAGGGCGATATAGATCTGGCTCATCATGGTGTAGGCCCAGTTGCTGATGGGGTCTTCATGAATCAGATAGAGTTCCGCAATGAGCAGATAGATGATGGACACGAGGTATGGGATGAAGACGGTGGCAGGTGTGAGTCCACTGTTATAGCCCGCCATCGCAAAGAAGAAATAGACACCAGCAACGGTACAGATCATCCTGTTAATGGTGACGTTCTCGCGTTCGTTGACCAGTCCTGTAAACTCCCAAACGGTCAGTCCCGTTACCAAGGCAAAGAGCAGGATCATCGCCTCAGGGCGGAGAAAACAGGTGACAATAGCTGCCACGAAAAATACCGCAGTAATCGTTCTGATAATAAAATTCTTCATATTATGCCTCACTTTCTTTTTCTGCTTCCTTAGCTTCTCGTTCTTTTGCCTCCAACTCTTTAGCGCGTTCCTCTGCCATGCGCTCAGCATCAGCGCGCATCTGGGCTTCAAGGAGTTCCTCGGCACGACTCTGCCAAGGACGTTTGCCGAAAATCTTTTCAACATCCTCCGCAAAGATGACCTCACGGTCGATCAGCAACTGAGCCAGTTGGGCGTGCCCTTCCTTATGTTCTGTCAGAATACGCTTGGCACGTTCGTACTGTTCATTGATCATTCGCAGCACTTCATCGTCCATAATCTTGGCCGTAGTCTCAGAATAGGGTTTCTGGAACTGGTATTCGGCGTTGTTGTAATAGCAGATGTTAGGTAACTTTTCACTCATGCCGGCGAAGGCAATCATACCGTAGGCCTGTTTGGTAGTACGTTCCAGGTCGTTCATGGCTCCTGTGGAGATGGTGCCTATAAATAACTCCTCAGCAGCACGGCCTCCTAAGAGTGAACACATCTCGTCGAGCATGGCTTCCTTGGTTTGAAGGACGCGTTCCTCGGGCAGATACCAGGCTGCACCGAGAGCCTGACCACGGGGAACGATGGATACCTTAACCAGGGGATTGGCAAACTCCGTGAACCAAGAGATGGTAGCATGACCTGCCTCGTGGATAGCGATGCTGCGCTTCTCGGCCTGTGTCATCACCTTGGTTTTCTTTTCCAGACCACCGATGATACGGTCGACGGCATCCAGGAAGTCTTGTTTGCTGACTTTCTCACTATTATGACGTGCAGCTATCAGGGCTGCTTCGTTACATACGTTGGCGATGTCTGCCCCAGAGAAACCTGGTGTCTGACGAGCCAAGAAGTCGATATCTACGGTCTCATCGATCTTCAATGGTTTCAGATGTACCATAAACACCTCCTTACGCTCGTTGAGGTCGGGGAGGTCGACGTGGATTTGACGGTCGAAACGTCCGGCACGAAGTAGGGCGGAGTCGAGCATGTCAGCACGGTTGGTAGCTGCGAGGATGATGACCCCCGAGTTCGTACCAAAACCGTCCATCTCTGTCAAGAGGGCATTCAACGTGTTTTCTCTCTCATCGTTGCCTCCCATAGCGGGATTCTTAGAACGGGCACGACCTACGGCATCAATCTCGTCAATAAAGATGATACAGGGCGACTTGGCCTTGGCCTGTGCAAAGAGGTCGCGCACACGACTGGCTCCCACACCGACGAACATCTCTACGAAGTCAGAACCTGACATTGAGAAGAATGGAACCCCAGCCTCTCCGGCAACGGCCTTGGCTAACAGGGTCTTACCTGTTCCTGGAGGACCTACGAGCAAGGCTCCCTTGGGAATCTTACCACCAAGATCTGTGTATTTCTGCGGATTTTTCAAGAAGTCGACAATCTCCTGAATCTCCTGTTTGGCACCAGCCTGTCCAGCAACGTCCTTAAAAGTGATACCCAGTTCACCGCCCTTTTCATACATCTTAGCTTTCGACTTACCGACGCTGAACACGTTGCCGCCACCCATGCCCATGCCGCCACCACCCATGCGACGCATAAAGAACATCCACAGGCCGATGATAAAGACAAAGGGAAGGACATTGTAGAGGATCATGTTGAACATATCGTTCTCACGGCGGTTCTCGTAGCTGTATTCACCAGTGAAGGTCTTGGCTTCCTTGGATTCATTGATAAAGGCTTCAACCTGATCCGTGGAACCGATTTCCACTTCCAGGTACGGTTCGACGCCAGTCTCCTTGGCACTCTTGTGGAAAACGTCACGGATATGTTCCGGTTTTACGTACATCCGTAACATATTCTGGTTCTTGTTCACAATAATCTTAGAGGCATAGCCTTTGCTGACCATCGTCTTGAAGTTCGTGTAGGTAGCCTTGGTGGCAATACTACTGTTCTCCGGACCTCCGCTAGAGAACCAGAGCAGACCGAGGGCGAGGATGGCAATGGCGTAGATCCAGTTCATGTTGAACCGGGGCATATTCATCTTCGGACCTTTGTTGTTATCGGGTATATTCTGATTATCCATTTTCTTTAATCAATGTCTGGAATATGAGTTAATTTGGCATCGTCCCAGAGATGCTCCAGGTCATAGTATTCACGTACATCTGGCAAAAAGATATGTACCAGGACGTCGGTGTAGTCCATCGCTACCCATTGGGCATTCTCCAGACCTACAACGTGGGTAGGCTTCTCTTTCAGCTGGTTACGGGCATAGTCGCCGACAGATTCGGTGATGGCCTCTACCTGTGAAGGGGAATTGCCTTGGCATATAATGAAATATTTGCAGATGGTTCCCTCAATCTTACTGAGGTCAGCAATCACGATGTGGCTGCCTTTCTTCTCTTGGATTCCTGCGGTGATGGTTTTAATAAGTTCTTTTGTTTGTTCCATTAATATATAATAATGTGTAATTGACTGCAAAGGTACTGCAAATTGCGCGAAACGCAAAATAAATTATATTTTATTTTGATTTTGACAAAAAAAGAAAAAGGTTTCCTCCGTGGAAACCTCTTTCTGTCAGTTGGGGTACTCGGACTCGAACCAAGAATGACAGGACCAGAATCTGTAGTGTTACCATTACACCATACCCCAATGAATCCTTGCAATTTTCATTTGCGGGTGCAAAGGTACTACTTTTTCCGGAATTACCAAAACTTTTCGGGGAAAAATTTCAAAATGACATCAAAAAAGATAAAAAAAGAGATTCCCATGCGGAAATCTCTTCTTTCTATCCTTATTCTTCTTTGTTCTCTGCGTCGATAGCCTTGATCTTCTCGCGAACCAGGTTCATCTCGTCTTTTAGTTTCTGAACCTTACGGTTCATCTCGTCGATAAGACTATTACCTTTCTTAGAAGAAACATTCAAGAAACCGAGGTTGTTCTCGTAGGTCTGGACCTCTTGTTTGATAGCTTCATACTGACGGAACAGACGGGTACGCTCGTTGTCGAGGGCATTTTCACCACGCTCTGCGACCTGTTTCAGGTTCTGCTTGAAGTTGTTCAGACGTTTCTTGGCGACGCTGATGTTCAAATCCTTGTAGAGCTTGTCGAGAACGGCGTGATATTCTTCGTACAACTTGTCTTTCTCCTTGAAGGGTACATGACCGATGGACTGGTATTCCTCCACCAGCTTCTGAACCTGTTCCTGGATATCTGAACCAGCTTCTTCTGCGACGGCCTTGAGCTTTTCGATAACCTCGCGTTTCTTACTGAGGTTGGCGTGCTCTTCGTTGCGTTGTCCGGCACCAGCGGCGTTGCGGGCTTCGAAGAACTTATTGCAAGCACCGAGGAACTCCTCCCAGAGCTGGTCGCCGAGTTTCTTGGGCACCATACCGATGGTCTTCCACTCCTTTTGTAAGGCAATCATCTTGTCACCGGTCTTCTTCCAGTCAGTAGAATCCTGCAACTCCTTGGCCTTCTCGATGAGTGCGCGTTTCTTTTCGGCATTCTCTTTGAAGGTGTCTTTCAGTCCCTTGAAGTATTCGGCCTTACGTCCGAAGAAATCATCACAGGCAGCACGGAAACGCTCGAAGATCTTCACATTCATCTTCTGAGGTGCAAAACCGATGGTCTTCCACTCTGTCTGGATGTCGATAATCTGCTTGGTATGTTTCTCCCAGTCGCCTGAGCCTTTGTTCTCTTCTGCGGCGATGGCTTCTACCTTTTCGCAAAGGGCGGTCTTACGCTCCAGATTCTCATCTTCTTTGGCACGAATACCCTCGAAGTGCTGCTGGTGACGCTTGTTAATGACCGTTGAGGCTGCTTTGAAACGGTTCCAGATCTCTTCACGCAACTCCTTGTTGACAGGACCAATCTCGCGGTATTCTGCGTGGAGTTTCTGCAACTGATGGAAGGCGCTGATGACATCAGGCTCATCAGCCAGACGCTCGGCGGCTTCACAGAGCTTGGTCTTCAGTTCCAGATTCTTCTTGAAGTCATATTCACGTGCCTCACTGTTCAGTTTCAGCAGGTCGTAGAACTGTTCGACATATAACTGGTAGTTACGCCACAGTTCGTTGGCCTTGTCTGCCGGCACATTCTTGATCTCGCGCCATTCTGCCTGCAGGGCCTTGAAATCCTGATAGGCTTTGTTGGCCTCCTCGGGAGAGGTAATCATACCCTTGATCTTTTCGATGATCTGAAGTTTCTTCTCCAGGTTCTGTTGCTTTTCGGCCTCCTGTTCCTTGAAAAGCTTTGCACGCTTCTCCTTGATGATACCCATCTCGGCCTTGAACACCTCCTCATCGTCATCAGGAGTGATCTGATAGGCATTGGGATCACCACCACCATCAAGGTAGGCCTTGAGGTTTGCCTCACGCTCTGCAATATGCAGTTTGTAGAAGGCGGTCTTCAGATAATCCACCTCCTCCTTCTGTGGGGCTTCATCACCATGGGCAATGTCCTTGATACGGTCGAGAATCTCCTTCTTGGTCTCATAGACCTTGCGGGGAGCCTCTTCTTCAGCGACGGAAGCCTCTTCTTCAGCAGCGGGAGCCACTTCTTGGGTTTCTACTTCAGGAGCTGTTACTTCCTGGTTAACTTCTTCTTTTACCTCCTGCTCGAGGATGTTGTCTTGAGAGTCCATCATTTAACTTTTTTAGTTACTGACTTGATTGAGTTCACACAATATGTGGCAAAATTAAGCATAATTTTCGAAACTGCCTAACAATTAACATTCTTTATGTTATTATACCAGTCTCTTATGTCTGAAGAACCACCAACACATGCCAGAAACACCGATGGAGAGTATGATGGCCAGGATAAATCCCCAGGGACTTGACTCCATGCCATTGACGAGGTTCATACCAAACATCGAAGTGATCAGCGTTGGTATCATCATGATGATGGTGACGGAGGTCAGGGTACGCATCACGGTGTTCATGTTGTTGTTGATGATACTCTGATAGGTGTCCATCGTCGATTCCAGAATGTTGGAGTAGATCATGGTGGTCTCGCGGGCCTGGGTCATCTCGATGTTGACGTCCTCAATCAGGTCAGCATCCAATTCGTCGATCTGGAGTTTGAACTTCAGTTTCGACAACAGTGTTTCGTTGCCTCGGATGGAGGTCTGGAAGTAGGTGAGCGAGTCCTGCAGACGACTTAAGCCAATCAGACTCTCATTGTTCACCTCCTTGTCGAGGTTGCGTTTGGCCTTGTCTACGAGCATTGAGATCTGTTTCAGGCGTTTCAGGTACCAGACGGCTGAGGAGAGGAACAGACGAAAGATCATATCCACATGATCGGTGAATCCCTCGCCACGTTTCTGCTGAAAACTGACGAAGTCGATCATCATGTTCGTCTCGTAGAAACAGACGGTAATGGTGACATCGCGCTTGTGGATGATACCGAGGGGCACGGTGGTATACGGTGTCCTCGAGCGTATCTCTTTCACGTAAGGGATACGGAGGATGATGAGCATCCATCCGTCGTCGTACTCATAACGGGCACGCTCGTCGGTATCGCTGATGTCCGACATGAAGTAGTCGGGGATGTTGAACTTCTCTTCTAGTTCGCGCTGGTCTTCTTCGGTGGGGCATGTCACCTGTATCCAGCAATTGGGCTGCCACTCTGTGAGCTGGCTCAGTCCGCCTTGGGTGTTCCAGAAAGTCTTCATTGTGCTAATCCTTTTTTCGTTTGAAATGGTTTTAGCGGCAAAGGGATTAGCAGCCTTGCCACTCGTCCCCCGCCTTTACGAATTGTAATTTTCCGCCGGGTAATCGTCCATAATTTTATTAATACTTTGGTTTATCGGGTGCAAAGATACGAAAAAAAGGTAAAAGTGAAAAACGAAAAGTGAAAAATTTGCTACCGCTTATTGATTTTTCATATTATTGACATTTGTGCGGTAGCAAATAATTCACTTTTCACTCTTCACTTTTCACTTCTCTGGAATGTCCTCGAGGGCCTTCTTCAGCAGTTGCCAGAAGGGTTCTACGGTAGCGATGAGGGCGCGCTCGGTTGTAGTGTGAGGTGACTTCATCGTAGGACCAAAGCTGACCACATCGAGGTGAGGATACTTACCCAGAATGATGGAGCACTCCAGACCTGCGTGGTCTACCTGGATGATACCATCGGCATTGAAGAGCTCCTTGTACTCTTTCAGCAGCAGGTGCAGGATGGGAGACTCGGGGTTGGGGTCCCAGCCACCATACGAACCGGCTGTCTCAACCTTCATGCCGGCCATATTGAAACAGCTTTCGAGGGTCTTCACAATATAATCCTTCATGTCTTCACGGCTACTGCGGGCGAGGATCTTCAATGAAGCCTTGCCTTCACCGATGTTGATGATGGCGAGGTTGGAAGAAGTCTCTACGACGCTGGGGTAGGAGGGAATCATACGGATAACACCATCGTGACAGCCATAGATAGCATTGATGAGGTTGTCCTGAATCTCTACGGGTACCTCCATCTTCGGCGTCTCTACATCTTCGCAGATCACCTCGATACCACTCTCGATGCCTTTGTATTCGTCAGCGAAGTCCTCAAGCCAATCCTGGGCGAGTTCTTTCAGGGCCTCAACGTTTTCCTTCGGTAGGGTCAGTACGGCCTCTGCCTTGAAGGGGATAGCGTTACGCATATTACCACCCTGCCAAGATGCCAAGCGAGCCTCGCACTCCTCGATAGCCTCGCGAACGAGACGCACCAGCAGTTTGTTGGCATTACCACGACCTTCGTGGATCTCCAATCCAGAGTGTCCGCCACGCAGACCTTTTACCGTTACCTTTACAGCTGCATCGTCGGTATCCGTTTCTACCTCTTTATAATCGAGGGTTGCAGTCACGTCGATACCACCAGCAGAGCCGATGACGAACTTTCCCCAATGTTCGGAGTCGAGGTTCATGAGGATATCGCCGTTCAGTTCGCCTGCGGGCAGGGCATTGGCGCCAAACATACCCGTCTCTTCATCTGCGGTAATCAGGGCCTCGATGGGACCATGCTTCAGACTCTTGTCCTCCATGATGGCCATAATGGCAGCGACGCCCAGACCGTTGTCAGCACCGAGGGTGGTACCCTTGGCCTTCACCCACTCTCCGTCGATCCAAGGCTGGATGGGGTCTGTTTCAAAGTTATGTGTTGACTCGGGTGTCTTCTGCGGTACCATATCCATGTGGGCCTGTAGGATGACGCCCTTCTTCTTCTCCATGCCTGGAGAAGCGGGCTTACGCATCACGATATTGTCGGCAGGATCCTTAAAAGCCTCCACACCTGCTTGTTTGGCAAAATCGAGCAGAAAATTCTGTACTTTCTCGAGATGCCCACTTGGACGTGGAACTTGTGTCAGTGCATAAAAGTTTTTCCAGATGCACACTGGATTCAGATTCTTAATTTCACTCATAGTTATGTCGTTTTATGGGTTATACGTTTCGTGAATAAGAGGACTGCCCAAGCATAGATGCCGAGGGCAATCACCAACAGTGTCTGTACGGTATGTACAATGAGTACGAACCACAACGCCTGTTCATCGGCCACGCCATAGAGGATCAGCATGGTCTTGATGGCGAAATGCCAAGGTCCTGCACCGTTGGGCGTGGGTACGATGACAGCGAAGTTGGCTACCACAAACGATACCAGTGCACAGCCGATGCCTAAATGCTCCGTGAAGTCGAAACAGAAGAATGTCAGATAGTAATGCAGGAAGTACATCACCCAGATACCGATGGAGAAGAACAGGTAGAGTGGCAGGTTTTTGACTCCCTTCAACGAGAGCACGCCCTCCCAGATACCACTCAGCGTCATCTTTACCTTATTATATATAGAGAAGTCCTTCAGCAGCAGATGCAAGAGGATCAGGACGGCAATGCCGCAGATGGCGGTGACGAGCCAGCCTGTCAGCGAGAAACTCTCGAGGATACGGTCGAGTGAGGTGCCCGTCTTCTTAAAGAAAGTGCCGAAGACGCTCATTTCTATCAGCAGGATGATACCAGAATAGAGCATGACGATCAGGGTGTCGACGGCCCGTTCTGTCACTACCGTACCCAGAGCCTTGCTGAACGACACCCCATCGTAGCGTTTCAGAATGGCACAGCGTGAGAACTCACCAATACGTGGGATCACCAGACTGGCAGCATAAGAGATGAATACGGCATGTATGCAGGTGGCATTGCGGGCCCGGATCTTCTGACCGTTGGCGGATTGTTTGACGGTACTTGGCGACAGGTCTTCGATGGGATCGAGTGTCTGCTTCCATCGCCAGCCACGGAACATCTGTGCCAGGATGCCGAAGGGGAATGACAACAGCATCCAGGTCCAGTTCATCTCTTCTGTTAATACATGACTGATGGTCGAAAAGTCCTCACCACGGTACATCCACCACAGAATCGTTCCGCCAAGCAGGAAGGGCAGGACGATCTTGATGATATTGCCGAGTATGCTTTTCTGTTCCATTGGTGCAAAGGTACAAACAAATTCTCAAATGCACGAACAGAAACGTATTTTTTTAGAGATATTTTACTTGATGATGGGAATGTTTTGTTTCTTCTGTGTCTTGGGCGCGTTTTTCTTTGCAAATATACAAAAAAAAAGTGATATGAATACGGTTTTTACCAGAAAAAACGACATTTCATCTAAAAAATTGGCATATTTCGATGGTTTTGACAGATTTTTTGTACCTTTGGGGCCATGAAACAAGTAAGACCGAAAAAGAATCTGGGTCAGCACTTCCTGACTGATCTGAACATCGCCAAGAGAATAGCCGATACGGTTGATGAACCCTTTGCTGAATTACCTGTCCTTGAGGTAGGTCCTGGTATGGGTGTGATGACACAGTATTTAGTAGAGAAGCCCCGTCCGTTGAAGGTCGTGGAGATCGACCGCGAGAGTGTGGCTTATCTCCGTGAGAGCTTTCCACGCCTTAATAATAATATAATAGGTGGCGACTTTCTTCGTATGGACCTGCACGAGGTGTTCGATGGTCAGCAGTTCGTGTTGACAGGCAACTATCCCTACGACATCTCCTCGCAGATATTCTTCAAGATGCTCGACAATAAAGACCTTATTCCTTGTTGCACGGGTATGATCCAGCACGAGGTGGCTCTCCGTATGGCATCGCAGCCAGGCAACAAACAGTATGGCATCCTTTCGGTATTGATTCAGGCCTGGTATGATGTCGAGTATCTCTTTACGGTTGAGCCTTCTGTCTTCAATCCTCCTCCAAAGGTACAGAGTGCTGTTATCCGCATGACGCGTAATGCGGTGACGGACTTGGGCTGCAATGAACAACTCTTTAAACGTATCGTCAAGACGACCTTCAACCAGCGCCGTAAGATGCTCCGTGTCTCGTTGCGTCAGATACTGCCTCCTGATTCTTCACTCTTCACTCTTCACTCTTCACTTCTTACACGTCGTCCAGAACAACTCTCCATTCCCGAGTTTGTTGAGCTGACCAATAAGGTGGCAGCCGAAATACATGATGGAAGATAAAAAAGCGGCAGATCTCAGAATGAGACCTGCCGCGATTTTTATAGGATAGCCAGAGGATGGTTACTTTTTGGTAAACACAGGACGGATGCTCAAGCCGTAGTATCGAGCATAATTAACGAATTCCACTTTGTTTCCAAGGCAGACCAAAGCAGGTGCATATTTCTCACCTTCAGAGGAAAGAGTTGATACATAATAGTATCCTACTTCACCATCATGGGATAATACGTCATCGAACATTTCTCCTCCATACGGCAGGAAGATGCTATTACCGTTAGGACCAGTCACGCGCATGCCATTGACACCATTCATCGTTTCTTGTGTCCATTTGCAGCGATTGACTAATTCTTGCATTTCGGTCAGAGTAGGTGTACGCCAGTTTCTGCCCATAACGACAGTGGCGGCATCGTCTGAAGGCTCCAGGGTCGTCTTGCCGTCGTGGCTGTTATACTTCGTAATGGTCGATTCTGTACCATTGCAGAAATCATAACTTGACCAGCTGAAATAACTCTTACTTTCTGTCTCGCCCCATGCATAGTGCTCACCCCAATCCTCTACGCTAACGGCTCCGACATTCATCTGTGACCATTTTACGCTGAGGCCGAGGTCAACGGCATATTTGTCGTATGCCGATGGCGGTATTACTGCAATACCGAATGTTATTGTCTTCTGTGTAACTTCATCGGTGACTTTAACAACCGTCGAACCTAATGACAGTGCCTTGATGGTAATGGTTTTGCCACTAATTGTTACGTTAGCGACTTCAGGCGCGTAGACCCATACGGAATAACTGCCAGAACCAGAGATTACTTCGATTTGTTCTGTATCGCCAACATTCAAGTATACTTCCTGAGAAGAGAGTGCGATGTCAGGATAAGTGGCCCCTTGAGTGACCGTAACCTCAATGATAATCTTCTGTCCTGTCTTCATGTCAGTGACAACAATCTTTGCGTCGCCCACAGCCAAAGCCTCGATGGTTATCGTCGTACTATTTAGTGTTGCTTTAGCCTTGTCACTATTCAAATTGGTCACACCGTATTCGCCGCTGCCAGCAGTGATCTCGACTGTGCCACTATTACCTTCGACGAGAGAGAGCTTTGTGGAGGAGAGTTGAAGATCGGCAGCTTTCTGGGTAACCGTAACCTCAATGATGATTTTCTGTCCTGTCTTCATGTCAGTAACAACAACCTTTGCTTCGCCCACAGCCAAAGCCTCGATGGTTATCGTTGTACCTTGTAGCGTTGCTTTAGCTTTATCGCTATCCAGATTGGTCACACCGTATTCGCCGCTGCCAGCAGTGATCTCGACTGTGCCACTACTACCTTCGA
>JAEEGK010008889.1_pt1 | contig 23611 bp, 13 predicted proteins | sample 8958771 | NCBI WGS metagenome assembly JAEEGK01 (sample SAMN16246547, study PRJNA631951) | gut metagenome | biome: gut microbiome; feature: rumen; material: SC-attached | host: Bos | place: Iran: Karaj | collected 2018-10
TATGTGTTATAATTAGTATATTTTATTTATTTTAATTTATAAAATTAAATATTATATTTATAATTAAAGAATAAAATATATAGATAAAAAAGATAAAAAGAAAAAGCCTAAAAAAAAAGTAAATAAAGAAAATAAAAAAAAGGAAAAAGAAAGAGAAGAAATAACTCCAATAACAGTAATAAATACTGAAACAATAAATAATACTAATAATTTCTTTTCATTAAATAATGTTTTTTGTGCTTTACATCTAAAAGAAGGAATAAAATTTGATACAAATGACTTTTCAATTGTTTGTACAAAATGTATAGAAGAAGGAAAAGAAAGTCAACTTCAATTTTCTAACTTAATAAATAAAGATATAATCAATAAAGAAAAAAAAAATATTACAGAAGATATAATAACATGTAATAATCATAATAATAAAAAAGGAAGTTTTTATTGTGATGAATGTAAAGAATTTATTTGTAAATTTTGTTTTGCTGAAAATCATAGAATACATAAATGTCATTTACCTGAAATTATCAGTGAAGAATTTAAAAATTATATTTATGATTCGATAAATAATACTAAAAAATTAAAACCTGTTTTAGATAAAACTATTGATGAAGTTTCTGAAATTTCTTCTAATTTAAAAATACAAAAAAATGATATTCTTAAAGTTCCTTCTTCTTCAATTGTAATTATTACTAATAATAATAATAATCAAATTGCAAATTTTTTAGATAAATTTAATCTTATTCTTAATAATTTAGATGATGAAGTTTTTTCTGATTTTGAAAGACATGAAAAAATAAAAGAGAAAATCCAAATTTATAAAAAAGAAATAAGTGAAATTTCTAAAAAATTAATAAACGAAAATAATAATTTAAATAATTTTCAATTATGTATTTATCACAAAACATTAAAAGAAAAAATAACAGAAGTAGAGAAATTTATTTCAACATCATTTAATTTTTTAAACATAAAATTAGTTTCTTTAATAGAAAAATGTGAAAAATCAAAGCCAAATATATTAAATGATTTAAATTTATTAAATAAATCTATTTCAAATTATGAAAATACTTCAATGTCATCTATTTTAACAGGACAAGCTTCAAATAGTATTTTATTAAGAAGATTTTTACGTTTTATTCATAATGAAATAAAATTTTTTAAAAATACTTCTTTATTAGTAAAAGCAAATTCACAAATTTTTTTATCTGGATTATCAATTTGTGGAATTTATATAAATAGAAAAAAAATAAAAGATCCAAATAATGATTTTAATGATAATTTATCAAATAGACCTTCTTTAAATATTCGAGTTAATATATTTTCATATGATATTGAATCAGGAATTAAAGGAGAAAATATTTTTGAAGAAGAATTTGTAATTTATGGTATTGTTGATTCTAATGATCCAAGTCAAATTATTAATTTTTCAAAAGGAGTTAAATTTCAAAGTGAAAAATATTATTTAATCACCATTGAAAATTTCTCCAATGTTAGTTATTGTGATTTGTGGGTGGGAAGTATTGGAAATTATAAACATGAAGGAGTTCATATTATCAAATGTCATAACACAAATATTGAATTTGAATTTAAAGAAACTAAAGGAATTCAAACTGATTTTGATGAATTTAATTCAGGAATAATTGAAGGTATTCTATTCTGTAAAACCTAATTCTCTTATTTTTTTATAAAATTGTTTTTGTATTTAAATCAAATAATTTATAAATCTCTTTATTAACCAATTAAAAACAAAAAATTATATTCCCAAAAAATAAAAAAACAAATAAATAAATCAAAAATTTCTTATATCAGATTGTAAAAAATATAAAAATAGAATAAACTGAATAAAAAGATGATATACTTACAATCTTCTTCCTCTTCTTCCTCCTTTTCTTCTAGTACTATCAGTAGGAATAGGAGTAACATCTTCAATTCTTCCAATTTTCATTCCTAACCTAGCAAGAGCCCTCATAGCAGCTTGAGCACCTGGTCCTGGAGTACGAGTATCAATTCCACCTCTACCACGAAGCTTAATGTGAATTGCATCAATACCTAATTGCTTTAATCTAGCAACAACATCAGCAGCAGCCATCATTGCTGCATAAGGAGAACTCTCTTCTCTATCTGCTTTTACCTTCATTCCTCCTGTTACACGTGCGTATGTTTCACGACCTGATAAGTCTGTTACGTGGATGAAGGTGTCGTTGAATGTTGCACAGATATGACATACTCCAAATGTGTATATTCCTTCTGATTTTTCTGGACCTAAATATGCAACTTTTTGAGCAGCTCCCTCTTCACCTTCTTCTCCTTTTTGGGCTTTTTGCTTTCCTTTTGCTTTACTCATTTTTTTGTATCTAAATGAAAATATTATTTATTTTTGAAAAATTAAATTAAAGTTTTTTTTATTTTTTTTAAATTTTTTTATCTTTTAATTAGATATTTATATCAAATATTAACATTATTTTCAAGTTAATTAATAGAAAAAAAAACATATAAAAATGAATAAAAAAAGGAAATTAAATTAAAAAGTATTTTTTATCATAATTTATCCAGTAAAAAAAATGACTATATCCCAAAAAAACCTTAACTCAAAAAAATTTAAAAAAATACTAAAAAAAAACATTCTTTAGTTCATTCTTCTAACTAATTTATTAATTTCTTCTTCTCTATTTCCCCAATCTCCTCCATTAATAAAAGAGTGATTTTTATTATTCCACCCTCCTTTAGGATTATTCATTTTAAAAGTCCAAAGGAAAGAATTAGCTTCTTTAAAATGAGGACCGACTTGATAAATTTCTTCAATTAAATCTTCAATACAAGTAATACCGAATTTTCCAAGAGATTGTTCAATAATGAAATTATCACTTAAAGGAATTCTAGCATGATTAATTTTAGCAAAACCTCTTTTATAAATTAATTCAGAAATAGTTTTTCTATTAGGATAACCGTAAACAACATAAGGTTCAATTTTTTTTAACATATTCATAGTAGCTTTATTTATTTTTACAAAAACACCATTATTTAATTGTCTTAATCTAAGTAATCTTAATATTTTTGTTACTTGAGGTCTAATATGATTAATACCTTTTATTCTTATTACAAAAGCAACTTTTGCTTCTGGTGGCATATAAAAATTTCCTGAGTTACGAGCTTCTCTTTTCATTTCTATTAAATGTTGTTCTTCTTTTAATAAAGATTCATGGTATTGTTTTCCACGAGATAACCATTCTTCTCTTCTCTTTTTTACTAATTCTTTCCTCTTTGCTCTTGATTCTTCTAAATTTTTCTTCTCTAAAGCTTCTCTTTCTGTTTTTTTCTCAAATGATGCTGGGATAAAGGTGTCTTGAATCATTTAAATGGATATTTTTCACAATTAATTTTTAAAATTATTTATTTTAGGGAAATTAATTATTTTTTTTTTAATGATTTATAATAAATTGTTGACACTTAAAAATTTTAGTTCTCTTTCCCATTTTTAAAATAAAAAAATAAAAAAAATATTTTAATTTAAAAATATTTTATCTTAAATAATGAATAAAGAACCATTATTTATAGGAGAATTTCGTCAAGACGGAAGAAAAGCAAAAGAAAATAGAGAATTGAAAGTAAAAATGAATATAACAAAAGATTCAAATGGAAGTTGTATGTTAAGTTTAGGACAAACAAAAGTGATTTCATGGATAAATGGACCAAGAGAATCAAAATCAAGAACACAAGAAAAAAATGGAAGTGTAAAATGTATTTTTACTCAAGCTCCATTTTCAGGAATGATAAGAAAAAAAGATTTTAAAAGAGATTTAAAAATGAGAGAATTTTCAAAAATATTAAAAGATATATTTGAACAAATTATTAGACTTGATTTATATGCAAAAAGTGAAATTATAATTAATGTTTTAGTATTACAAAACGATGGTAATTATAAAAGTGCTTCTATAAATGCAATAACTTTTGCTTTAATTAATGCTGGAATTTATATTAAAGATTCAGTTGTTGGGATTAATGTTGGTTGTAGTGAAGATGATATATTTATTTATGATTTACAATTACAAGAAGAAAAACAATATATTCCTATTTTAAATGTTGCTTTTTTACCTCATACTAAAAAATTAGTTTATACTGAATTAGTTAATGCTAAAACTCCTTACAATAAATTAAGTTTATTAATGAAAGAAGCTGAAGATGCTTCTTTACTTTTATATAATGAACAAAAAAAAATATTACTTCAAGAATATTATAATAAAGAAGAATAATATATAACAATAATATTTAAAATAAAAAAAAATAAAAAACAATTTTTTTAAAAATAATATAACTAGGAAATACTTCGAAACAATAAAAGAAATAAAAAAGAAATATAACGAACTCTGCAATGATATATTATATATATTTATAAAAAAAAAAGTGAATGTAATGAAAGAGATTTATAACTTTATGATTAATATTTTATATATTTTAAATAATGATTTGTTATATTTATGTAATAATTCTTTTAGTCTTTTTTACGCTTTTTACCTTTTCCTTTTTTTAACACTTTTTCTTCTTTTTCATTTTCTTCATTTTCTTCATTTGTTTTTTTACTTTTCTCTCTTACTTCTTGTGCTTTTTTTCCTTTTTCTTTAATAAAATTTACTAATTCTTCAGTAGCTAAATCTTTTTCTTTTTTTTTTTTTGGCAACATATCTTTACAAAAAGTCGAAGTTAAAAAAAAAGTAAATAACATAATAACTCCTAAAATATACCAAATATATTTTTCAATAAATCCTGGTTCTTTTTTATTTTTTTCAGTTTTTTCTATATTTTTATTTATCTCCTTAAATAAATCATCTTGTTCATAAGTGAATAAAAGAGAAGGAATTTTATTACCTTCAATTTTAATTAAATTTGAAATTTCTTCCTTTTTTAAATCATAATTATCAGCATTTTCAGGAGAAATTAAATAATCTATTTGTTCTTTATTAATCTTTTTTATACATTTTTCTAACATTTCTATAATATATTTTGTGTATAATTTATCTTTATTTAATTTTGTTGTTTGCATTGTTAAAGTTAAATCTTTAATTCCTCCATCTTGTTTCAAAGCATGTTCAATTAAATTTAAACAACTTACCATTTTTACTTCATGCATTGCTGTTTCATAAGACACATAATATGGATCCAATTCTTTGTCTAAAATAACATCACATATCAAAGTTTCAATTAAACAAATAAATATTATTATGATGTTTACTTTCATTTAAATAATAAATTCATAATAATTAAATTAAATATTTAGGTTTTTTAAAAGATAAATTTTTAATTTTTTTTAGAATTTAAATAATATATTTTTTTGGTTGTTTAATATTTCTTGTTTATAAACAATTTATTATAATAAAAAAAAGATATTATTTCTATAATTCCACTTTATTTTTGATTTATAAGAAAATAATTCCAAGAAATATAATAATAAAAGAAACATGTAAATAATTTCCCTTACAATCAATTTTAATACTTTTAGCATTATACAGTTTTTTTAATCTACTTTTTTCTTTATCAAGAGATTCTTTTAATTTCCATTGAAGAAAAGTACAAAAAGTATTTACATAAGCATTAATTCTTGTTTCAACTGTGCAACATTTATAATCTGCCAAACGAGTAATGGCATTATTACACTTAAGATTATTTGGAAAATTCATCATACATTTTTGTTTCATTTCTTCAATATCATCATCACAATAAATTAAAGATAGATTTATAAAAAGAAAAATAATTTTCCAATTCATGGTTATTTTATTACTTATTAAAATTAATATTAAATTTAAAAACAGAGAATAAATAAATATTAAAAAATGATGATTGGAGAATATTCATTAGAAAAAAGAATAGGAAAAGGAGCTTTTTCTGAAGTTTATAGAACACAAAAATTAGGTGATAATACAATTTACGCCACTAAAAAAGTCCAAAAAGAAACGTTGACGAATGAAAAAGTAAAAGGATATTTTAACAATGAAATATTTATTCTAAAAAATATATCTCATCCAAATATAATTAAATTATATGATATAAAAGAATCATTAAATACATATTATTTAATATTTGAATATTGTAATGGAGGAAGTTTAATGCAATGTTTAGATAAATATAAAAAAAAAAATTATGAACCATTTCCACAAGAAATAGTACAACATTTTATGAGACAAATTGTAGAAGGATTACGTTATATTCATAATATGAAAATATTACATAGAGATATAAAATTAGATAATATTTTAATTAACTTTAAATCAAATAAAGATTTAGAAAATTTAAATTATTTAAATTCTGAAATTAAAATTATAGATTTTGGTTTTGCAAGATATTTAGAAAATGATAATTTAGCTCAAAGTATTTTAGGAAGTCCAATGTATATGGATCCTCAACTTTTAAGAAAAATGAAAAGATTAGATAATAATAATAGTTTTGGTTATGACCAAAAAGTAGATATTTGGTCTTTGGGAACAATTTGTTATGAAATGTTAATTGGAGCTCCTCCTTTTAATGCTCAAACTATTGATGGTTTAGTTAATAAAATTTCTGAAGGTGATTATAAAATACCTAAAAATTTAAAATTATCAAAAGAAGTTATTAGCTTTTTAAATGGAATGTTACAATATAATCCTAGTTTAAGATTAGATATTAATTCACTTTATAATCATAATTTTCTTGTTAAAGATATTAAAGATTTTCATCCTATTGATGTTCAAAAATGTGAAAGTAAATTTAATAATAAAAATGAAATTATAATTAACACTAAAGATCAACAAAATATTTGGTTTTTATTTCAAACAGAAGATGAAGAAAATAATAAAAAAATAAAATTAGATGATATTCCTAATAATATGGTTGATATAAATAGAATGAAAAATGATAATACTGAATATAAAAGAATAGAAGGTCAACCAGAAGAAATTTTAAATGTAAATGAAAATTATGAAGAATCAAATATTGAGAATAAAAACGATAAAATTAGTGAAATAAATTCAGCTCAGTTTTCTAATTTAAATATAAATAAGCAAAATAATAATAATAATAATAATAATGATAATAATAAAAATGATAATAATTTATCTTCAGAACAAAAAGAATTATTGAAAAATGCTTTTGAATTAAATAATAAAGATTTTTTCTATGTTGAACCAATGATTCTTCCAATTGCTCCAATGGAAGATCCTTCTTTATTCCAAATTGATCTTTAATTATCAATTTTAAATCTATAATTAAATAAAAAAATTTATAAATTATTGTTGAAAATAATATTTTTAATTGTGTTTATCAACATCATGAATTTATTTTTTTTTAATAATGGAATTATGATTTACTTCTTTGATTATATTTTTTATTTTAATTTTTAAATAAAATAAATAAAGAAAAATAATAATGAGTTCTTTTCGAAAAAATTAAATTTTTGATTTATTTAATTAAAAAATTAAATCTATGATTTATTTAATTTACATATTATCCAAAAATAAATAAATAATAAATAAAATTAATAATTAAAAGAATACGATTGAAATTTATTTTGATTTTCATTTTCAGAATTAATATTATATTTTCGCTTTAAGTAATCTATTCCAATTTTATTTAAATTATAATTGTTATTGTAATTATTTATATTATAGTTTCTTAAATAATTATTTTTATACATTTCATTATTATTATTATTATTGATATTATTATTATTAAATCTTTTTTGATAAATTTCTCTTACACTTGCAATATAATTATCATTTGTATTTGAATTATAATTTGAATGATAATTCATATTATCATAAGGAAGATAATCAGAATATTTTTTATATAAATCACTTAAATTTTGATTATTAATATTATAATTATGAGAAATTGTATTAAATAAATAATTGTAATCATTTTTACCTTTTATATTCTCATCCTTTTGATAATAACTATTAACAAATTTTGTATTACTAAATGAATTATTATTACTATAATTTGACACTCTTTTTTTTATATTTTTATTTTTTTCAAAATTAAAATTAGGTATACTATATTTTGAAGTATTAATATAATTATTAAAGTTTATTTCATCAAAATTTTGACTAGGATATTTAGAATATAAATGACTAACTGGTGTATTTTCATTTTTTTTATTTTCTAAATTATATTTATATCCAATTTTATCGTTCTTATAATTTGGAGTTAAAGTTTGTTTGTTTTTAACATCTTCTTTAAATAAAGGAGGTCTTTCAAAAATATTATTTTTAGGAACTCTCTCAGTATTTAATAAATTTGTATTTTTAATATAATTATTATATGATGGGTCAATTTTCTTATTTTTTGGTGTTGATACTTTTTCATAAATATTATAATCGTATGTTTTTTTATTTGAAGGAGTTTCTATTTTTTGTATCTGTTGATTTTTTTCTTCTTCTTTATCTAAAAGTTTCTGAGATTTTAATCTAATTTCTTTTTTATTATTATTATCATTATCAGAATCATTTGAAATTAAATCTATATTAATTATACTATTTGATTGTATAATATTTTCTTTTTCATTTATATTATTATCTTGAATATTATTCATATCTAATTCTAAATTTTTCTTTATATTTTTTTCATTATCATCTTTATTAATTTCTTTATCAATTTCAATAGTTTTAATATTATCATTTAAAACTGTCATAGGACTTTTAAATAATTCTATTTTAACTTTTTCTTTATTAACATTGAAATTATCTTTATTATCAATAATAAAATTATTTTTTTCCACATTTTTTTTTATATCATTAAATTTCATTTTATTATCTTTTTCTTTTTGATAAAAATTACATTGCTCAATAATATCTTGAGAAGGATTTTCAATTAAATAAACAGCAGCTTTCATTCCATTAAAAGGAAAAGAATTTCTTAAAAGAGGAGGAGGTAAAATAATTAAACAAGGAGTTTTTTCATTTCCAAAACCTTCAATGCATTGAAATTCTTTTTTATCATAATAATAATATTTAATTTTTCTTTTTTCATATTTCTCAATATTAAAAGTTAAAAGAGGCTCATGTAATAACATATGTAAACATAAACCAAATAATCCTTCTAATAAAATATTAAATTGTTTATCTTTAATAGCTTCTTCTAAATCTTTTTTCTCAAAATTAAAATTATATGAATTACTAATTTTAATTAATTGATTTTTTATATTTTCAATATTATCTTTATTTAATTTGAATATTTCTAAAAAATGTTCTTGAAAAAAAGGAATAAATTTACTTATAATTTCTAATCTTTTTTCATTGGAATTATTTTTAACTCCTAAACAAATTAATAAAGAATCAACTTTTTTTTCAATAATATTTTTAGTTTCATTATAAGTAATTATAGTTAAATCTTGACAAATATTACAAATGAAAATATAATTATTAATAAAATTATCAAACGGAGCTAATAATTCTGTTTGTGTTAAATTTTCCCATAATTTCTTAAATTCTGAAGGAAGAAAAAATTGAGTTGATGTATTATTTCCTCCTCTTGCATTTTCATTTACAAATTGTTGTAATTTTTTATTTGAATTTTCTAATGTTTTTATTTTTGTTTCGTATTTATGTAAATTTTTCTCCAATGTTATATAGTTCTTTTTGTAAAATTCAAATTCTTCTTCTTTATTATTAAATTTCTTTGATTCTCTTAATGATTTTTCGGAGAGAAAACTATTGTCCATTAATAATTTTATTTTTGATTTTTTGATTAAAATTCATCAAATTTTATTATTATTAATTTAAGATAATATAAATAATTGTTTAAATAATAATAAAATAAATAATATTATAATTTAATTTATTGACTAAATACATTTTTTTAACATTCCTAAAAAATGGAGAAAGAAGAAGAAAATAATAGTAATGAATCATATGAAGAGAATGATTGGAGTCAATATAATTTAAATATAGATTTAAATAAAGAAATATTTTCTCTTTTTAAAACACCAACAGAAATTCAAAAAAGAGTATTAATATATACAAATGCAAAAGTTGATTTAATAATACAAGCAAGAACAGGAGAAGGAAAAACTTTATGTTACTTAATACCAATATTAAATTACATATATAATTTCTATGAAAGAAGTCCAAATATGATAAAAAAAATATCTCCAGTTTCATTAATATTAGTTCCAACTCATGAATTAGGAATTCAAGTAAAAAACCATATTGAAAATATAATAAAAGATACTAAAACAAATAAAATAACTTATAATATTTCTATTGTAAATGTATTAGGTGGTTTTGCAAAGCCAAAACAATTAAAAATATTAAATAAAAAAAACCCTGAAATTATTATTGCAACTCCTGGAAGATTATGGGAAATAATTGAAAATGAAGAAAGTCATTTATTAGAAAATATTAACTATTTAAAATTCTTAGTTATTGATGAAGCGGATAGAATGACTCAAACTGGTCATTTTTTAGAATTGAAAAATATTATTCAACATATTTACAATAGAATTGAAATTAAAGATAATACTAATGAAGAAAAAAATAATGTTAAAGATAAAATTAATAATATTAATATTGGAATAAGTAAAGAAGATGATTTAGAAGAAAATAAAAAATTAGCTGAATTATTAGGAACAAATATTAATAATATTGAAACAATTGATCCTATGGATTTAATTGATGAAAATGTTGAATTAGATATTGATAAAATAGAAAACGAAGAAGATGAAGATGAAGATGAAGAAAAGGAAAAAATAAGAGAAAATAAAAATAAAAGCAATATTAATATTAAAAAAATTAAAAAGGAAAAAAAAAAAGAAAATGAAGAAAAAATTGAATTTAAAAATAAAGTAGGAATGAGAACAATTTTATGTTCTGCAACAATAGATTCAATACATAAATTTAAAGATAGGAAAAATATAATGAATAAAAAAGATAAAAATAAAAATAATTTATTACAAGAACAAAAGCAATTTCAAAATTTAATCAAAAACATAAAATTTTATAATAAACTAATATACATTAAATTAAAATCAGGAATAAATTTATTAGAAAAAGAAGAAGACATTTTAAAAAAAAAATTAAAAGGAGAAACAATATTAGAAGAAAATCAACCATCAATTTTACCATCAAAAATGGAGATAGAATGTTATAAATGTGAATCATCAATAAAAGATTATTATTTATATTTTATTTTAAAAGAAAACATAATGTCCAAAATAATAATATTTACAAACTCAATATCACAAACAAAAAAATTATATTCAATATTTAATTATTTCAATGAATTTAAATGTTCAATATTACATTCAAAAATGTCTCAAAATATAAGAATGAAAAATTATGATAAATTTAAAAACAATAAAAATGCAATTTTATTTTGTACAGATATTGGTGCAAGAGGACTTGATATTCCTTTTGTAGATTTAGTAATTCATTATCATATTCCTTTAAAAACAGAAACTTTTATTCATAGAAGTGGAAGAACAGCAAGAGCGAATAATAATGGAAAAGTTACTTCTTTAATCAGTGAAAAAGAATTTAATTTATATAAAAATATTATGATTGATTTACATTATAAACAATTTTCCATGAAAACTATAGATTTAAATCAAATTGAAAAAATTAAAAGTTTATTTGAATTTGCGAAACAAATTGAAAGAGATAATTATAAAATTCAAAAAGAAAATAAAGAAAAACAATGGTATGATATTAATGCTAAAAAATTAGATATTATTTATGATGATTATAATGAAAATGAAGAAGAAAATGTTGAAAGGAAAATTGAGAAAAAAATGTTAAATAAAAAAAGAAAATTATTATCTAAAGAAAAATTTAAAATGAAAAAAATATATACTAAATTAAATGAATATTCAATTAAAAGAAGTAGTTTTTTAACTCCAGATCAAGTTGAAAAATTAAATAATTTATTAAAAGATGATCAATTAAAAAATGAAAATATTACAAAAGCACTTTTTGATGCTAAAAATGATTCAAGAGTTATAAAAAAAGATAAACCTAAAAAAAGAAGATATATGCATAGAAGAAAAGGGAAATAATTTAAAAAAAAATAATATAAATTTATTCACTTAATTGAATAAAAAATAAACAAAAAATAAACTAATTTATATCAATAATATATTAATTAAAAATATTTTTCAGATTATAATAAAATTTAACTCAAATAAAAAGCATTTCTTCCTTCTTGAATAGCAATAAATAATTTTTGTTTAAGAATATCAAAAGAAGAATAATTAGGAATTTTTAAATAATTTTGACAAGTCATAACAGAAGGTAAATGTAAGTCAGGATTATCAAATTTATTAATTTCAGTATGTGCTTTAACAACAGTTAATTTAGGATATAAATTTTTAAATCCTCCAATTGGTAATCTTGGACTTCCAGTAACAAATAATAAAAATAATTTTCTTTCATTTTTATTCATTTTTAATAAGATTTCTATTAATCCCTTATAAACAAGAGAGTTTTTATTTAATCCATGCATTGGAATTATATTTAATGTTAAATTTTCATATGACCAATTATCATCTTTTATTTCTGAATTTTCACTTCCACAAATATATTCTTCTATTTCTTTTGATGAAAAACTTTTTAATAAATTTATATCAAAAACTTTGTTAAATCCTTCAATAAATGATTTTTTTATTTCTTTCATTCCATCAATTAATAAATATTTAAATACTAAAATTATATATTCATCAACATTATTATCTTTTAATAATATATTTTCACCATTTTCCTTTAAAGGATTTAATTCATTCCAAGGACAATTAAAATATATATCTAAACTTTCTAAATTTTTACCATCTATTAATATTTTATCATCACCCTTTGTTTTTCTTTTTAATTCATAAACTTTTTCTAAAAAAGAAAAAATATTTTTATCAATTTTTTGAATGGATTTAATATTAATTGGTCTCTCTAAAACGAGATCCCAAAAAATAGAATTTAAAGGGAAATCAATTAATCTATCATCATATAAAGCTCTAGCAATAACATATCCAATAACATTAAATAATTTTAATTTTTTTTCATAATTCTCAGGCTTAATAAAAGGAATAGGAAAGAGAGAATAATCTTCAGTTTTATACCATAAATCTTTATGATTTTCAATAATTTCTTTAGTAAATAAAGAATAATATTCTAATGTTGGTCCCATTCCTGTTCCACTTTCATTATAATATTCAAATTCAATATATCCATTATAATTATTCACTTCATTCATTAATTTAAATGAATCTTCCAATAAATTATCTCTATGAATTTTAAATTTAATTCTTTTTAAATTTGTTATTACATTATTTATTGATTTATCTTCAAATATATTTTCACCTAAGAAATTTCTTAAGAAAATATATAAATTTGTCATTGATCTTTTATTATCAAAAGCAGTTACTTTAAATAATAAATATCTACTATTAAAAGAAGTAAAAAAAGGAAAATTTGAATTTACTTCTGTACACCAAGAAGGAATTGATTTAGTACAAACAGCATAAGGATCTTTTATTTGTTTTGATAATAATGAAGTCATTTTTATATTTTCAAAATTATTTATTGGTATTTCATGTATCTTAAATAAATTTGAAAATTTATTTGATGACAAATTTATTAAAGATAATAAATAAAAAAATGGAGAAGCTCTTTTTATATTATATAATGCTTTATTGTTTATTATTCTTGAATAGTAAAATTTTTCAAAGAGAAATTTTTCCAATTCAATATTTTCATTCAATAATGTTTGATAATCAAAATATTTTAAATTTATCTTTGTGTTATTGTTATCAACACTTAAATTTATATTATCTGTTTCTTTATTTATAAATGAATAATTAAATGTAAAATCATTACAAAAATAACTAAAATCACTTTTTTTCAAATTTTTTTTTGCATCTTTTAAAAATTCATTTAAAGTTAAATTTTTATTCATTTCATATATTTCTCCATTTTGTTTTATAATATATAAAAAAATATCATATTTATTTGATAATTCCTCAGAATTGATTTTAAGAATTTCTTCTTTTTTTTCTTTATTATCTTTCTCTTGGTTTTCTTCTGATAAATTTTCAATATTTTTTTTCATTCTTTCAATTCTTTTTTTAGCTAAATTTTGTATAATATTTTCAGAAAATTCAAAATTATGTTTATCATCCTTATTAGATTGAATAGAATCTTTTTCAATAATATATCTAAATATTTCTTGAAAGTAATCATCTTGATTATTTTCTTGATTTCTATTTTCTTTATTTGGATAATTAAATATTTCTTTTTTAACTTGTTCAATTGTTGCAGAAGAATCAAAGTATAATTTATTACATTTATTTTTATTTAAAAATTCAATAAATTTACTAAAATCATTATCAGAATTAATTTCTTTTGATATATTAATTTTATTGTAATTTTCATTGTAATTAAATTTAAATCCTATTTTTTGAGTAAATTTAGATGGAATATGTCCATTGAAAGCAGATAAAAATAATGATGTTGTATTTTTAATATTATTATAATTATCATATAAGAATAATTTAAAACAATTCATTGAAGATATACATCTTTGAAGAATTTGTAAAAATTTCATTATTTTATTATTTTTTTCATCTTCATTTTCATTAAAATTAAGAGCTGAAAATAAAGAAGATATTGTTTCAATTATGTTTTTATTATATTCTCCTGAAAGTTTAACATTAGTTTTCATATCTAATTCATTTGTATTATTATAATTTAAAAGGAAATTATTATCTATATAATAAGAAAGATATAAAATAATTTCTGATTTTTCTATTTCAAAGAAAGTACAATTATTATCAATTAATAAATTAATTATATCTTCTATTATTTTCACATCATTAACTTTATTTTCTTTTAAAATTAATTTATAATCAATTAATTTATTCATAATTTCAATTGGATTAATTCCACTATTTACATTCTTAATTAATTTTTTAATATTATCCATATGAAAATATTTAGTAGTTAAATTTTTAGAAGTACATCTAATAGCTAAAATAATTTGATTTTCATTATCTTTAGGATTATCAATAACATTATCAAAAATTTTTAAAATAGAAACATTAGTATGTTTAGCAATATATAAATTATTTTCTTCAATTTGATTTAATTTAGAAACATTTTCCACAACTCCATCTCTTAAAAAAGAAATAATAAATAATTCAGGAATTTTATTCATAATTAAATAAACAAGTGAAAGAACTTCAATTATATATGATGAATCTTTTGAATCTAACATTTTACTTATACTATTTGATAATTGATTATCATCAATATATTTTTGAATATAATCATTTTTGGAATTTGCAATATACATTTTTATTATTTTTATTACTCCTAATGTTGTTGAACTTGATGGAATATTTAATATATTTTCAATCAATAATATTAATATTTTTTCACTGAAAAAATCATAATAATTTTTATTTTCATCAGACATTATTTTTGTTTTTAAAAGATTTATATTATTTTTATTTAGTTGATTTGGAAAGAAAGATGATAATAAATTAAATAATTCATTAAATAAAGAATGAGTATTTGAAGAATTAACTTTTGATCCATCATTTTTATTATAATTTATTTCATTTTTGATAACTTTATAAATTAATTCTAACATATTTTTATTAAGTAATGTATTTGCAATATTATTTGACATAATACAAAGTAATTCAAAAATTTTTAAAATATTTTTAATAGTATCAACATTAACATTAAAAATATTATTATTTATTTCTTTTTTTTCTTCGACATTAATAAACTTGATAAAATTATCTAATAAAACATTAATTAATCCATCTTTAATAATATCTTCACAAAAATCATTAAAATCCATAGAATAATTATAATTCTTAACTCCATTTAAAATATTATAAATAGATTGAATAGCTAAATCAACAATATTTTTTTCAATCTCAGAATTTCCATTTAACTTAGATAAATTTGTTAAATTTGGAATAGCTTTTAAAATATGATTTCTAATATAATCAATATTATTTCCTACTTTACTCATATTAACACAAGCTTTCAAAGCACTTTTTCTAATAGAAAGTTCAAAAAAATCAATAAAAGTTAAAATATTAATAAAAGCATTTTTTTCAATTAAAATATATGGATTTTCATAACTCATTTTTTCAATACATTTAATAGCATTTTCAACACCTTCAATTGATTCAACATTTTGAGTCATTGAAATGATTTTTTGAACTCCATTATATTTAACAATATGATTTGTAGAATGTGGATTTATATCTAAAATATAATTTAAACAATTTAATGATAATAATGATATTTCAGGAATCATAGGAAATTTATCTAATAATATTATTAATTGGTGAATTAATTCGACTGTTTTTATATCTTCTGTTACATTATCACTTGCCATTGATAATTGACAACTTAATTCATTTAATGCTGATATTATTTCCATTTCATCACTTGATTTCAATTTTTCTAATCCATTTTTTATAAATTGAGTATTTTCTGTTTTATAATAATTTCTAAATTGATTTTTCGTGTTTGAACTTTCCATTACTTTAAATTTATATAAATGTTTATTTTTTTTATTTAATCAAATTATTTTAAAAATAGGAGAATTAAGGTTATTAATATCATATTTACAATAAATAGAAATAATAAGATAATTTAAAGGAATTTTTTACTAAATAATTTTTGTATTTTTTAAAAATTAATATAATTTAATATAATTTGATAAATGTTTAATTACTAATTATTATTTTTAAATTGAGTAATTAATTGATATTGTAAATAACAAATACCATTACTAATTTGTTCGGGTGTTCCTATTAATGATAATAAAACTAAAGAATCTTTTTTAGAAGATTCTAAATTACAAGGTTTTTCAATATATTTACATTCATAATCTTTTGTAAATTCATTCCAAAAATCAGGTTTAGAATTTTTAATTTTTTCCAAAATATTTTTTTCAAAAATAAAATCAATTGAACTACTTTCATTATTATTTTTTTTTTCAAAATTATTTTTTGATTTTTTAAGATTTTCATTATTTGAAATTTCGGATTTATCACTTTTTATCATTCCTTCTTCTAAACTTTCATTTTCACTAATTGAACCTTCTTCTCTTGTATTTGTTGAATGATAACTATAATTTTTTTCTTTATTTTTATTTTTTGAATAACTTCTACTTCTACTTCTTTCATTATAATTTTTAGAATATTTTTCTCTTCTTTTATAATTATTAGGACTATCATTTCTTGATATTTTTCTATTTAAGTAATTTTTATTATTATAGTTATCAGATGATTCTATTCCAGAAATATTAAATGATTGTTCTTTCTTTTTATTATTATTATTTGATTTATTAATTATATTTTTTTGATCATTTTTATTAAAATTAATATACTTTTCTTCAATATTATAAATTTTTTCACAAGCTCTAAAAATTTTTTCAGGATTTCCATAAATATCAATTTTCCTAAATTTTCCTTTATTTATTTTTGGAAACACTTCAATTTTAGCTCTTGACTCTTCTCTAATGGAATTAATATTTCTTCCATCAATTCCAATAATAAATCCAATAACATTATCAGGAATTAAAATAGTTAATTTTAAATAAGTCATATTTTTATATATAATTTCCATTTCCCTGAATAAACATTCACTTACCATTTTAATCACAAGTGATTTTGCATAATTTTTAACTACTGAGATTTTAAAAATATATTCATCATAATATGGTAATTTATAATTATAAGTTAATTCTCTTACGTCATATATTTTTTTTTTTATGTTTCTCGATAATTCACTAAAATTTTTTGTTATGTGATTATAATAATTTTTAGGAAGTAAAATATAACATGAAACATAATTATTATGATAATTATCATTATTTTTATTGCTGTTAATATTATAATGATAAGAATCTTCTTTTCTAAATTTATTATTATTATATTTATCATTATTATCATTTTTTTTTGGAGAATTATTTCTACTATGTTTATGATAATAATTATCAGAACTCTTATTATCATTTCTTTTTCTGTATTTTTCATTATTATTTTCTTGAGAATCTTTTCTAGATATATCTTTGCTGTAATTTTTTTGATATACTTGATCTTTTGAATTTAAATTATCTTTGTTATCCATTGAATATAAAATTAATTAATAAATAAAAAAAATAATCTTATATAAAATATTTATCTATATTATATATCATCATATAAAGTCATTTTATTTATTTTCATTTTAAATAATTTTGATAAATTTTATTTTTCTATTTTTATTCTTTTTTACTTAAGATAATCATTTTTTACAAGTTACAATAATAATTCTATTTAATTGTTTATTCATGGAAAATATAATTTTTTAGAAATGGAAGAAGAAAAAACGAAAATTCCAAAACCTCTTTTTTATTATGATTACTTATCAGATGAATCATGTAGAAACATAGAAAAAATAGTAAAAAATAATTTCTTTTCAAAAAATCCAAAAGAATCATTAATATATTATAATCCAATAAAACTTACATCAAGAAATGATATTGAATTACCTCCAATAAAAACTCAAAAAAATGATTATTTATCTTCAAATATATCAAAAATTATAAAAAAAGAAAAAATTGTAAATTCTATGAGTGATAATCATATTAGAAAAAAAAAACCTTTTCAGAGATTATTTAAAAAACAACTTAAATTGATATTAAATAATCCTTTAATGATTAAAAAAGCTGCTTTACCAAAATTAGAAAAAAAACCTCCCATTGATAGATTTCCTATTAAATATAAAGATAATTATATTGATAATGTTGAAAAACATTTTATTAATCCTTATTTAAATAAAGGAAATGTGATTTATAATGATTTTTTAGAAAATAAAAAATCCAAAATACCTTTTAATTTTATTATATAAAAATTAAATAATAAATTACATTTATTTTTCGAAGTTAAAGATTATATTTTTTATATTTATTTGAAACAATTTTTTCTATTTTTATTTTTTATTTAAACATAATATTATTTATAAAAATTTAGAATATATTTATTACTTTTTAAATTATCATAACTTAATAATATATAATTATTAGAAAATATTTATCTGTATCATTTAAATAAAAATTTTGAGTTTCTATTGATAGTAATCCATTTATTTGAAAAACAATTAATAAATAAAATAATTCATAACAAACTTACAATTTTAAATTAAAAAAAAATAAAAACATTATTTTAACAAAATAAAAATATATAATTATTTAAAAAAAAAAAATGAAATTTTTATCTGAACTTGCAATAAAAGAAAGTTTTCGTAGAAAATGTAATTTTTTAGTATGTCTCTTAGCATGTTTTTTAGTATCAATAGTATGTTTAATATCAAAAACAGTAGTATCACAAGGTTCATTAATATTTTTAATGCTTGGAGAAAGAGAATATGGTGAAATGGATATAATATTAAAACCAAAATTTGAAGAAAGAAGTTATAGAAAAGTGATACCAGAAGATTTTTATACTGATTATTATTTTATTAATAACACTAAATTTTCTGAAATTATGAGTAAATTTAAAAAGGAAGATAATCCTTATTATACTTCCACAATTAGATCTTTTTTTAATGGAAATACTAATAAATTTTATTCTCATGTTCAAATTATTTTAATTAATTCTACAAGGGAAAAAGAAATTGAATTAGGAAGAAATTATCCTTATTCTTCTTTAAAAAAAGGAGAATGTTTAATTCATGAAAGTTTTAAAAATGAAATTAATAATAATTATTTAAATATAACAATAAGTGCAGAATATTTTTTATATAATAACTTATTAATAAATTACTATCAAAATAAAGAAAGTTATAATCCAAATATAACAAGATTAAGAACTGTAGATTATAGAATTCCTTTCTCTTGTAAAGTAGTAAAAACATTTAAAAATAATTATGGAAAAGTAAAAGCAAGTACAAAAAATATAATATTTATGGAAATGGAATTTTTTTATCAAACATTATCAGAATTTATTCCAAATGAAATAATAAAATTGTTTCCAGATTATAGGAAAAAAGTTTATAATATAAATTCAAATGATTATGGTACTCAATTAATAGTTAATTTTCCAAAAAGTAGAGTTAATAATTATATTGAAAGTGATTATCATAAATTATTATTTAAAGCAGTTACTTATGCTAATACTTTAACTCAAACTTTAAATAATATTCAACATATGCAAATTTCTATGCCTTTAGTTTCAGGAATGGAAAGATATAATTATGGAAGTGTTTTATTAAATTTAATTTTAAATATTATTATTATTTCTTTATTTTCACTTAGTCTTATTTTAATTTATTCTTTATTAGTTATTACAACTGAAACCAATTATTTTGAATTTGGAATTTTAAGATTAATTGGAAATACTAAAAAAAATATTATTATACTTGTTATTTTGCAATGTATTTCTTTTTCTATTCCTGGATTTATTCTTGCTTTTATTTTACATTTTAGAATTTTAAATTTAATAAATTATGCAATTCAAAGTTTAGTAAATACAAATTTGAATTTATCTTTTAGTTCAAGAGGATTTCTTATTGCATTAATAGTTAATTTTTTATCTCCAATAACAGCAGCTATATTACCAATAAGAGGAATATTAAGAAAAAATATTGCAACAAGTTTAAATACAATGATAAATAAAACTTCAGGAATGAAAATAGAAATTATATCAATTGAAAAAAAGGAATTAAATAATTTAATAGTGTTAGGTTTAATAACATTTTTATATGGAATTGCAATTTATTATTTTCTTCCTTTATCATTAATATCATTAAATTTTGGAATGTTAGGAGCAATATTTTTATGGATATTATTTGGCATTTTATTAGGTTTTGTAATATTATCAATAAATATTGAAAATATATTACAAAAATTTGTAACTTACATATTATTATTTTTTACAAGAAGTTATACAAAAAATTTAATAATTAAAAATTTAACAGCTCATAGAATAAAAAATAGAAAAACAAGTATAATGTATTCTTTATCAATAGGTGTATTTATTATGATAAGTGTAGGATTAGATTTAATATTACAATCAGCGAAAAAAGAACAAATTTTAGATAAAGGAAGTGAAGCAATAATGGAATCTTCAGTAGAATATTTTACTGCAAAAGACATTAAAGATTCTTTAATTCAAATGATCAATTTAAATTATATTGAATATTTTTCTTTGAAAACACCAACAATTTCAGATAATTGTTTTAAAAAAGAAACTTCAATTCAAAATTATGGTAAAAGTTTTGATTTTACAGTATATACAAAAGGAATATCACCATCATATTTTAAAGCAACAGAAAAATCAGATTTAAAAATAGAAGAACAAAATAAAACAAATGAAAAATATATTTTAAGTGAGCAATTATATTTAAAAGAAAATTTAGGTAAAGTAGGTTTAAGTGCAATATTTAAATGGGAATTTAATGCAAATATATCAAAAGATTTTATATTTAAAATAAATAATAATAATTATGGTGATATGAAATTTATTACAAAACCTGCTTTTTTATTAAATAGTGCACCAGGACTTCAAATGAATTCAGTTCCATCAATGATGATTCAAAGAACTTCTATTATTTCAATCCCTTTTTATTTAGATATTATTAATAAATGTAATGTATTTTATATTAATTCAATTGATGATTTAGAAATTTTGGATTATGATAATTTACCTATTAATTATGTTAATTTTAAATTCAATTCTAAACTTGATATTAAAACCATTATTCAAGGTATTAGTGATATTGTTTCTGAATCTTTGGATTATTATGCTAATTTATGGTTTTTTAATGATATGAAAGAAAATATTGATAGAATTACTTATTTAATTTATACTGTTTTTTATGTTGTTAATACTATTGTTTTATTCTTTTGTTTCTTTAATTTAACTGCTTCTATGACTATAAATATATTTGATCAAAAAAAAGAAATTGCAATTATGAGATCTTTAGGTATGAAAAAAAGACATGTTATTTTTATTTTTGTTTGTGAAGCTATAATATTAATTTTATCAAGTAGTATAATTGGAACTGTAATTGGAAGTTTAATTTCTTATACAATGTCACTTCAATGGCAAATGTTTACTACTATAAATGTTAGTTATTCTATTAAAATCTCAAATTTAATTTATATTATTATTTTTAGTATTTTTGGTGGAATTTTAAGTACTATCATTCCTGCTTCTAGAATGCTTTCTACACCAATTGCTTCTCTTGTTAAAGAAATATGATATTATATAAAAATTAGTATTTAATTATTTATTCTTCTATTTTATTATGAATTTTTAATATTTTCAAAAAATTAATTTTTTTTAACATTTAAAAAAAATGAATTTTGATAATTATGATGAATTCGGAAATTACATTGGACCAGAAATTCCAGGAATAAACAATGAAGAAGACGAAGAAGAAAATAATTTAGAAAATTCTATGGAAGAAGAAATAAATAATACAATAAATACAAATAAAAAAAAATCTAATGAAGAAATTGAAAAATCCCATAATGATAATTCAAATAATAATGATACACTATCTCAAAAATCCCAAAATTCGAATTCTGAATATAAAATAATATTACATGAAGATAAAAATTTTTATCCAGAATCAGAGGAAATATTTCCACAGGCAGAAAATATAGTAATGGAAGAAGACGCACAACCAATAACAGAACCAATAATATCACCAATGAAAAAAAAAAAATTTGATATATTCGAAAAAGAAATTCCACAATTGACTTTTTCATTAGAATATTTAAATAATTTATTAACAAATCCAAAATTAATAAGAAATATTTCTATCGCAGGAGCTTTACATCATGGAAAAACATGTTTTATAAATATGTTTATAAAATTAAATCATTTACATTTAAATAATGAAACAAATGATAATAAATATTTGGATAATAGAGAAGATGAACAAAAAAGAAAAATTTCAATTAAATCATCTCCTATAACTTTAATATTAGAAAATTCAAAAGGAAAAAATTACTTATTTAATTTTATTGATACTCCAGGTCATCCTAATTTTTTTGATGAAATTCAAACTTCTTTTAGAGTGTCTGATGGAGTTTTAATTGTTGTTGATTGTGTTGAGGGAATAACAACTCAAACTGAATTAATTATTAAAGAAGCTATTAAAGAAGATTTAGATATTATTTTAGTTATTAATAAAATTGATCGTTTAATTTTAGAATTAAAAATTCCTCCTAAAGATGCTTATTTTAAAATTAAATATATTATTGATGATTTTAATAAATTTATTGTTATTAATGAAATTTTTAATGTAGGTAAAATAAAAAATCATTTTGTTCATCCTAATAAAGGAAATGTACTTTTTGCTTCAAGTGAATATAATATTTGCTTTAATTTAGAAAATTATGTTGTTAAATATTTAGATTATATTAATTTTGATAAAAATATGAATAAAAATTTTTATTTGATTACTCCTGAAAAACTTGCTAAATGTTTTTTTGGAGATATTTATTTTCACAAAAAACAATTTGAATTCAGTAAAAAAGAAAATAAATCAAAAAAAAGAACTTTTGTTAAATTTGTTTTAGAACCATTATATAAAATAATAGGATATACAATTTCAGAAGAAAAAGAAACTTTAATAGATTTTTTTGC
>JAEEGK010008890.1_pt1 | contig 23610 bp, 19 predicted proteins | sample 8958771 | NCBI WGS metagenome assembly JAEEGK01 (sample SAMN16246547, study PRJNA631951) | gut metagenome | biome: gut microbiome; feature: rumen; material: SC-attached | host: Bos | place: Iran: Karaj | collected 2018-10
ATTTAATCCTTTTTCAAAATCTTCTGGGGTATAAAATAAGAAAGTACTATTTTCTTCTTCATCATCCCACGCACCAATAGTTAAGTTCATTTATAATCATCTCCTTGTTTATTTTATTTTTTTTACTAATCTTCTTCCTTTAAAATTATTATTATAGTATTCTTTTAGTTCATTATATATTTCTTCTTCCTCATGAGTATCTAATCTTTCTTCTTCATAATCTAAAAGAACATAGATATAATTTTTAATTAGAGAGAATAATTCTTCCTTAGAGATAGTTTTTTCTAAAAATGTAGTAAAGAATGGAATATATTCTTTCTTTGGTTTAATAATTAATTTATTATCCCAATATCCATATTCATCTTCTTCTAATTCAATAACATGACCTTTTAAAGTATTAATGTTATTTAGTTTATCAAGAGTTAATTCTTCTTTCTTATCACTATAATTATTTAATCTCATATAATATAAGTAAATTGGATATACTGTTTTATCTTTAATTAAACTCATGATATCAACATATGAATATGTTTCTTTTTTTAATACATATGAATCATGGGTTGCACAAACAAGAATTATTCTTGATATAACGTCTTCCCAACTAAAATCTTTTCCGTGACCTTCTGAAGTACGAAAATCTGTTTCAAATGTCGTAGGAATATCTATTATTCTTGTATAATTACATCTCATATAATAATTAACTAAATTAACGATATCTTTAGTATTAAATCTAAAATCAATAAAGTGATTTAATAAATCATATTTATCAATATCAGAAAGTATATCATATTTCTCTATATATTTCTTTATATAATCTAATTCATTTTGCATCATTTCATATGAATGATTATAATGAAAGTTATTTGTTTTACTCTCTAGTCTCATAATTTCTCCTCATTAATTATTTTACTTTTTATTATCTTTATTAGTCAAATTAGTTGACAAAAAAAGAGAGTTAATTCTCTCTTGGTATACTTTTAAGTTCAACTAAATTTAGATCATCTCTTCCAATTATTTCATTATAGATATTAGTTACATATAATTCAAAATCTAAATTAGAATCATTTATATCACTATAATTAGTAATTAATGGAATATTTATATTATTTCTTAATTCTTTAATATATTTTTTACCTAATTTAGAAAACCCCAGTATTCTTATATATTTAATATCTTTTAGTTTTTTTACATCAGTTTTCTTAATATTAAGAAGTATATGAATAAACATTCTATTTAATCTATTGTAAGTATATCTTTTTGTTTTAATTTTTTCGATTAATTCATCGTAACTATTTACTTTAATAATATTTTTTCTAATTAGATTATCTAATCCTTCATCAACATCTAAATAATCACTAAGATTGTTCATATCACTTAATATTTTATATTTAAGTAAACTAAAGTATTTATCATATATATCATATTTTATTACTTTATCAAATGTTTCCTTTGGTACTAAATCTTTTATATCTTGATTATCATTAATCATTTTTCTAATACTTGTTGCACCTTCAGTGTGATAATCATTAGTCCTTAAAATAGATATTGGTATTATTTTAGACTTTTGTTTAACTATTTCTTTAACATAACTTAGTCCTAATAAATCATTTGGTAAGTTAATTGTTTTATTAGATAAATCATTTAAAGCTTTACTCATACTAGTAGGGTAGTTATTGCCTTTATCTAAGTATTCTTTTACTAAAGTATCATATTCTTTATTATTTAATTGAGTATTAGCCATTTCTAATAAATTATCTATATCATTAGATTCAGATCCAAATACTAAGTAATCACAATCTAAATAGTTTAATATTTTAATAGCGCCTTCAGCAAATGTATCAGATGAATTAGTAGAGTAGAAAGTAGGAAGTTCAATAACTAAATCTATTCCATGTGATAGTGCAATACTAGTTTTATCCCATTTATTTAATATAGATATTTCACCACGCATAGTAAATGATGTACTCATTATTAAAATAATCATACTATCTGGATATAATTCTTTAATTTTTTGTATGTGATATATATGTCCATTATGAAATGGATTATATTCACAAATAATACCAACTTTTTTCATAAACATCGAAAGTATTTTAACAAATAATATATTAATTGTCAAAAATAATATAATTAGTTATTGATTATAGAAATAAATCAATATATAATTAAAATAAGGAGAAGATATGGAAGAGAATAAAAATGTTTTAACAGAAAATAATACTGGTAATAATAATCCTCAATTAGTACCTAGTAAAAGTAATAAAGGATTGATTACATTATTAGTATTTATCATACTATTATTAGCCGCAGCACTTGTTTATATATTATTTTTTAATAAAGATAAAGAAAAAGTTATTATAGACGATAACAAAACAGAAGAAAAACAAGAAGGACAAGAACCAACAGGAGATTATGAATTAACAGTATATAAGTTTATTGATGATGGAAGATTATGTTCTTTCAACAAACCACAAGATGATATTACTGAAGCTTTTAAAATTAAAGTAAAAAATTCTGATGCAGAAGTATTAGAAGTATTTGAAGATAGCTCATATGTTTTATATAGTGATGGTACAATTAATATTTATGATGTTAAGAATAATACTATTAAGGAAACTAAATTAAGTAATGCATATAGTAGTTATGATTTCTATAAAAATGAAAAAGGTAATAAAGTAATTGGTATTAGTTTTAAAGATGATGAAGATATCATTGGTTATTATAATGTATCATTAGAAAAGGTACTTTATTATGATAAAGGGTATAAAAATACTAGTTATCCATTCCTTTACCAATTAGATGATCAATATATAACAGTTGCAACTAATAAGAAAACAATGTTATTAAGTAGTACTGAAGAAAAAACTGTTTTATCTTATGTATATGGTAAAAATGAAGGTGATTGGTTAAATTATTGGAAAGAAAAAGTAAATAATTCAGATTTATATGTTTTTGGAGCTTGTCCAGATGTATGTATGATAAGAAAAATATATAATAGTGATTTTAAAGAAATCTTTAGTGGAAATGATATTGAAACATATACAATAAGTAAAAATAATTTATATATATTAGATAATGGTGTAATCAAACAATATAATGATAAAGGACAATTAGTTAAAGAATTTAAAGATTATAAAAATATAAAAGATTTAGCTAGTAATTATGTTGTTTATACAAAAAATAATAGTTTATATGCAGATAATCTAGAAAACGAAGGAGAAACAGTAGAAATTTGTTCTTGGAATGAGAGCTGGAGTTTTGATTTTGCTGGTTATTATACAAGAGAACGTCTTGATGAAATAGGTGAAAAAGATAAAAAAGAAGGTTTATATGTAGTATTCTATTATGGATATGATAAATCATCTAATCCTATTTTAGATGGTAAAGGTAACTATGGTATGGAATACTGCTATTCTACTGATAAACAAATAGTTGATTATCCAATTAAAGAAGAAATGGGTGGACGTGCTAAACCAGTATTATATTTATATCCTGAAAAAGAAATGGATGTAACAATTAAGTTTTCTAAACCTAATTTATTAACAACAACATATCCTAAGTATATTAATTCATGGAATGTAAGAGTTAAACCAAATGGTGATATGTATGATGCTAATGGAAAATATTATTATGCATTATATTGGGATGAAACTAGATATAATGAAGTTGATTTTAAAGAAGGATTTTATGTTGAAGGTAAAGATGCAATTAATTTCTTAGAATAAAAACTTACTATTATTGTCTTAAATGATAAAGAAAGAAATGAATTTATTATGTATTGGTTACCAATAATGGAAAGAAATGGTAAAAATTTAGTTTACTTTGAATTAACTAATGAAAGAGAAAGTGGTAATAAATTAATTATTGAACCAAAACCAGATAGTTTATTACGTGTTAGTATTCATATTAAAAAAGTAAATGAAAAAATTAATATTAAAGAAGAAAAACTACAAACATTCAATCGTACTGGTTTTACAGCTGTTGAATGGGGTGGAATGACTTATTAAAAATAAAAGTGAATTATGTGTTGTAATTCACTTTTTTATTTGATATAATACTTGTTGGAAAAAGGGAGGTCGTTATGGCAAAAGCATTAAATAGACAAAGAAAGACACTTGTTTGTACTGAATGTAATGAAGAAAATTATCGTGTAGAAAAAAATATTAAGAATACTACGGATAGATTAGAATTATCTAAGTATTGTCCAAGATGTCAAAAACATACTACTCATAAAGAAAAGAAATAGGAGAGTTTAAATGATTAATGTAAATGATTTAAAAGTTGGTATGACCATAATGTATGAGAATAATATATATTCAGTTATGGATACTCAACATGTTAAGCCAGGAAAAGGTGCTGCTTTTGTACAAGCTAAACTAAAGAATTTAAGAAGTGGTTCAATTATTGAAAATCGTTTTAATTCAAGTGATAAAGTAGAACCAGCAAGAATTGAAAAGAAACCAATGCAATATTTATACTCAATGAATAATGTTTATTATTTTATGGATATGAATACTTATGAACAAGTTGAAATCAATAAATCACAAATTGGTGATGATTCAGATCTTCTTAAAGAAAATTTAGAAGTTGATATTATCTTCTTTGAAGGTGAAATGTTAGGAATGAATTTACCTGATAAGATTGCACTTAAAGTTGTTCATACAGAACCAGCTGTTAAGGGTAATACAACAAGTAGTGCTATGAAAGATGCAACACTAGAAACTGGTAAAGTAATTAAAGTACCTTTATTCATTGAAGAAGGGGAAGAACTATTAATAAGTAGTAAAGATGGAAAGTATGTATCTCGTGCATAGTTTCTTTTTTTATATAATTCTATTATTATATAGAATTATTTTTTTTTATATGATATTATTAATAATATAGAATGTGGTGATTACTTTGAGTGATATTAGAGTAGAAACAATTGAAAATGATGGTGAAAAGACTCAAACTACTTATCAATTAATAAATGGTGAAGAAGTTATTATCGAAGAAATAACTGAAAGTAGTGAAGGGATAATTACTCATAATTATACTTATGATGAATTTGGTAGAGTTAATTCTTTTATATCGTCTGAGAAATATAATAATGGTGAATTTTTAAATTTAGAAAATAATTATGAATATTATGATGATGGTAAATATTCTAAAGAATATCTTAAAATTGAAAGTAATATGCCATATGAAGATAATTGTGAAGTAATAACAGAATATAAATATGATAAAGATAATATATCTTATCAACATGAAATATATTATCAAGAAGGTGAACTTTATTATGATCAAGAAGATATAATGGAGTATAACGACAAAAATCAATTAATTAAAAAGATTAATAGTACTAAAAATAAGAGTGGAGAATTAAAAAAAGAAACAGATTTTGAGTATTATGCAAATGGAAATACTAAGAAAAAGATTGTTAAAGAGGAAGCAGGTACTAATAAAAAAACATCTGGAGTTATTGAATATGATGAAAATGGTAAAGAAAATTATAATTCTAATACTACTAGTTATGGTGATGGAAGAAAAGATATCACTACTGTAAGAAGCACTAAAGAAATAGATGAAAATGGTAATGAAGTAGAAGTATTAACTACAAATCGTGAAACAATAGGTCAAGATGGCTCTAAAACAATAGAGAATTTTAAAACATATGAAGGAATTGATAAAAAATATAGTGATAAAAAACCAATTAAAGTAATAAGACCAGATGGTACTATTGAAATATACAATAGAGACGAAGATGGTAATTTTACAGATGTTATTATTACTAAACCAGATGGAACGATTAGTAAAATAAAATATGTTTATAATGAAAACGATTTAGTTGTTGAACGAAAAATGATGTCTACTAATGATTTAATAAAACCATTTTATAAGAAAAACAATAATTATAAACATATAGAGTATGATGAAGAATCATATAAAATTATTTTATCTAGATTAAATAGTGTATCTTCATCTAGCGGTGTTATTAATGGTAGTTTATCTAGTATAGTAAGTATAGTTAATACTTTTCCAGATCAATATAGTGTAGGTGCTATTGATGACATAAAAAATAGTTTTAATAGTGATTTTAATTTAATTAATTCACTTATAGATATGACTAATTATTCATTACTTACTTATCAATCATGTGATGATAATTTACGTAACGAAGCTTATGAACTAATAGATAATATATTTGATGATAATATTGTAGCTAAATCGTTTAAAAATAGTATTAAATCATTTATAGAAAATAACGATGGTATATTAAAATATAAAGATAGTGTTAATATTCTAGATATTACTAATAATTCTATTCCAGTGTATAAACATATTGATGATGATGGTAATATATGGTACTTTAATAAAAATAAAAATTTAATAAGTGCAGTTGGTGATAATTTAAAAATTACTTATGGCAATGAAGTGTTTTCACTTTCTTTTACTGATGATAATACCTTAATACTTAAAGATTCTAATAACAATAATATTAGTATTTTTGGAGATTATAATCTTCCATCTAAACAATATGGCGGTAATCAAGAAGATTTTTATAATAATCAAAAGGAATTATTAAAAGATGAATTAATTAATAATGTGTTTGATTATTATTCCTTTAATAGTACTTATGAAGAAAGATCTAACTATTTAGAAAGAGTACGTGAAATGGGTTGTGGTAAAGTAGCTATGACAAATATTGTCTTTAATTTAATGGAAGGCAAGGAAGAAGAGTTTAAAAAAACATTTGGTTATCCAATGTATAATATTAAAATGAATGATGATGGTAGTGTAGGTGGAGTAGATTATAACTATGAACCATTAGTTTTAGAGTTATCATTAGCTAGTAAAACTGTTGATGAAACAAGAAGCCAAAATGTTAGTTATAAAATTGATGGTTTATCAGTTGGTGGACCACTTAGTAGAGTAATGGAAGTCGGTAGTGATTTAACTACAGCTAAACGTATGGTTGATTACTTAAATAGTAAATATGGGATTTTTAATAAAGAAAAAAGTGAATGTGGTATTTATTATAGTGATGAAGCATATAATTTATATGATTTTGATGGAATAATTCATCTAAAAAATGGTGGTGGTCATGCGATGACTATAACTGGATATACTCCAGATGGAAGAATAATTGTTTCTTCTTGGGGAGAAAAATTTATATGTGAACCGGGAGATCGTCCTGAAACATTTGAAATATATAATTAATGATATAAAAGAACTATTTTATAATAGTTTTTTTATTGTTTATTTACAAAAAATGTTGCAAATTATTTTTATTTATCTTATAATTTATTTGTAAGGTAGGGAGATATGAAAAATAATAAGAATATTTTACTTGCGGTTATAGGAGGAATAGTTGCTTGCGTTGTTTGTGCTGGCATAGTTTTCTTATATCCAAAAAGCGAAACAAATAATTTGAAAGGAAATAACTATGAAGAGGAAATTCTTCTAGGTGATGATCCTATAACAGCATGTGCTACAACTGCACGTTATTGTTCAGTTGGATATTTAAGTGGAACACACTGTTATTCTAATCCAAGTTCTGCTAATTATCTTGCATCAGACTGTGATGCTGATGGTGGATATTTCGTAAACGGTAAATGTTATTTTACAGAACGAAGCTCAGATATTAAATGTACTTCGTGTTCTGCCGGATCATATTTGACTAGTACTTTAGGTGGAGGTGCAAATTGTCATTACTGTCCAGCTGGATATAAATGTCCTAGTCAAACAGGTGATAAAGTAGCCTGTAATGGTGCAGGAGAATATCAAGATACTACTGGACAAACTACTTGTAAAACTTGTAACACAGTAGGTTATGCTCCAAATCTTGAACATACTGCTTGTGAGGAAGATCCAAATCAATTTATAACTTGTGATCCAGGAGAATATTCTACTGGTCGTGGAAGTTGTGATACATGTCCTAGTGGTTACTATTGCCCAGGTGGACATTACTATATTGGTGATTCATCACGTTCTGGTGTATTTGCTTGTGATAATAATTTAACAAGTGATCCAGGTGCAACTAAAGCTAGTGATTGTCATGCTGCAGCTACACCAACAGCAACAGCTACTGTTAAACCAACAGTTTATGGATGTTGTTTAAGCTTTGGTGGATCAACATGGTACTTTATAGATGATTTAGAATCTTGTAGTGATTTGGGCGCAACTGCTAATGATACAGAAGCTGCTTGCTTAGCTAAAAATGCAACTCCATCTCCATCATCATCAACAGGCCCAACTCCAACACCTAAACCATGTAGTGAACAATGTGCTAATGCAGGTAGTCAATATAATTATTGTATGACTCAATGTACGGGTAGTCCTTATCCACCAACAAGTCCTACAACAAGACCTTCAACAGGTCCTACAACAAGTCCTACAACAAGACCTTCAATTAGTCCTACACCAACAGCAACTACAACAAACCCAACAGCAACTGCTACAACACAACCAAAAGCATGTGCTAGTATTACAGGATCTACATCTTGTTTAGCTAGAGATGACTGTGAATGGGATTATACAAATGGTTGTCATAATAAACCACAATCTTGTACAACAGCAAATACATATTGGAATGGAACAGAATGTATTTCATGTCCAAACGGATTTAAAGCAACTGCAACAGTTCCAACATGTCATATGGTAATTCCAGCAGGTAGTTACTATAATCCATCTCAAGGATCTACTGTAATATCAACTTGTCCTGCAGGAACTTATTCATCTGGTGGATACTATTATGCTAGTGGTAATTCAAATCCTTCTAGTTTAACACATTGTACAAGTTGTCCAAGTGGAACAACATCTCCAATGGGTTCAAAAAGTATTAAAGCTTGTACAGCTCCATCTGGTGAATGTTCACTTACTGTTACATCAACTGCAACAAGAGTATCACCAAGTCTAGAAAGTGGTTCTTGTAAACAAGATGATCGTTATCCTGATACATGGACTGTTACTGTTAAAGTAACTGGTGATGGATGTACAGGTGGTAAATTAACTATGAGTGGTTCTGGTGCTGAAAGAACTGGATCAGGTGGTACTATTACAGTAACTGATGGTCAAACAATTAACTTCTTATATCGTGCAACAACATGTTGTACATCAGCAACAGCAACAGCAACTCTTGAAAAAGATGGTAAAACAATTGCAACTGGAAGTAAAACTGTTGAAACAAGTAATGGATGGCGTTTATCAACACCTGATACTTGTGTAAGTGTTTCTGAATATAATTCAAATCCTCATTCATATAAAGAAGCTGATGATTTAGGATTAGATATATACTATATTGCTAAGAACAATACTAGAGAAGATTGTAAAGGCGATAGAGTAGTAGATATATATACTCGTGGATGTGGAAGTACTGGAAGAAGAACTTATAGCTTCTGTTGTGCTAAAGACGATGGAACAAGTTATAGTTGGAGAACTGGTCAAAGTAGTAGAACATGTCCAAGTGGATATACAATAGATACAAGTAAAAATGAAAATACATGTAAGACTGTTGCAGTTCCTGCATGTTATGTAGATGGTGATGAAGGTTACCATTGGACAAATGATCCAGAACCAAGTTGGATTAAAGTAGCAGGTGTTACTAAAGAAACAGATTGTAAGAAAGAAGAAACTCCTGCATGTTACAAAGATCCAAAAGGTGAGTATAAATGGGGTCTATATGCAAAAGTAGAGGGTTATACATTCATTACTTCAATTACTACACAAGATAAGTGTAAGAGTGAAGGTGCATGTTACAAGAACAACTTTGATATATATAAATGGTCTGAAACAAAACCTGATGAATGTATTCAAAAGAATAGTTGTTGGGTTCCTCAAACAAATCCTGAAGTAGGTAATACTTGTACATATAATGATCAAGCAAGTTGTGAAGCTACAGAAGGTTATAAAGAGGTACCTGGTGCAACTAAACCAGAAGATTGTGCTCCAGATGAGGCTCCAGCATGTTATGTACATGGACAAGAATTTGTTTGGGGTAAATATGAAAATGTTACTGGTTATATTAAACTAGATGGTATTGACGCAAAAGTATATTGTAAGCTTCCAACTGATGATGCATGTTATAAAGATCCAGATGGTGCTTATGTTTGGGGAGATTACTCAAATGATGAAGGATACAAATTAATTGCTTCAATAACAAGCATTGATAAATGTAATAAAGATGTACCAACTCCATCAACTGGACTTGATGTATCTAAAGTAGTATACATTTTCATGGCCGTATTGATGGCATTTGGTATTGGATTCATCTATTACTCAAGCGTAATGAAAAAAGAAAATCAATAATAAAATAAGGTTCTAATTAATGATTAGAGCCTTTTTTTTGTCAATATGTAAAAAAAATAAAAAAATTTTAAAAAAAGTATTGCAATTTAAAATAATATGTTATACAATAGTATTGTCTTGATGATAGTAATACATCTCGGCAGTAATTTATTTATGGATTTGCTCATTTCGAGCTAACTATATTTTATATATGATTAATTTCATATTTGATGGTTTTATCCATCTGCTACCTTTTGTTGTAGCTGTATCATTTATTTGATACTTATAATTCTTTTTTGAATTATTTATATAGTTATTTTTATTCCATATTATATGCCTTATATATTCTTGACATGTGTCAGTTTATATTTGTGCTTCGAAGTGTTTATCACTTCTATAGTCTTTATGACTATTGCTACTTTGTGTAGCTATACTAATTTATTTAGTATCGGTTTACTGCTTTAGTTTTGCTATTTAGGGTAGGAAAAGCTATTAATTTAGTCGTTATCGCCTCAAGACAGGACAATTGTTTGTGAGAAAGTAAAACTCAAATGATAAGAGGTTGTGGTTAATACTGATAATATTAATTCTATCCATATTAGGTATTAATGCTAATATGGGTGTTACAACTTTTTCTAAACTCGAAGTGATGTTCTTTATCAGAGAAGATCATTTTTTGTTTGTAAAAAAATATATTGTATTATTTTATAAATTATAGTATAATGAAATTAACTTAGATTATAGATAATTATAATTAGCAATAATAATGGACTCTCTAATTATAACTATTTATGGTAGGAACTTGCTTATCGCCATCTAAGCGCAAATAATTGTTAAGAGAGAAGTTACTCATAGGATAAGGGCTTTAATAAATACTGATAATATTTATATTAAGTTTACTTAAAATGTAAATGCAAAGCTTTTTCCTAAACTTGAATCAATATTTATTATCAGCAAATATTGATTTTTTTTATTAAAAATATTATAATTATTTATATTTGAAGTGGTGGTAGTGTGATAGTAAAAATTAAAAATAATGTCATAGATAAATCCAAGAAATATAAATCAAATATAAGTGGTATAATAAAAGAAATTGTTACATTTTTTAAAGAGAAGGGTAAAAAAGAAAAGATAAAGAAACTTCTTAAAAATTTGTGGCAATTTATTATACGTAAGGATATCTTAATACTTATTCTTATGGCTTTACCATTTGTCTTTATGGATTTATTTACTAGGATATATGGTAATTCAGTTAGTTATTATTCTTTATTTAGAATTACACCTAGATTGTTTTCAATAGCATATATTGTTTTATTTATTGGTATTTCTTTAAATATAAAGAAGAAATATAGTAAATTAGTTTATAGTTTGTTTTTCTTCTTCTTTTATATTTTCTTTATAGCTCAGAATATTTATTACTCAACAATGAATAATTTCTTTGGTTTTTCATTAATGAGTTTAGCTGGCGAAGGAAGTGATTACTTTCTTGATGCATTAAAAAACTGTAGTATTGTTGTATATTTAGCTATTATATTAGTATTTTTAAGTTATTTATATATTATGAAGAATTTCCCTAATGGAGTTCGTTATAATAAAGGTAAATTAATTCATATTGGAGTTATTTTCTTAGTATTACATATCATTAGTAAAGCTTTCTTAGGATTTGGTAATTTTGAGTTAACATGGGATACATGGAGAAATCCTAGAAATGTATATAATAACTTTAATGATAGTAATAAGTGTTTATCATTAACAGGTTTATATGAATATACAGTAAGAGATTTTTATATGACTTATATTAAACCTGAAGAAACTAAGACAGATACTGAAAGTAAATTCTTAAATGAAGTATTTGATTCATCTAATGATCATTATAATAAAAATAAATATACTGGTAAGTTTAAGAATAAAAACGTTATTTTCTTACAACTTGAAGGTATTGATGATTGGTTACTTACTAAAGACATCATGCCAAATACTTATAATTTGATGAATAACTCAATTAATTTTACAAATCATTATTCATTTTATAATGGTGGTGGTAGTACATTTAATTCTGAGTTTATGGTTAATGTTGGTTATACAACGCCTTATACATTCCCAATGAATGCATATACTTTAAATAAGAATGATTTTCCATATTCAATGGCTAATTTGATGAAACAAAAAGATTATGATGTTGAAGTATTCCATATGAATACAAGAGAATATTATAGTCGAGGAATTAACTATTATAATTGGGGTTATGATAATTATTTAGGCTTACAAGATTTGGGTACATATACTGATAAATCATATCAATTAGATCGTGAATTAATACTTAATGAGAAATTCCATAGCGAGATATTTAAAAATTCTAGTAAAACAGTTAGTTATATTATTACATATAGTAATCATTTACCATTTAATTCTAGTAAAGGTGTTTGTAATCAATTATTAAAACTTGATTATAAAGATAAGTTTGAAGATACAACTTCGATTAAATTAAATGAATATATTGAATCACTTGAAATGACTGAAGAAGATTGTATTAAAAGACAAGCTAAAGAAACTGATTATATGGTTGGTTTATTAATGCAAGAGTTAAAAGGTAGTGGTTTATATAATGATACTATTATAGTAGTGTTTGCAGATCATTATTTATATACTGTATCTGATACTGAAATACTTAAAAACAATGGTAAAACAATAGATAATAATTTAATTAATAAAACTCCATTCTTTATATGGAGTGCAGGAATGAAAAGAGAAGATATTAAAAAATTAAATAGTCAATTAGATATCTTACCAACATTCTTGAATTTAATGGGGATTAAATATAATACTAAATGGTATACAGGAAGTGATATCTTAGATAATAAATATAAGGGTATGATAGTATTCCCTGATTTATCTTGGTATGATGGAACATATTATGTAGAAGATAATATAGTTACTAATAATAAAAAGATATCAGCAAGCCAGTTAGAAGAAAAGAATAGTTATGCAGAATATATAATAAAGAAAAACGATTTAGTTCTTAAATATAACTATTTTAAAGAAATAATGAATTAGAAAATGTGTTAAACATTTTCTTTTTTTTATGATTTATGATATTATTATGAAGGAAAGGGCGTTGTATGAGTAGTTTTTTTGATTCTTTAATTAAATCTATTGGTAGTTGGTATTTAGATAGTACAACAGTATCTTGGTGGATATATCGTATACTAGCTATTTTAACTATATACAAAACTTTTTATTTAATACTAGGTACTTTTTTTACTAGAATATTTCCTAAAGCTAAAAAGAATCATAAATATGCAATAGTTATAGCTGCCCGTAATGAAGAGAAGGTTATTGGTAATTTACTAGATAGTATTAATAAACAAGATTATCCTAAAAAGCTTATTACTACTTTTGTAGTTTGTGATAATTGTACTGATAATACAAAAAAAGTAGCTAAAGCTCATGGAGCTATTTGTTATGAAAGATTTGATGATAAAAGAAAAACAAAAGGTTATGCATTACAATACTTGTTTAATCAAATAAAAGAAGACTATGGAATAGAAAGTTTTGAAGGTTATTTTATCTTTGATGCTGATAACTTACTTGAACCTGATTATGTAACTAGAATGAATGAATCATTTGATGCTGGTGAAAAGATAATTACTTCATATCGTAATACTAAAAACTTTGATGAGAATTGGATTAGTGCAAATTATGCAATCCATTGGTTAAGAAGTATTAGAACTGCTCATAGAGCTAGAAGTATATTAAGACTTGCTACTAATATTCAAGGTACTGGATTTTTATTTTCTAATGAATTAGTTAAAAATGGATGGAAATATACATCACTTACAGAAGATAGAGCTTTTACAGCAGATGCAGTAAAAGAAGGATATCGTATTTCTTACAACGATAAAGCTATGTTTTACGATGAACAACCAGTTAACCTAAGAATTGCACTAAGACAAAGATTACGTTGGTCTAAAGGGCATTTACAGGCCTTTATAGAGACAGGACCAGGCTTATTTATTAATATATTCTTTGGTAAGATGTTTAGAAAGAATAAACAAAATGTTAAAGATAACTTTTTCTTAAAAATAGTTGAATCTATTCGTCATCGTTTTGCTTCATTTGATATATTAATGTTAATGTTACCAAATGCCGTTATATATTTCTTATTATGGCTTGTATTCTCATGTATTTTATATGCTAATAATGCTTATATAGTTGGTATTAATGGAGTTAATTTATTTGGTGGAGGAACTATTCTAGCTAGATTATTCCGTAGTATCTTTGATTTATATGTTTTTGCACCTAGTGGTACTTGGGCATTTATAGCAGCTATTTATTTAACTATTTGGTTACGTATATTCTATTTAATGGGAAGATACATAGAAAATATGTGGATGGCTATTTATATCTTCTTTATTGAAAATAAAAGAATTAAAAAGATTAGTTTAAAAAATAAAATATTGTTTACTATTACATGGCCAATATTTGATATTATTGGTAAATATACAATGTATGTTGCAATATTTAAACATGTTGAATGGAAAGAAATACCCCATGAAAGTAAAGTAACTATTGATGATATCCGAGGTGATAAACATGATTAAAGAACATATTAATGATTTATTCACTGAAGGATTTGGAGATATCTTCTATATGAAGATGTATCGCTTTATAAAAAAGAATATTAAAAACAAAGTAATAAAAAAAATATTACTAGGTATACATACAGTATTCTATATAATATTTATCTTCTTAATTGTTGTTATAATGTTTATATTATCTTTCCCATTATAATATTTTATCTAATTTATTTTTTAATTTAATACTTGCTAAGTATCTATGACTTAGTAAGTTTTTTTCTTCTGGTGATAAGCTAGAGGAAACTCTTCCATCACGAAGTCTAAAAACACTATCAAATCCAAATCCATTACCTGGATATTCTTTATCAGTTATTGTACCATGCCATTTACCAGTTGATCTAATTATTCTTTTACCATCATAATATACTAAACAACATATTGCTGTTATTTTCTTGCTTTTTAACTCTTTTCCTTTTTTTATTAAGTATTCATTTCTTGTTAAATTGAGTTTTTTAGCTTCTTCTTCAATACGATGGGTATATATTCCAGGCCAATTAATTTCATTAAAGATTAAACCAGAATCATCTGCTATAACTGGTTCATGACTTATTTTATAAATAGCTTTAGCTTTTATTAAAGCATTCTCATAAAAAGTATTACCATTTTCTTCTACATCAGTATATATTTTAGCTTCTTCTAAAGATTTAATTTTGTTATTATTAAATATTTGTCTTAATTCTCTTAACTTGTTTTTGTTATTAGTTGCAAAAATCATTTTATCACCAAAATTAATTATATCATATTTACGACATTTATTTACTTTTTTATCTTATTTGTATATAATAATTATGGTGATTATATGTTTAGTAATAAAAAAGTTTTTATTTTAGGACTAGCAAGAAGTGGAGTAGCCGCTGCTAAAGTATTAATCAAGAGAAATAATATAGTTATTATTAATGATATTAAAGAAGAAAAAGAATTAAATAAAGATGAAATAAATGAATTAAAAGAACTTGGTTGTAGTATTATTTTAGGAACTCATGCAAGTGATTTACTTGATAATACCTTTGATTATGTTATTAAAAATCCTGGTATTAAAGATAATCACGAATTAATTATTAAAGCTAAAAAACTTAATATTCCAGTTATTAATGAAGTAGAGGTTGCTTATCATTTATTACCAAAAGATATTACTTTAATTGGTATTACTGGTACTAATGGTAAAACAACAACAACAACACTTACTTATGAGATAATTCATAAAGCTTATGGAGATCGTGTTCATTTAGCTGGTAATATTGGTTATCCATTATGTGGAATAATTGATAAAGTAAAGGATAATGATATAATAGTAATGGAAGTATCAGTTCAACAAAGTGTTAATTTTATACACTTTCATCCACATATAGCTTTATTAACTAACTTTAGTCCAGCTCATATAGATTTTGTTGATAGTTATGATAATTATAAAAAGATTAAAACCAAAATGTTTCGTAATCAAGAAAATAATGATATAGCTATTCTTAATAGTTTAGATGATGTAATAGAAGAAACTAAAGATATAAAAAGTATAAAGAAATATTTTTCTAGCAAAAAAGAAACTAATTGTTATTTAAAAGATAATTCAATATATTATGAAAATGAAAAAGTAATAGATACTGATATTATTAAAATACCAGGTATGCATAATATAGAAAATATTCTTGGTGCAATTAGTATTGCTAAAGAAGTTAATGTTAGTAACGATATAATTAGTAATGTAATTAGTAATTTCTATGGTGTAGAACATCGGCTTGAATTTGTTAATGAAATAAATGGTATTAGATTTTATAATGATACAGAAGCTACTAATATTAAATGTACACAGATTGCTTTAAATTCATTTAATAAACCAATAATAATTATTCTTGGTGGATTAGAACGTGGGCAAGACTTTAATGAATTAATTGATTATTCGAAAAATATTAAAGCGATTATTGGTATTGGCCAAACACGTGAAAGAGTAAGAGAATTTGGTAAAAAAATTAATGTAGAAACTTATATCCATGAACATTTAAAAGATGGATTTAAAGAAATAAAAAATATTATGAAAACAGGTGATATAGTTTTACTAAGTCCAGCTTCTGCTTCATGGGATCAATATAAGGAATGTGAAGAAAGAGGGAATGAGTTTAAAAAACTTGTTATGGAGATAGAAAATGAAAAGAGAAATTAAAATAAATAAAGTTTATCGTCATTTTAAAGGAAGTCGTGCATTAGTTCTTACATTATGTAAAAATAGTGAAACAATGGAAGATATGGTAGTTTATGCATGCTTTGATAGTAATAATTCAAATCATAAAGATGGAATATATGTGAGACCATTGGATATGTTTTTATCTGAGGTTGATCATGAAAAATATCCTGATGTAAAGCAAAAATATCGTTTTGAAGAAGAAGGAGGAGAATAAAATGAAAATTGCAGATGTCAAAGGAAGAGAAATTTTGGATTCAAGAGGAAATCCAACAGTTGAGGTTGATGTAATTCTAGAAAATGGAATTATGGGACGTGCTGCTGTACCAAGTGGTGCATCAACAGGTTCAAGAGAAGCATTAGAAATGCGTGATGGTGGAACTCGTTATATGGGTAAAGGTGTTCTAAACGCTGTTAGTCATGTTAATAACGAATTAAGAAACCTTGTAATAGGAATGGAAGTAGAAGATCAAAAAGCATTAGATCAAGCTATGATTAATGCTGATGGAACTCCTAATAAGAGTAAGTTTGGTGCTAATGCTATTTTAGGTGTATCAATGGCTAGTTTAAAAGCTGCTGCCTTAAATGCAGGTAAACCATTATATCGTTATATTGGTGAAGGAACAACATTACCAAGACCAATGATGAATATTATTAATGGTGGAGCTCATGCTGATAATTCACTTGATTTCCAAGAATATATGATTATACCAATGCAAAACAAGTTTACTGATATTATGAGAGTAGCTGCTGAAGTATTCCATACATTAAAAGGTATCCTAAAAGATCGTGGACTTGCTACATCAGTTGGTGATGAAGGTGGATTTGCTCCAAATTTAAGTTCTAATGAAGAAGGATTTAAATTAATTATGGATGCAATAACTAAAGCTGGTTATAATCCAGGAGTTGATGTTTGTTTAGCTATTGACGTTGCAGCAAGTGAATTCTATAAAGATGGTAAATATAATTTAGCAGGTGAAGGTAGAAGTTTAACTACTGATGAATTAATTGATTACTATGAAGAATTAATTACTAAATATCCAATTATTTCAATTGAAGATCCAGTTGATGAAAATGATTGGGAAGGATTTACTAAGATTACTTCAAGACTTGGTAATAAGATTCAATTAGTTGGTGATGATTTATTTGTTACTAATAAAGAATGCTTAAAGAAAGGTATTGAATTACATGCTGGTAATGCAATTTTGTTAAAAGTTAATCAAATTGGTACAATTACTGAAACACTTGAAACTATTGAATTAGCTAGAGCTTATAATTATAAAACAGTTATTTCACATCGTAGTGGTGAAACTGAAGATACAACAATTGCTCATTTAGCAGTAGGACTTAATCTAGGTCAAATTAAAACAGGTTCTATTTCTCGTACTGATAGAATTTGTAAATATAATGAATTAATACGTATTGAAGAAGAATTAGAAAATAGAAAATAGGTGAGGTTTATGGAAAAGTATCCTGTTCAATTAGGAGATGGGACAATAGCTTTTATGTCATATATAGGAGCTAATCATACAGTTGATGGAAAGGAATTAGATAATACAATATCCTCTTATAATAAAACCATTGGAAAGAAAGATGAAATAATTGTTTCTAATGATGAAGATGGATTACGTATTGCTAAGCTTGGTGATATTGATAAAGCTTATCAATTATTAAGAGATGAAATAGTATCCAAAGAACCACGTGATGCTATAACATATTTAGAATGTGTTCAAAATGCTGTAATTCAATATTTTGGTGCATATTCTAATCGTAATAAAAGAACAAAACTTTATCCAACTGAAGAAGAGGTAGCTAAAGGAAAGAAACATGGTCGTATAGCAGATTTTGGTAAAAAATCTAATCATGATATTGCAGCTTCCTTAGAAAGAGCAATATTAGCACAAAATCTTACTCTTTGGTGTTGTATTGATATTGATTCGCATTTTAAAATAAGCCCAACTATTATTAATGATAAAGTTAGAGTACACTGTTATAATTTAGTACGTGATGGACATGAAGATAAGTATTATATATGTGATTTTTCTATTCCTAGTTTTAGGGAGGGAATGATTTGTCCAATTGTATGTGAAATTCCACAAGATGTTTATGAATTAATGACTAGTCCACTTCCTAATGTTGGATGTAGTGTTGAGGTTGATTATAGAAACTTAATTAATGATAAAGACTATCTAATAACATATGATGCAGGAAGAGATAGAGTCTTTAAAGCAGAACGTGCTTTTGTTAAAAAGAAGGTATAACGTGGATAATTTTCATAAAATTATTAAAGAAATCGGAGAAGAGTTAGGCATTAAAGTAACTCTTCTTTCTGATAATTGGTTGATTGTATTAGAAAAAGATAATAAAATTCATTATATTCAAGGTTATAAATTTGATCTTAATAATCATGGTATTGGTAATATTATGGATGATAAGGGTTTATTTAATGAATTAATGAGATATAAGAAATTACCAGTTATTGATCAAATGAGTTTTTATCAAACATATGATAAAGATATTATATTAGATTATTTTAAAAAAAATAAATCTGTAATAATTAAAGGTAATCTTGGTACATGTGGTAAAAATGTTTATTTAATTAAAAATATAGATGAATTATATAAAAGAATTGATTTAATATTAAAAAAACAAGATTCTTTCTCAATAGAACCATATTATGATATTAAAAATGAATATCGTGTTATTCTTCTTAATAATGAAGTTAAAATTATTTATGGTAAAGAAAAACCAACAATAATTGGTGATGGAAAGAAAAGTGTTAGAGAATTAGCTGTTCTTTTTAATGATTATTATAATAATGTAGAATTAAATAATGCTAACTATATTCCAAAATTAAATGAGAGTGTAGAACTTGATTTCCGTTATAATTTATCACGTGGAGCACGACTATTTCTTGATATTGAACCTGATTTAAATAATAAAATAATATCTATTGCAAAAGATGTTACTAAATCACTTGATATTGCTTTTGCTAGTGTTGATATTATTCACACTAAAGATAATAAATTACTAGTTTTAGAAGCAAATAGTGGTGTTATGATGGATAATTATATTAGATTATGTAAGGATGGTTATACTAATGCTTACAATGTCTATAAAGAAGCTATTGAGTTAATGTTTAAATAAAAAAAGCAAGAAATTGCTTTTTTTTCTATTTTGTGGTATAATATAAAGCCATCAAGGGGGATTTATGAGTAATAATGATTTTTTTGAGAAAATTGGTAAATTAGCCAATGATTTCGGTAAAGATGTTATGAAATATGCAAATCAACTTGGTACAGTATTAACTGGTAGTGATGATGATAGTACAATTATATTGTATGATTTTATTGATTCATACCAAAAACTATATCAAGAATTTAAAGAAGAATATAATAATTTTGATAAATTAAACATTGGTGAAAATAATAATGTTATTGAATATATTGATAATGGTGATTTTAGATTATTATCATTACAACTTAATAATCAAGAAGCAAATAGTATTGTTCCATCTGATGAATATAATAAATTAATTATTCGTGAAATAGATGGTGTAGTAAGTGCTTATTTTTCTAACGGTGATAGTTATAATAGTAAAGTAGAACAACTTACAGGTAAAAATATTGATCCAAGAGTATTAAGAGATTACTTAGATTTATTTGGTAAATATTATCCATTATTTGAATTATATCGTGATAATCGTTTAGGTGGAGCTATTTATAAAAGTGATACTATTTCATTTAGAATAGGTGCGCATAATGAAAGTTTAATCAATGGACTTGATGATATGGAAGTATTTATTGATACTAAAAATCCATTAGGTGGTAATTATCGTATTTTAATCCATGCAGATTTAACTGATGGAGTTAAAATAAATTATGGAAGAAGTATTGTTAAAGTTGATAATACAACAATACCAATTCTTCCAAATCAAATTATTGATGCAACACTATGGACTACTAAATTAAATCGCAGTTATTTAAGAAACTACAATATTGATCATTATTTAGCAAATAATAATGCTAAAAAAAGATAAATAATTATATGTAAAGAGGTGTGTATGAAAGAAAAAAAAGAAAAAGGAAACACATTAAATGATAATGCAACTAAGTATTTTATTATGACGGAGAAAGAAGAAAAAGAAATTGGTGAAAAACTTAGATTTGCTAATTGTAGATTTCAAGATGGAGAAATAGAAGAAGATAAATTAGTAAGTTTAAAAGAATTTGCATCATCTGTTCAACATGCATATTTAAAATTCAAAGAAGAATATGATGCAATGGACAAAATTGATTTAGGTAGAATAGATTTTGTCAGTTTTTATGCAAAAGAATTTAATGGTCTTAAACATCGTGGACTAAAACTACGTATAAGAGAAAAAGGAACTGCTCTAGATGAAAAACTACCTAAAGGTGAAACTTGTTGGGTAAGTTTTACTCAAAGTAATCCATATGATTTAGAAGGTATTCGCTTTTTATCATATACTCTTGATAAAAAAGGTGATATTGATAATGTATATAAAGAATATAAAAACTATGATCCAAGAAAATTACTTGAATATTTAGATTTATTTGAAAGACATAATGCAATCTTTGGATTAAATAGTGTTTTATCAAGGAATTCTTGTATTTGTTCTAAAGGTGGAGATACATTACAAGTTCATTTCTATGATGTTGATGGTAATATCATGAATGGCGTAAGTAATGTAGAATTTGTTATTGATAGTTATCATGCTTTTAGTAAGAATTATAATGTACATTTATTATTTAATCTAGAAAATGATCTAGTTATTGATTATAAAAAATCATATATTGAAATTGGTGATAAAAAATATCATGCATCAAATGAAATGTATGAACTAATAGCTAATTATATCAAATTTAATCGAACATTTTTAGATGATTATGATTTAGATTTTGGAGATATGGCTAAAGGAAGAACAAGAAGATAAAGAAAGAAGGAAAACCTTCTTTTTTTCTTTATCTTTTTTTTAAAATAATATATAATTAAATAGTAGGTGAAATATGAACAATAGAATAATAGAAGAGATTAGTAAAGAACTTATGATTAGTATTAAACAAGTAGAAGCAACACTTAAACTACTTGAAGAGGGTAATACTATTCCATTTATAGCAAGATACCGTAAAGAAGTAACGGGTGCTTTAGATGAAGAAAAAATAAGAAAAATAGAAGAAGTATATACATATCAAGTTAATTTATTAAAAAGAAAAGAAGATGTTATAAGACTTATTGATGAAAAAGGTTTATTAACTGAAGAACTTAAAAATAGTATATTATCTTGTGAAAAGTTAGTTGAAGTAGAAGACTTGTATCGACCTTATAAAGAAAAAAAGAAAACTAAAGCAAGTGAAGCTATTAAAGCAGGTCTTGAACCACTAGCTAAAAAAGTATTAGAGTTTAAAGATTTTGATTTATATAAAGAAGCAGAAAATTATTTAAATGATCAAGTTAAAGATGTAGATAAAGCTATTGAAGGTGTTAAATATATTATTGCTGAAATAATTAGTGATGAAGCTAAATATCGAAAATTTTTAAGAAATTATATTTATACTAATGGAGATATTTTATCTAAAAAGAAAAAGACTGCTAATGATGAAGGCGAAGTATACAAAAATTATTATGATTATGGTGAAAAGATTAAAACCATTAAATCACATCGTGTATTAGCTCTTAATCGTGGTGAAAAAGAAGATGTATTAAATGTAACACTTGATTATTCTAAAGATGATGTTTATGCATATTTAAAAAGAAAAGTTATTATTAATGAAAGTGTTTCATATAAAAATGTTGTTGAAGAAGCTATTATTGATAGTGCAAATAGATTAATACTTCCTAGTGTTGAAAGAGAAATAAGAAGTGAATTAACAGATAAGGCTGGAGTTGTAGCAATAGAGAATTTTGCGAAAAACTTAGAAGCATTATTAATGACACCACCTTTAAAAGAAAAGATGGTTTTAGCACTTGATCCAGCGTATCGTACTGGATGTAAGTTAGCTGTTTTAGATAAGAATGGAAATCCACTTAAAATAGAAGTTATTTATCCAACACCACCAATGAATAAAATTCTTGAAAGTAAAAAGATTGTTCTTGCTTTACTTAATGAATATAAAATTGATGTTGTTGCAATTGGTAATGGAACAGCTTCTCGTGAAAGTGAAAAGTTTATTGCTGAAACTATTAAAGATGCAGATCATCCAGTAAGTTATGTAATGGTTAATGAAGCTGGAGCTAGTGTTTATTCAGCTTCAGAACTTGGTATTAAAGAGTTCCCAGATTTAACGGTTGAAAAGCGAAGTGCGATAAGCATTGGAAGACGTCTACAGGATAGTTTATCAGAGCTTGTTAAGATAGATCCAAAAAGTATTGGAGTAGGAATGTATCAACATGATGTTACTCCAAAAAGATTATCTGAAACTTTAGATTTTGTTGTATCAAAAGCCGTTAACTCTGTTGGAGTTAATATAAATACAGCATCTGAATCATTACTTTCTTATGTATCTGGACTTACTA
>JAEEGK010008891.1_pt1 | contig 23609 bp, 13 predicted proteins | sample 8958771 | NCBI WGS metagenome assembly JAEEGK01 (sample SAMN16246547, study PRJNA631951) | gut metagenome | biome: gut microbiome; feature: rumen; material: SC-attached | host: Bos | place: Iran: Karaj | collected 2018-10
TAGTTATTTATTAAAGAAAGAACTGAATTTAAATCTTAAAAATATTGAATATTATTATGATGATATTTTTACTTTTTATTATTATAGTTTAGGATTTAATATATTAGATGAGACTTTTGTAAAAATTATAAAGAATATAGTATATATACTTTTAAAAAATGAGCCAAGACTAGAATATATTTTTTTAATCCTAATGAAAAATCAAAAATTATTTAAATTATTATATGAATTGAATGAAATAAAAAAAGAAAATGATTATAGAACTTTATTAGAAATTATCGAAGAATTAAAATCTCAATATTTTTTAAATATATATAAATACACAGAGGATCTTTATAGAAGGAAATTTGAAGAGGAAGTATTTCATTTTATTTTTCAAAAATTTATTTTAAAATTATTATCCCAATTTATAACTAGTGAAGAACAATATAATAAGTTATTAAATGCTTTAAATTCAGGATATATAAGTAATGTATATTATCATCAAATTAAATTCATTTTATTTTATAAGTTAATAAATGAAGGAAAAATAATAAAATATGATAATTCAATGTCATTAACTGAAAATGTTTGTTTAATAATTGAAAATTTTATAAATGACCCAATAATGAACTTTAATACAAATGAAATGTTACAATTTTTAAAAGAAGGTTTAATGATTAATAACACAGATAGAAAAATAAAATTAAATTTAATTAAAAAATCCTTTTCTTTCGAAAATTTATATACAGAATTATCATCTATTTTATCTGAATTTTTTATAACTGAAGGTTATGTTTCTAATGATATGAATAATTTTAATTCTATAATTAATAATAATGAATTGGGAGATTTATTTAACTCTATTTGTACAAACGATAAAATCAAAAGTTTTTTAATTTATCATATGTCTTTTTATCTTAAAATCCCTAATAAAGATGAATTTCTGGTATATATTAAAGAACAATTTAAGATTATGAAAAATTATTTAAATTATCTGTTATATGAGAATATTACAAATTACTATAAAATTATCTGTATTTCATTTCTTAAATATTATTTTAAAATTTATTCTTTATATTGTGTAAGATTATTATCAGAAGAAGAAAAATTTAATGAAGAAGAAGATCCAAATAATATTTTATCTGAAATTAATAATTTCTTATTAAATAAAGGAGATATCCCTTTAATTCAGAATTTAAAAATTTATATTTTAAAAATTATAATATCAAAGAAAAGTATAAATCCTTCAAATTTATTAAATTTTAATTTAGAAAAAATATGTAAAATCACTTGGTTGCCCAAAGCTCAGTTTGAAATAGAAAATAATTTGTTGGAATTGAATCCTCATTTAAGTATATTTGAAAAAGAAAGAAAAGAAGTAGAACCAATAATCGAAAATTTAATTAAAGAACCAAATGAAGGAAATATTCGAAATTTTATAAATTTTGTTGAAAGAAATGAAAATAATTCTCCGATAAAATATTGTATATTAGAATATTTAATTATAAATAATTATTTATCATATACAAATGCAAAATTTCTTCAAAGTAATTTTTTACAAAATTCAACACAATTATTTTTAGATGAAAGTAATAATGAATTGATAGAAATTTTAAAAAAAATTTATACCATAGAAGGATTAAAATATATTAAAAATTTAGTTTCAAATTTTAAAGACTCTCAATCTCAAACTCAAATAGATTATTTATCATTAAATGAAAAATCAAAAGATATAGGTTTAAAAATTTTTATGAATATGTTATATTCCCTGTATTTATCATCAATATTTGGGAATAATAATTATTCATTTATAAATATATTCTTTTCAAATATTCAAAATACATATTCAAATTATTTTATTCCTGGAAATTCAAATGATCCTCAAGATGATCATAGAGAAGAAATAATTATTCAAGTAGAAAATGATTTTCAAAGATTTGGTAAAATTGATGGATTATATGAATGTCAATGTGGTTATTTATATTTAATAGGAAATTGTACTAGACCAATGGTAAAAGAAAAATGTCCAATATGTTCAATTGATATAGGAGCTATTAGTAAACATAAATTAGTTCCTACTTCAAGATGTTTAATTAATGTTGATAATAGAAGTAAAGTTAAAAAAGAAAATTTATTAAAAGATTTAAAAATGAAATTAAAAAGAAATAAAGGATATAATCTACAAAATGAGTTATTTAATATAAGAGGAATTAGTGAATTTAGTATTTGCTTTTATTCTATTGTTTTTCATTCTTTCTTTGTTTTTGAAGAGCAATTATATGATAATGTATATTCAAAAATAAAAAGTAATTTGAGTAAAGAGAATTATTTAAAGTTACATATTGATAATGCATTTGAGACCATTAAAAACATTTTAAATGATAATTTTAATTCTTATATAATTCTTTTACATTTATTTGAACAATTAATACTAGAAGGAAGTAAAGATATTAATTTTGAGACCTATGAATCAAGAAATCATTTTGAAAAAAAATTCGAAGAAAAAATCCAATTTTCAATTCAAAATTTCAAAACAATTTCAGAAAAATTTATTTCTAAATATGCAATTTCAGGTAATATATATTTAAAAATTTTAAATTCCACAGCAAATAATAGAGAAATAAGTAAATATAATAAAGATCTTTTTCCTTTATATACTTTTATAAACCAAAATATTTCATACAAATTTTCATTTGATTGGGATGAAATAGTCAAAATTTCATCAACACAAAATTATCATTATATTCTTCTATTAAACAAATACAAAGACCAAATTTCTTTATTATATAACTTAATAAACATAAATGCTTTATCACATTATTTATTAGTATTTTACAATTATAAATTAAGTAGAAAAGATTCAAAGAGTCATTTAATAAAAGAAATTTTTACTGAAAATAACATTTATTTATGGAAAAATTTTGAAAAATCTTGGAAAAATATATCATACGGATGTACACAATATAAATGTAAAGTATTACCAAAATTAAATGAAATGAGTTTAGAAATGCCTGTTACTTATCTTTTATGTGATGATAAAGAAATTGGTGGTGGAATGTATTTAGCATGTGCTTATCAATTTTTAGGTCAAATTCAAAATGAAATTATTGAAGATATTCAACAATTTGACAATACTATTGAATTTGATGAAAAAGTTTATCCTATTCAAATGTTATCAAAAGATGAAATCTTTTCTTTTAATTTTAAGGATAAAATAAAATATTATGAAACTTTCTTTTTTGATTTCAATTGTTCTGATAGTTCAATTATTTACTCATTAGAAAAAATAAATAATGATATTAAAAATGAGTTGATATTAATTCATAAAATTAAAAAATGTGATTATGAAAATCTAGATGTGATTCAATATAATTATGAATTGCTTTCATTTAATTTAAATCAACATAGTAATTTCATTCAAATAATATCAGAAGAAATTCCTCAAGAAAATTTAGAAATTAAATTATTTGAAAAAATAAAAGAAGATTTATCAAAAAAACCATATTCTGAAATAAATGATATTTACATTGAAACTCAAATTGTTTGTTGTCAATTAAAATTCGAAAATGAAATTGATAAAAATCAAAATTTAAAATTATATATTGTTTCAAAAAATATTTCTGCGACTTTCTTAGATCAATTATTTTACTTGCAGGAAATCTTATTATGTAATATAATTGATTTTTATGAGTTATTAGAAAATTTTGTTTTTGAAAATATAATTGAAACAATTTCACCTGATTTTAAAAAAAAAATTGAAAATGAAGAAACGATTGTTAAAAATTTAGAAGAAATGTTTCAACCTGAAAATAATAATATTTATCCTTCTTTAAATCAAACAATAAATGCTGTAAAAAGATTTACTGTCAGATGCCTATTAACAGATATTGAAAGTAAATTTAATTTAGTTTTGTATATTGTTAGAAATGATTTTTGGAATATTACAATTACAGAAGAACAAATAGATAATTTTTCTAGAGATTTTCCTGAAGAAATTTTAATAAATAATACATATGAATTATATAAAATTTTATTGAAAATTGAAAAAAAATTTAAGATATAAATAGATATTTTCATATTATATTGAAGAATTTAATTGTTTAAATAGAAATAAATTTAATTAAATTTATTATATATTTATTGAATTTAAATATTTTATTTTTTGTTATTTATTTTATTATTGTTTTTATTCTTTTGAAATGTAAATACAAAAAAGAAATTCAATATTTTTTTTAAAAAAGTTCCTGATTAACTAAACGGAAAATATTATATTTAATATTTTTCATTTTATCATTACATATAATCCTAAAAAAATAAAGAAATAATTTAATAATAAAAAAAAACAAAAATTAATTTAAAAAAACTAACCAAATATATAATAAAAAAAATGGAAAACCCAGAAAACCCTCAAGAGCCTATTCCTCAGTCATCTCCTCAGCCAAAAATAATAGAAGCAGAACCAGTATTTAACCCAGAAAATGGAAATCCTGAAAATCCAGAAAACCAAAATCAAGAAGGTCAATTTGACATAAATTCATATGATTTAACAAAAAATTTTCAAGGAGTATACCATCCAACAGTTCGTTTTCCAACATCATTAATACCAACAATGGAAAACAACACAAAAGATCAATTTCCAAAATATCCATTATCTGAAAATCAGAAAATTCCTAATATTCATGGTGAAAAAACAATGGTTTGTTGGAATTGTGCAAGTGTATTAATGGTTAAAGATGAATGGTCTGTAGTAAAATGTACAAATTGTGGTAAAATAAATAGAGTTCCTGGAACTGAAGATAATGTTGATAGTGCAATAAGATTAAATGATAATATGAATCATTTTGATTTATATGTTCCTTATGTTTATGCTGTTATAACTTGTCCTTTTTGTCAAACTGAAAATAAAGTTAGAAAAGATGCTGAACATATTGTTTGTTTCCAATGTCATAATTCATATAATATTCAAAAAGAACCTTGGGAAAATTATTGTCCTAGAAAAGATAATAAAGAATATCCTGTTGTTGAAAATCCACCGATTGTGAATAAATGTGAATCTTGTCATGGTTGTGGGAAATGTAATGGTTGTAATAACGATGAAACAACGAAATTATTAAAAAAATTAATCAAACAATTAGATAGTAATCCTAAAACTAGAATTCAATTATTACCTGATAGATATAAACCTTTAAGAGATTTAGTTAGAGATGTTGATGAAATGGGAGGTGCTAAAGTAGGTGGGAAAGAAAATTATTATAATTTATTTAGGAAAGGAGTTTCTTATAATAATAATGATTTAGGTGTAGGAAATATTAATTATAGGAGAAAAAGAAAAATTGTTAATTATAATAGGAATAATAATTTTAATGATAATTATAGAGATAAACCTATTTCTTTAAGATCTGATATTAATGATGCTGATTATAATGATATGGAAAGTTTAAAAAAAAATTATATAGTGAAATTAGAAATGATCCGAAATATAGTGATATTTATAAAGGCCAAGTTAATAATATGTCTAGACCAAGGTCTTTTAATAATATTTATGATAAAAAAAAATATTATGGCGGAAATCCAAAAAATGATGCTGTTTATAATGTTATGTTTAATTCTGATTTAAAAAAAAGTTACGAACAAGCTGCTCCTAATCCTCAACAATTTAAAGAAGATTCTAAAAATTATGAAAGAGATGATATAAGAAGTAAAACTACTCAATTATATGGAGGGATTACTTTTGATTATAATTAAATAAATTAATGTATATTTATGTATAATATTATTTTTTATATTTTTATTTTAAATGAAAAAATTATTTACAAAAAAGAATATTATTTTTATTAAGAATTAGTCAATATTCTTTTAACAAAATCTTCAAATTTTAAATTAGAATCAATGTATAAATAATTAAATCTTATTGTTAAAATGTTATTTAATATTTGAAAATATCCTCTTTTAAATCCTTCTCTGATTAAATTACATTTATTATTTGTCTCAAGATTATATTCTATATTTTTATTAATATTCAATGATATATATAAGAATCTATGAAAAAATTCAAAATAAAATTTCTTTTTTATAATTGAATTTAAACAATGAAATAATTTCAAATTCATATTTAAAAGTTCTAAATGTACCTTAGTATTTCTTCTTGTATAAATATTTGTTTTTGCTTTTTTCTTCCCTCTTCTTCTATTTTTTAGTTTTATTAAAAATAAATGAAGAATTCCTCTTGAAAATATTTTTAATAAAAGTTTATATCCTAAACATATTCTAATAGTAAGATAATCATTTTCATTATTTGATTTATTGATCTTACAATAATATGAAAAATGTTGAGAATGATGATTATTTTGTTCTGAACTTATACTTCTTATTGTTTGTGAATACATATATGGCTGTTGTGTTTCTAATACTATTATTTTATACCAAATATTTAAATAATCTTTTAAGAGATTTTTATTCTTTTTTTTTAAATATTTTTCAATTGTTTTTTGAAAATTTAAAATTGAATTATTTTTATTTTTCCAATGAATTAAGTGTTTCATTATAATTTTTTTCTTATTTAATTTAAGAATTAATGACACTAATTTTGAAATATTATTTACATGTTTTATCCATTTAATTAAATATTTCTTTAAACTTAAAATATAATCATATTTGATAATTAAACTTTTCAGTTTAAAAGTTTTTTGAATATTATTTTTCCATATAATTAAATACTTTCCTAATAAAAATTTTTTATTTTTAATTTTAAATATCTTTCTGTCTATAATATCAAAAATCTTTTTAAAAGTTAATAATATTTTATTTCCTTTATTAATTTTAGAAATATAGCAAATATTATTAGGATAAGGTTTTTGAATAGAATTAAATAAAGAATGATAAAGTAATAATCCTGGAATTAAAGATTCCACAGAAGGTAAATTTTCTTTATTATTTTCAGAAATTAAATTTTTAAGGTTTATATTTTCATTAGTATTATTTGATTTATTCAAATGAGGATGAGGAATATTTTTTACACTTGAATTTCTATTTTTTTTTATTGATTCATCTTTTTTTTCATTTAGATTATTATCTAAATTTTCATTTGATTTTTCATTATTTGTATCTAATTTATCCTTAGATAAATTTCTATTTAAACTAGGAAATTTTTGTATCATTTGATTAATTTGAAGACTACTATTACTTCTATGAGTAAGTTCTCTATTTGAACTAATATTCTTCATTTCATCTAATTCTTTTTTTTTATTTTCAATAATTGAATTAACTATTTTTTCAGAATCAATTGAATTTTTTATTTTAGATTTAGAGTCTTTTCTCTTTAATTGATTTTGAAAATTTTTTTTCTCTTCTTTATAATATATATTATTAAATTTTTTATCTTCATTATTATTCTTATCATTCTCATTTTCATAAACAATTAATTTAATTTCATTTCCTTTTGAAGAATAAGAAGTTTTATTTTGTTTACTTTCATCTTCTCTCATACTATTTTTTGTAATGGAATTATTATTTAATGAATTTTTTTTGAATATTAAACTTTTATTAATTGTATTTCTTTTATTTCTTCCTGATTTTGGGACATCAGCAACAAATTTATTAACTTTAGATTTAGGAATTAGTGAATTCCCATTTTTTTCTTTATTTTGATTTCTATTAAAATTTAATGTTGAAATTATTTTTTTTGAAATTTTAGATGGTGAAATATTACTGGTTTTCTCTGGGTTATAATTATTTGAAATATCAATTTCCTTTTTTTGATTTACAAATAATAATGGTATTGTGGTATATTGTGGTTTTATTATTGAATTTTTTGAATTCTTTTTTTCAGAGTTTTGAGTGGAAATACATTTTAATTTTTTGTTGTTATTATTTTTATCATTATTATCATTTTTATTATTATTATTTTTATTATTTTCAATATTATTATCATTATTAATATTATTATTATTATTATTATTTCCTTTTATTAAATTAAGATTATTTTTATTTTGATTGTCAGTAACATTTAAATCTAATAATCCAAAATCTTGATTATTGTTTAAATTATTTTTGTCATTATAATTGATTATTGAATCATTTTCATTATCATTATTGTTTTCAAAAGTATTTTCTCTTTTTGAATGATGAATGGTTTTCAAATTTTTATTATTTGTCTTTAAAAATTGAACAAAATTTATATCTTTTGCATTATGTTCAATAGACTCATTAAAACTTTCCTTTTTAATTTTATCAGCTACTTCTTTTATTTTTTTATAATGAAGAAACTTTTTAATACAATTTTGTAATATTTGAATTTTTTTCTTTTGTTCATCAATACTTAAAGGAGAATCTTTCTTATTAGAAAATTTATATTTAGTGAAATAATAATTTCTTTCAAAATTACCTTTTTTAAAAATTATAGTATTATTATTAATTTTATTGGATAAGAATTCTAATCTTCTTCCTTTACAAATTCTAATATTACTAATCCAATCATACAAATAATAAATTTTTTTTATTTGATATTGAGAAAATTTAAATAACTTTTTAAAACAATATTTTTTACTTTTAATTGTTTTTTTCATGCAATAATTAAACAATTTATTAATAACAATTCCAATTTTTTTTCTATTTAACACTTTTTGATATTCATTCATCTTTTGAGAAAAATTTTCATTTTCTTTTTTTTTTTTAATTCTTTCATTTCTCTTTTTTTTCTCTTTAATTTTTTTCCACCAATTTTGAATTTTATAAACTGCATCAACCATAATATTAATTAATTTTTGTTTTTGTTCTTCCATCATTTTTTGTAACTCATTTATTCCAACATTAGATCTTATTCCATGAGTATATTCAAAAGTTCTCATCATAACTGCAGCTCTTTCTGCAAATAAAAAATCATTTTTTTCTTTTATAGTATTTAATAATTTTCTACTTTTATTTGGTAAAGGAGTTAAGAAAAAATCTTCTCCATTTATTTTATTACCTATTTCATTTTTATTTAAATTTGAATAATTTAATATTAAACTATCTTGAAAATTTGTATTTTTAGAATTTTTTAAAATATTTAAATATTTTCTCTGAGAATTAGGTCTTTCTTTTATAAATTGATCAATTGTTATATTTTGGAAATATTTATTTCCTTGAAGTTTCATTCCTTCTCTATTTTCTAAAAAATATCTTTGAAGACTTTTAGAATATTTTATATACATTTCTTCTAAAAAATTAGAAGGAATTACTAATTGAGGTAAATTGGGATTAAAGTTATTTCTATCTATTGAATAATGCTTTGATTTTTTATTCGTTGAATTTTTTCCATAAAAATTATCCTGTTTTATTTTTAAATTTGGTCTTGAATTATTTATTTTTATATTTTCACAAGAATTTGATCTTTTTAAATTTTGATTTTGGGGATTTAAACAAAAAATCTCTTTATTTTCCATTATTGTAAATTTAATTTTAATTTGAAAATAAATTTATTTTTTATTTTTTCGTATTTAATGAATAATGATGTCTCAATTTCTTTTTTTAAATATTTTCATAAAACTAGATCTATTCAAAGTTTAGATTCTTCTGAACAAAATAAAGCTCTGACAAAATTATGTAATTTATATACTTATCAGTATGAATTTAACCAAAATAATACAAAATATTATAATTTTGAAAAATTTAAGATTTTCAACCAATATTTTAAATATATAAATGATGATTTATATAAAAATTTACCTTTTATATTAAAAAATATATTTGATAAATTAAAAAATCAAGTATCATCAAGTAAAACAGTAAATAGTAAATGTCTTTCATCAATAGATGCTTCAGGAACTTCAATAGAATTAACTCATGGAGTTATTGAAGAAATTTCAAATTTGATAATAATTTCAATTAATTCTTTTATGAATACTAAAAATTATCAAAAAAAATTATATGATTTATTTGAAGGAAAAAATAAATTAATAGAATTAATTTCTCAAAACAATACAAATGAAATGAAAATGTTAGAGACTTTAGAAAGTATTAAAGAAATAAAATTTATAGCAAATGAGGAAGGTGTTTATATTGATTTAGATAAAATTTTATTGTTTTATCTTTTTTATAGAATAATATTTCCCTATGTTTTAAATATAAACATTAACTTAAATATTTCAGGATTAAATAAAATCTATTCAACAAAAGAAAAAGGTATTAAAGCAGTTTATTCAATGAAAAGTGAAGAAATAAAAAAAATATCAAGTGATTATATAAATTGTTTTTTGTCAAATTATTTATTAATAAGAACAATATGTGAAAATTGTTCTTCAGTCCAACTTACATTAACTCAGATTGATGATTATATAATTGAAATTGAAGATTTGTTTATTAGACAAGGAATGAATTTTAATAACAAACAAGAAATTAATTTAATGTTCTATAATAGTTTTTTCAATATTCCAAAAATTTTAAAGTTCTCAATGAATATTAATTCACTTGATAATTTATTGTTTAAAAATTTTCTTGTATTAATTTTCTCCTTTTTATCAATGAGAACTATGATTATTGAAGAATTAGATATTAATTTATTCCCTAAAGAAATTCATTGTTCAGGAGTTAATTTTAGAAAAATTTTATTAAATAAAATCTTTTATGAAGGTTTATCCCAAAATGACTTTTTAGATTATAAAGAAGATACTATTAATTGGAAATATGAAAAAGCTTATCGTTTAGAAAATAAAAAGGAAAATAAGTTAATTTCAATAAAAGAAGAAAAAATTTTAGATTTATTGTTTGATGATTTTAGTGAAAATTTATTAATGTTAATTTTATTATTAGAAAAAAATATAAAAAGTAATAAAATGAGATTTGTATTGAATTTACCAAAATTTTTATTAGATAAAAAAAACTATTCATCTGATGTTGCATTGTTTATTTTCAATTTCTTTAGATTATTAGAAAGAAAAGCAATAAATGTTAAATTTAATCAATTAAAAATAGAAAGTAATGTTTATTTATCTGAAAATTTAACAAGATATGGAAAAGTACATTTAGATAAAACAATAATTCAAAATATAATAATTAAATTAGGATATATTTCAAGAATTATTGATTTCAATTATTTACCTTTTGAATCTTTAGATTCAATTAAATTATCTAATATATTTTATGAAGATTTGAGAGATTATTTCAATTCAATTAATAATTATAATAATTCTTTGAGATTATTATTTGTTAAAATTAAGTTAAATTACCAAACATATATAGATTATGATATACTATTAAATTTATTTAAATTAGGTTATTGTTCTTCAATTGAAAATTTTTATTTGAAATTTAAAAATGAATTTAATAATGACGAAATTATTAAAATAATAATAAAAATTTTAAATGGTTGTGCTTATTCAGAAAAAACAGGAAATAAGACAAAAGTTCATGTAAAATTATTTTATGATATAAATGAAAATTTAACGTTTAAAGATATATTTGATAAAACGTTTAAAGCATTTGATTATGAAAACTTAAATGATAATTTATTAGTTACTTATCATATAAATAAAATTAAAATTAAAAAAGAAGAAGGGAAAAAAAAATGTATAAAATATAAAATAATAAAATTAGAAAGAGAAAAAAAAATAGACCTTTATCTTAAATTACTTATTAGAAAATCAAATATAGCTAAAACAAATCAAGAAAAATTGAATTTAAGTACTAGAATAATGTCATTTTTAATTTCTCCAATTTCAACAATGGAAGTTTCTTTTCATTTAAAAAATGAATAAAACTTTAATTATAATAAAAATTATCTATTTAATATAAAACTTTTAAATTAAAAAAAAAATTTTCACAATTTTTTCAAAAAATAAAAAAAAATATATATTAATTAAAAACTAAAGAATCTTATCATTATTAGAATCCAACACAAAAAATCAACAAAAATAAAATAAAAAATTCTTCTACACACTATTATTTGCTATTTTATTAACAGCTTTTGCTCCTTCAATAATAGCATGTTTACTTAATTCCCCAGGTAACAATAATTTAACAGCAGATTGAATTTCTCTTGCACTTAAAGTATGTTTCTTATTATATCTTACTAAATTTGAAGCTTCAATTGCAATTTTTTCATAAACATCATTTATAAAACTATTCATTATTGACATTGATTTTTTTGATATTCCAATGTCATTGTGAATTTGTTTTAAAACTTTATAAATATAAACACCAAAAGTTTCTTTTCTTGTTCTTTTGAATTTTTGTTTTGGATTCATTAAATTTTTTAATTTTTTTGGACTTTCTTTTGTCTGATATTTTTCTTTTTTTGGTGAAGCTACTTTTGTTTCTTTTTTAACTTCTTTTTCAGTTGTTTTATCTGATGTTGCTTTTTCTGTTGCTGATGTAGTTTTTGTTGGTGTTTTTTTTGGACCCATTTAATTACTTTTATTTGAATTTAATTTCATTTGTACTTGGTTAAATATTGGTTCAATTATATTTTTTTTTTTTTTTTACTTTCACTGAAAAAAATTAGAAAATATATTATGAAAATATTTAAAAAATAATTTAAAAATAACAATAACAAAAAAAAAATATTAAATGAATTATAAATAAAATCATTTATTAATAAATCTTTAAACTTGTTTTAAAATCATCTTTACTATTATTATTATTTTACAGTTAAAAATTTCAATTGTTTATTAAACAAATATTATATTTTTTATTATACTATTTATACAGAAAAAGTTTTAATTGTTGAATACTTTGAATTATTTTTATTTATCATTGGTAAAAAAGTATCATCATTTTCTTCTAATTGAGTTTCTTTTCTTTGAATTACAGAAAAAGGAAAACCAGCAAAAAAAGTTTTTGAACAAATATTAATTGGTTTTGAAATAGTTTTAGAAGCATAATGAGTTCTTCTTAAAGAATTAATAGAATTAAAACTAATTTTTGTCGTATTGTATCCAGAATTATTATTTATTAATGAAGGATTATTTGATATATGAAATTTATCAATATTATAACTTTTATTTTTAAAATGAAGAACTTTTCTTTCAGAATTTGGAATTATTTTATTATCCCTTGAAATACTTTTTAAATTAATTGTTTTTAATTCACCAGTTTTGGTTGGATTAAAATAAGAATCATTATTTATTGTTTTATTATTTTCAATAATATTATGATTATTGTTCTGACTAAAATTAGAAGTATTAAATTGTTTATTATTCATAGTATAAAATAAAACTCTATTATTTCTAGTTGGATTTGAATTAGAAGGAAGTTTCATTGTATGTTTATTTTCTCTTGCTAACATTTTCCATTTAATATCTTTCATTAATTCTTCTTTAAAATTTTTAATTTTACCAATGAATAATTTAGCTCTTAATTCTACTTTTTTAATTATTTTTTCTCTAATTTTCATATCATTAGAAACCATTTGATGGAAAATAATTTTAGGAATAAAAATAATAGTAGCTTGACCAGTTGTAATAGTAACACTATAATGATAAAATTCACTTTTAAAATTATAATATTCATTAGTTCCAATAACTTCGTTTGGAAATAAATTTATCATATCAATAATTTTAATTCCTTTAGAACATTGAGCATATTCTTCACTTTGATATATTGGATTTCTTATAAAATCTTCTTTTTCTCTTTCAATTTGTTCTGTTTTTAAATTTGATAAATATTCATTAAATCCTTCTAAAGAATATTGAAAAGACATCATTAAACCATTTAATTCTTCTAAACTTCTTTCTGTTGAAACTTTACAATTTCCATTCAACAAAAGATACACTCCATCATAAATTGAATTTTGAGATATTAATTTTTCACCTCTTAAATATTTTTTATAAATAAAATATTTAGAATATTTTTTTGCAAAATTTTCTGCATTTACTTCTTTAAATAAATAAAAATTATTTATTGATGAATTTATTAAAATTTCTTTTTTCATTGTTAAAGAATTAAATAAAATAGGTCTATCATATTTCGGCTTTTGAATAATTCCTATTTCAGTCTTTTCTAAAGTTATATATGTATATTTATCTTGATAATTTATATCTGAATTTTTTATTAAATTATTTATATATCTTCCTCTTTCTAAAACTCCAACTTTTTCATAATGTGGAATATAAAAATATTTTTTAATAATATTTTTATCATCACTTTGTTTTTTCACTTGAGTTTCAATTTTAGTAATATTTAAATATTGTTCTAAACTTGGTATAATATTTTTATAATGATATATTTCAAAATTATTCTTGTATAAATCTCTTAAAGCTTTTAATTTCAATTCTTTATATTTGAATTTATATCCACTATTACAAAATTTTTCAATATTTTCATTATCCACATTTAAAATATCTTTATTATATTTAATACATATTTTAATTATTTCATATTCTTTTATCCAAAACATTTTAACTAAGAATAGTACATATTCTTCTTCAGTCATACATTCTTTAGTTATTACTAAATCTAAAACTGCAATTGAACCATGTAAAACAAGATAAAAATTATCTGAATATTCTTTTGTTTTTTGTAAAATTAAATTTTTTTCAAAAGTTTGAAGACATAAAATCCAAGAAAATTCAATAATTAAATTTTCTAATACATCATCATTTTCTACATTTAAAGATAAAAATTCATAAAAATAAGGTATTTTTTTAATAAATGGGATTAATTTTTTAACATCTTCATTTACTCTATTTTGTGGTTCTGAAATTAAAATTTCTTTTAAAGCTTCTAAATTTATAGATAAAAGTTCTGCGGTTTTTGTTTTTGTTGAAAAAGTTTTAAAATGTAAAAGAGAACGTCTAAATTTAACATTTTTTGGACTTCCTCCTACAAATGTTATTTTTTTCTTATGCATTACTTTTAAATTATATATTTTAGAATATTATTTATTATGAAATATTATATAAGAAAAAATTAAAATATTATCTTTTTCAATTTATCAATTAGGAAACTAAAAGATTCAATTTAAAATAAATCATAAATATAAAGAACAAATAAATTTAAAAATTTTAGAATTAAATGAAGAAAATTAAATGAATTTATATAATTTACTTATAAGAAAAGAAAATAAATATTAAAAAAATGTCAAAATTCACAAAATGTAGAGCAAATATAAAAATAGTAGTAGTTGGGAATTCAGGAACTGGAAAAACCTCATTTTGTAAAAGATGGATTTCTGATAAATTTGATAATTCATATCAAGCAACAGTCATGTCAGATTTTTCATATAAAGTTTGTGAATTTGAAGGAAATTTTTACAAAGTTCAATTTTGGGATATTGCAGGAGCAGATAAAAATATTTATACTTCAAAAGTTTTTACTAAAGATTCTCATGGATGTTTAATTGTTGCAGATATAACAAATCCAGATACTTTAAATAAGACTCTTTTATGGAAAAAAGCAATTGATGAAAATACTAGATTTATTGATGGTAAATTATTACCTTCAGTTTTAATTTTAAATAAATCAGATTTAGCAAATGAAAAAGAAATGAGTAATGATAAAGAAATGGAAGATTTTGTTAAAAATAATAATTTTGCTAATTATTTTAAAACTTCATGTTTAAATGGAAATGGTATTAATGAAACTGTTGAATTTTTATTAAAAACTATTATTCATAGATTAGAAGAACATTCTAAACTAACTAATACTCCTATTGATAATGACAACAGGACTAGTATTGTCATTCAAGCACCAGTTAAAAAAAATGATTCTTTATTATCTTCTAGAAAATGCTGCAATTATTTATAATTTAATCTTTTGAAACTTTATTTAACATTTTATTATATGTAAAATTGAGGTATAAAAAATAAAATTTTTAAATTTAATTTTTTTACATCCAAGTTTATTTAAAATTATCATTGATATAATATTAATTGAAGAAAAAAGATTCTTTTTATAATTTTTTTTTTAGAAGAGATTTATTATTCAACTTTTTCCTTTATAATAAATATAATTTATATAATATATCTTTTCTTTTTTAATAATATTTTTTCCAAGGTTTTCTGAGATATTTACAATAAATTATATTTTTTATTCTATAATCACTAAAAGAAAGAATAACTCTTGTTAAAAATTTATTTTTAAATTATTTCAAATCAACAATAGCATTAAAATAAATTTAAATTATTTATTTAAATTCATCATTGTAAAATTAATTTTGTTTATTTTTTATTACATATCTTATTCCAAAAAGTCCAATAGTAATTATTCCTATTGTTGATATTGTTTTTATGAATGAAGAAAACGTAAATTGTTCATAATTAATTTTCAAATAATTATATAATATATTATTATTATTTGAAACAAGAGTCTGAGATAATTCCTTTTTTTCTTTATTAATTAAAGAATTTAATTGTTTTTCTCTTGTCTGAGAATATAACTTAAAAAATTGCTCTTCTTCATTTAGATTATATTTCCTAGCAAAAAATTCTCCTTTCATTGCATAAAAATTTCTTATTGATTGATAATATAAAATAAAGCTTTGATTAATGGATGAATTATATTCTTTGTTATTTTCTAAAATAAAGTTTTTAATTTGAGTAATAAATTCTTTGATTTTATTAATATCATTTTCTTTTCCATTTTTTTCATAAAATGATTCTTTTTCATATTGTCTTAATTTTTCGATTTTATTATATAATGTTTTATATAAAATATTTTCCTCATAAGTTGACTTATTTTCATTATGAAATTTCAAATAATAATTTTGGATATTAATCATTTTTTTGAAATAAAATAATAATAATTCTAAAATTTAATCTCTTTCTTTATTATTATTTTGAAAAATTCACAAATTAAAATAAATTTATTTTCAAAAAACCTCAATAATATATATTTTGGATTATTGTCCAAAAAGAAAAATGCAACAAAATTTTAATAAGCGAAAAATAAATTCAAAGAAAAAAAATTTAGAATTATAAAACAAAAAATTAAGAAAAAATAATAAATAGGTAAAAAATATATGAATATATATGTGAGAATTCTACAAAAACATTTTAAACTATTAAAAATATTGTTTACAAATATCATGTAACAAATTTATTTTAATTATATTGTTTTAAAATTTTCAATTTATATTATAAAAATAATAAAAAAATTTAAATTATTTTAATATAAAGTTAATGAGAATTCTTATTTCCAATTTCAGCTAATTTAACCATTGCTTTTTGAAGTAATAACATTTTTAAAGGAACATTCAACTCATTTTCTAAAAAGAAAATAAAATCTTTTAAATTAATTTTTTTTCGACTAGTTCCAATTAATTTAGCATTTTTTTTAATATCATTACTTTTAAAAACATTAATAGATATTTCATTATTTCCAAAATTTTCATTCTGAAAATTACTATGAATACTTTCACTAACTTTACTAAAAGTATCGAAATGAGTATTATCTCTTTGAAAACTTTCACTTTTGTTTAAATTACTATTTGAAAAACTTCTATTATTATAAAGAATAGTATCTAAAGTATTCATAGTAAAAGATTTTTGTTTATTTAAATCTTCTTTTTTTTGACTTTTAACAAAATTATTTCTCATTGTTTTAATTATAGCAGAAACTCTTTTTCTAGTTCTTCTTCCAGGACCTAATTTAATTGGAATTGGACCTGGAATAATTTTAATTGTTGGTTCACCTCCTTTTTCCTTTGCGCTTTCTTCTAATTTTTGTTTATATATTGAAAATCCTTCTAATTTAATTTTTTTATTATTTAATTCTTGATATTCTTCTATCATTTCAAATTTTTTTTTTATATTATTTGTAAATATAATATTAAAATTTTTTGCTTGGGAAAAAGTTATATTTTGATTTTCTTGATTTTTATCCCAATTGTATGTTTGTATTTTATATGATGGAATACTATTTTTTGAAAATAAATTAAAATTAACATTTCTAATTCTATTTATGTTTATTAATTTTTCTATTGATTTTTTTAAATATATTATTAAGTAATGATTAATCAAATTATATGTATCATTTGTTAATTCAAATTTCATTTCTTTATTATTGAATTTTCTTTCAATATTCAATTTATTTATTATAATATTTTCATTATTTGGAATTGAATTTAATATTTGCCAAATAAGAATACTTTTTTTTTCTTGTTGATTATTATTCAAATTATTAATAACACTTGTATTAAAAGGTACATTACTTATAACTGAATGAAATATATTTTTTTTTCTATTATGACTATTAGATTCAGGTGATTTTTCCATTTCTTCTTCTTCATTTTCTTCATCTGAAATAATATCATTTCCTCCTTTTATATTTGATAATAATTTTTGAACTCCTTTTGATGCTTCTCTTTTACCTCTTGTTTTTAATAAATTTTCTTCTTCTTCTAATAAAACTATATCTTTTTGATTTTTTACTTTTGATTTACGTGGCATTTTATTTAATTTTTTTAATTTAATAATTTAGATATATATATTTATTCTTTTTTATTCTAAAATTAATTAATTATGAGATACTCTTTTAAAAATGAAGTTAGTCATTTAGAAAAAATTAATAGTCTTTCAAAAGAAGTTCTTATTAATTCAAGATTTTTAAGAAATAATAGTATGAAAGACATTCATAATAATAATAAAATAGAATTGATGAAAAAATGTTATTCAAATTATATTAGTCCGAAATTTAAAGAAAATTATTATGACATTATCACATGTGTTCTACCAGATAATAATGTTAAATCTATTTCTTCTTATACTAAAGATAATAATTCAAAAAATCTCCACACGAATTTTTTATTCAAATCATTCAAAAAGAATGAAAAAATCAAAATGAAAAAAGCAATTCTTTTAAACATGATAAAAATTAATAACAAACCAACTAAAAAAAAAGAATTAAAAAAAACAAATTCAACTAAAGAAATGTATCTAAATAAGGAAATATCATTTAATTTTAATCAAAATAGTTTCTTAAATAAATTTGAAAATTTAAAAAATAAATGTAAAAATATAAATGACTCCTCTAACTTGGCACAAAATAATTTAATGCATAACTTAAAATATTTAAATAACAAAACAAATTTTAAAAATCAAAATAATTCTTCTTTTGAAGATTCATTTTATAATGGTTTAAATAATATAAAAGTGAAATTAAATTCTGAACAAAAATTTAATGAAGGAGTGTTAAAATTAAAAAAATATAATTTATTCAAAATGTAAAATTTTGTTCAAATAAAATTAATTTTTTTTCGATATTTTAAATAAAAAAACAATAATAAATAAAATAAGTAATATGTTTAATATTATAAATTACTTTTTAGATTTTAATATTAAAACAAGAAAAAATTATTTTTAATATTTGAAAATGATTAATTTTTTAAATATTTAAATAATTTCATTTATTTACTTAATTTAAATAAAATGAGTCCCAATACAACATAAATTACATAAAGATTAATAAAGAGATAATAATGAAAGATTTATTCAAGTCTAATAAATATTATTCATTCATAATCTAAATTAATTATTTAGATACTTATTAATAATGTTTAATCATAATCATTTATTTTTGTTATATAATAAATCCCTTAAACCATTTTTAATATCATCTTTACTTGAAGTTTTGTTAATATTCTCACATTTTTTTTTAATAAAATCTTTTATAGTTTTTGTATTTGTTTTTAATAAAGTATTTTCAAATAATTCATTTTCCTTTTTTGAATTTCCATATAAACAATTTCCTGTTGATTCTTCTGTCATTTTAGCCAGTGAATAAGAAATATATTCTTGTTCTAAATTTTGAGTAAAATTATTAAGATAAGTTTTAACATGTGAATTTATACCTTTCAATAATTTTTTATCTCCTATCTTCTTAAATTTTTCCATGATTTTGCCAAAACCTTTATTATCTAAAGTACAATCTTTAAGTATTTTTCCAACAGTCGACTTCATTTCTTTATTCATATTTGCAGTGAACTTTTCTATAACTTTTTGATCTATTTTTTTTTTTATTCCATCAGCTAGATTATAATCTTTTCCATCAATTTTAGCAGCAGCATAATCAAACAACGGGGAAGAAATAACATCAAGAATTTGTTTACCATATTTACATTTTATTGGCAATCCTTCTAAACATCCCTGTCCAAACCTTAAAAAAACTTTAGCCCAATTTATTTGTTCGTTTTCTATTAAAGCATTGGATATTTCTTCTATAGCACTAATTCCTCCTACAATAAGAGGTGCCAATCCAGGGCAAAGTGCCGTACATACACAATTTGCAGCAAACTTTAGAATATCAAAAGATGATTTTACCAATTCTTTATTAAATTTTAGTTTTTATTGATGATGTTGAATCAAAGCATTTTTACCATTAAAATATTCCGGTACATTTGTTTTTAAAAAATTTAAATATTCCTCTAATTTTCTTTCACAATAATCTAAACTTTCACATTTATCATCATTAGTTAATTCATTAAATAATAATCCCCAACTTATTTTTATCATATCCATTAAATAATCAAAAATTTTGTATTCTTTTTCATCAAAAAGATTTTCAACTTTTGATATTTTAGAATAACATAATTTTAATACATTAGGAATTGGTGTACAACAAGGTAATTCAATATCAGAGATTCTATAATTTCCTTTTCCTTCAAATAAAAAGGAATAATTTGTATGAAGATATTCCACTAGTTTATTTTGAATAATCCATAAATTATGTTCTTTAATATCAAAAGCCTTAGACATTAAATAATAATCTTCTCTAGAATAATAAATATTAACACTTCCAGGTTGTCCTTGTCTTCCACATCTTCCTGCAGCTTGTTCTAAAGCTCTTTGATTAGGCATTAAAAATGGTATTATTACATGAAGTCCTCCATTTTCCAAAGATATTTTTGATAACTTTATATCTACTCCTCTTCCAGCTGCTGAAGTAGCTATTGTAACTTTTCTTTCTTCACCTGCAATATTTCTTGATTTTTCATCTCTGGATTAATTCCTTTAATAGTACTTACATTTTTTATAGGACATTGTGAAATATATTCTTCTACATTTCTAATATTATCCATTATTACTAAAACTGGCCTATCTTTTTTAATTTCTTCTTTTATTTCTTTGTTTAAGGACATAAAAATATTATTTAATCCTACTGGTCTTTGAGTATGATATATTTCTTTCTCTCTTAGAAAATGTCTAGGACATTTAAATATTTCTACTCCATATATTGATTTTAAATCTTTCCTATCCTTATCTGTTCCTACAGTTCCTGTAACTCCTAATATTTTTTTATATAAATTAAAAAAGTCATGTTGAGTAACTGCTGTATATGTAACACTATGCTGAGCTGGTTTAATTCCTTCTTTTATTTCTACCATTTCATGAATTGAATCTTTCCATTTTGATGTTGGCTTTTTCAATCCTGTATGACTGTCAATAATAATAACTTTTTCTTCTTCTACAATATAATCAATATTTCTAATTTTTCTATCAGAAGCTAATGCTGCTTGTTGTAAATCCATTATTTTTTTTTTTCCTTCTTTACTATGGAAATAAGTACATCCACCAAAAAATGTATTCAACAGTAATTCTATGACTTGAAAATTTTTTTCTCTATTATAATATACTACATTTAAAATATCTTCATAATGAATTATATCACACCGTTCAGATAATAAAGCAGGAGAAACTCCTTGATCTATAAACATATTATCAACCTCATCTACTATAACAACATCATATTTTCTTTCATAAGGTCTAAAAGGATTATTGATAAACATTGAATTTAAATAAACAAATTCAAAATTTGAATTATTTGAATAAACAATTTGATTTTTGAATACATTTAAATCATATCTATGTTCTATTGCTATATTATATGACTTATTTTCTTTCAAATATTCTTTTTCTTCTTCTTTAAATAAAACTCCTGAAGTTATTCCAAATATTTCAAAATTTTTTTCTTGTTCTTTTTGTTCTATACTTGCTAATTCAATAATTGAAGTAATAATATCAATTTTTTTAATAAAGTGACATTTTTTTTATAAAACTTCTATTTATTTAAATTTTTTAATTCTTCAAAAAAATTTATTTTATTTTCTTGATTATTTTCAAAATCATATTTTGGAATATCAAATGAAGGTAAACTTCTCAAAAGGTTATTAATATTAAAATCTTTTTTCTTAATATTATAAATATCTTCAAATTTTTTTCTTTTTATTCTCCTTATAATTGGATGATCACTGATATTTTCTTAATTTAAACAAAGGGTATTATTGAATTTTGTTATAGAAAAAATTAAAGCATTTGTAGAAATGCAAACTTCATCTAAATAACGATTTTTAAAACAAATATTTTTTAATCCAATTACATCTTTATTATTAATATTTGTAATTCTATATTGTTTTTTTCATCCTTAAAATATTTATATGTGAAAAAATAATTTTTTCTTTTTACTTTCAAATTTTAGTCAAATCATTTGCAGAAAGTAAAGAATTTAATTGAAATAGACCTTCTTAATAAAATAGACTTTTTCTTAAATTACATTTTATTTAATAATAACATCACCATGATTAACTTATTCTAATTTAAAAAAATTAAAATATTTTTGATTCAAAAGGATTCCATCTCATTTTAGTAAAAACAGGAAAAGAAAGAATAAAATTAACATAATTTCTTCTTTTTCTTACTTCAATATCTCTTAAACAGTTATTATAAGCATTTTTTGATAAGGAACAAAAAATACAATTTTCATAACAAATTATAGTTGCTGTTCAGTTTTTATCTTCATTTTGTAAAGTAACTTCACCAAATATATCAGCTTTATTTTTTTTAAATATTTCAAAATATGAATATATTGTTACTAATTGTTCTTTTTCAAAATTTCACTTTTTCATTTTCATATAGATAAGTATTTTTTAATATAATCATCTACTATATAATGTTTTATATTTTTATTTACTATAATATCTTTTATTTTATTCTAATATGTGATTATTTCAGTTATCTCTGTTAAATCAAAATTTTTTAATTTGAGAATATGTAATATTTTTACTTACACATTTTTGAATATATTCTACTATGTTTATTATTCCTTCTTCATCAATATTAAAAATTGCTTTATTATTAACAAATTTTTTTTAAAAATTTCAACTTCATAAATCAAATATAATAAAATCAAATGTTTAAAATAAACAAGAAAAGTTAAATTAACATAATTTTCTTTGGGTAATAAAATATATAAACAACCAATTAAAAGAATATAACTTTTTGATCCTAATTCACCGTATCTAAAAACAATTTAATTTTCTGATTTTTTTCACATTTTAAAGAAACGCTTAAAGAAAATAAAAGTTGTTCTACTCCTAGTTTAACATTTAAAACTTTTAAAAATTTTTGAATAATTGATAAAACTACTTTAATTATTAATAATTCATCAGATATTCTATTTCTTTTTGATAATATAAAATATATTGCGTCATTTGTTTGAGATGTTAAGTTAATTAATGATTCTGGATTTATTTTCTTTTAAAGATTAAAAGATATTAATTCTGTTATTCTTTTTTTTATTGTGTCTGCTAAGTATGTAATATAGTTTTCTATATTTGAAGAACTTGTCATTCTTTTAAATTTTTTTTTGGAATCTTATTTTTGATAATATATTATCTAATCTAATTTTTGCTTTACTATATCTTTTATGAAACATATTTT
>JAEEGK010008892.1_pt1 | contig 23607 bp, 17 predicted proteins | sample 8958771 | NCBI WGS metagenome assembly JAEEGK01 (sample SAMN16246547, study PRJNA631951) | gut metagenome | biome: gut microbiome; feature: rumen; material: SC-attached | host: Bos | place: Iran: Karaj | collected 2018-10
CCCAATCCCCAATCCCCAATCCCCCATCCCCAATCCCCCATCCCCCTTATTCCTTTTAATTTTTATTGAATTCAATAAATCAAAATATAATCATAATAAAATTTTCATACTCAATTTTTAATATTTTTTAAATAAATTTATATTTATAAGTTACTCTAATAAAAATTTATATTAATTTTTTATATTTCATACTTTATAATCGTTTATTTTTTAATTTTGAAATTTAATAAAGGATTATTTTTCGGAATAATATTTTCTAACTTTTCTCTTTCTTTAATCTCCAAATTTTTCATATTTTCACTCATAATTTCCTCGTTAAAATATTTAAAATTATTTTTATCAAATTTAAACTCATCTTTGACTTTATCAAAATAATCAACAATTTCTTTGTTAGAATAAGAATTTTTAATCATTAAAGAATATTTAATTTTTTCTAATTGAATTTGAATTTCTTCATTTTTTCCTTTAACTTCATATTTTTTATAATTATTACTATTCCAATAATCTTTTTTTTTATTATGATAATTTTCATTAGGATCACTTTTAAATCTTTGTCTTCTTTTTTGATAATTATGACTTCCATTTCCATAACCATAATTACTACTTGAATTACTTATGTCACTAAAATCACTTTTTTTTCTCCAACTCATATTATCATCATCTTTTTCTTTCTCATTTTTTTTCTCACTTTTAACACTTAAATCATTTGTTTCTTTCGAATATATAAATTTTTGAATCATTTTACTTATTGCGTTTTTTAACATTGTACTCGATGATATATTACATTTTAAATTTTTATCTTCTTCGACTTTTAAATTTTTTATCTTTTTATCTAATTTATCATTTATTATATTATTGTCACATGCTAAAACCCAAAATAAACTTTGTTTATATAATCTTATTATTTCTTCGTCTTTTATTTCTAAAAATTCTTTCACTTTCGTTTCTGTGAATTCTGAAGGAATATTTATGAAAGTGTATAATATTAATTTGTCATTTATTAATATTTTTCCTTCGTTTTTTGAAGGAATAAATGCTATTATTGGATTTTTTGATAATGATAATGTGTTTAATGCTGATAATAATAGTTCTTTTGTTGGAGTTATTTTTTGAATTTCTTTTAATGAATATAATTCGTCTACTTTGAAAGTAAAGTCTTCATTTAATATTGTTGTTACTTTACTAAATTGTTCTAAATTTTCAGGATATAATAATAAACTTAATTGCTTAATTACTTTATCTTCTTCTGACATATTTATATTATATATATAATATCATATATTTTGATTTCTATTATAAATAAGTTTATATTTATCTTAAAAAAATATACTAAATATTTTAATCAAAACTCAAAAAAATAATCAAAAAAAAATATCTAAAATAAAATAAAAACCCCATTGAATCCAAAAAAAATATAATAATCCTAACTCCAAAAAAAAATGGAAGACAAATGGTTAGAATCTTTAAAAGAATGTAAATGTTTAACAGAGCATGATTTAAAGTTATTATGCGACAGAGTGAAAGAGATACTAATGGAAGAAAGTAACGTCCAGCCAGTATCAGCACCAGTGACAGTATGCGGAGACATCCACGGTCAATTTTACGATCTCTTAGAATTATTTCGAACAGGGGGTCAAATTCCATCTTCGAAATACGTATTTATGGGAGATTACGTAGATCGAGGATACAACAGTGTAGAAACATTGGAACTTCTTCTTTGTTTAAAATTAAAATACCCAGGTCACATTACTTTATTAAGAGGAAATCATGAATCACGTCAAATTTGCTTTTCATATGGTTTCTACGAGGAAATTTCAAGAAAATATGGTAATGTAAATCCATGGAGATACTTTAATGATTTATTTGATTATTTACCAATTGGTGCTATTATCGAAGGAAAAATATTCTGCATTCATGGAGGACTTTCTCCTTTCATAAGTACAATAGATCAAATAAGACTTTTAAATAGAAAACAAGAAATTCCTCATGAAGGTGCATTTTGTGATTTAATGTGGAGTGATCCTGATGATATAGAAACTTGGATTGTATCATGTAGAGGAGCAGGTTATATTTTCGGATGGAAAGTAGTGAATGAGTTTAATAGAATTAATGATATTGAACTTGTTTGTAGAGCTCATCAATTAGTTAATGAAGGATTTAAATTCTGGTTTAGAGATCAAAATTTAGTCACTGTTTGGTCGGCCCCTAATTACTGCTATAGATGCGGGAATAAAGCTTCTATTTTAAAACTTAATGCTCAATTAGAAAAAAAATTTGAACTTTTTAATGCTGTACCTGAAAGCTCTAATAGTCAACCTCCCAAAAGTATTGTTCCTTATTTCCTTTAAGGAATTAATGGAATTATTTTGATTATTTTGTCTTATTATTAAATATTTTTTAGTTTTATTTTTTTATTGGTTTTATAATTTTAAAAAAAGATTTTAAATTTTTTTGAATTTTAAATTTTTATTCAATTTTTATTCATATTCTGTTATTTATTTAAATTTTATTTTTTTAAACTTTATATTAAATTACAAAATAAAATAATCACATTTAATAAAAGCGTTTGATTTTAAAACATTTTTTAACAAAAAAAAATAAAAGAAAAAAAAATGAATGAATTAAACCAGACACGTCCGATTACAAGTGGTTCAAATTTAATATTAGGAGACAATATTCGTGATTATAGGAAATTTTTAGAAATAGAAAAAATGAATAGAGATAATGGAATGACTAATTCAAATTTTGGGAATACAAATAATTCAAATATGTCTTCTTTTAATTCATCACAAAATAATTCTCGTTTACCTTTTAATTACACTCCATTGAGAAGAAATGGAAATGAAAATAATATAATTAATAATCAATCTTTACCTCGTCCTTTATCACAAAATCCTTTTAATAATAATTCTTTTTATAATAATAATAATAATACTTTAAGTTTTGGAAGTGATGTTTATAAAGAAATTCAAACTTTAAAAAATTTTATGCAAAAGTCTTTTCAAAATCAAAGTGAAATGCATGAAAAAATAATAGAATATAATAAAATAATAAATGAACAATCAGAAATAATTCGTTTAAATAATTTAAAATTAAATGAACATGATAATAAATTAACAGAAGTGTTATTAAGTTTTAATAATTACATTCAATTAAATGATAAAACAAATAATTTAATAAATGATTTTCAATTAAAATTAGATTCATGTGTGAAAACAAATGATTATAATGATTTAAAAAGTATAGTATATAATTTTAATAAATCAAATGAAAATAAAATAAATGAATTTTCAAGAAATTTTTCAGATATGAATTTAAAATTAGATGAAATGTCACAACAAAATGATAATTATCAAAAAGCAACTTTAGATAAAATATTAAAAGTTCAAAAAGATTCAATGGAATCTCGTTTACAACAACAAAATGAATTAATTAGATTAGATGATCAAAAAGAAAGTAGATTTATTGCTCAATTTCAACAAGTTAAAAATTTAATAGGTATTAGTGATAAAAATTTAAAAGAAGAAAGTAATTTAAGACAAAATATGATAAATGATTTAAGAAATGAAATATTACAAATTTTTAATAGAAATGATGAAAAAATTTCTAAATTAGAAAAAAACCAATTAGAAACTGAAAAAAATATTATTGGATTAAATAAAGATTATATGTCAACTTTTAATGATTTAATAATGAAACATAATGAAAAATATAATATTGAATTAAAAGCAATCAGATCTTTAATTGAAGTTGGGTTAACTAAAGTTGATACAAAAATGGAAAAAGATTATAAAACTTATGAAGAAAATTTAATTGCTATGAAAAAAAATGCTTTAGAAGAAAAAGAAAAAATAACAGAATTTGAAACTTTATATAAAGAACAAATATCTTCAATAGAAAAAAACTTTGAAAAGAATAAAGAAATAATGCAAGATTATTTTAATAAATTTGATTTATTATCATCAACATTAGATAAATATATGAAAGAAAATATGGAATTAATTCAAACAAAAGAAAAAGAAATAATAGAGAATTTATCAAAAAAAATAAATGAAGATATAGAAAAAATAAATAATACAATTAAAATACAAAATGATACAAATACAAAAAAATTCAGTGATACAGAAGAAAAAATAAAAGATTTAAATAATCATATTGCAACAGCAGCAGTAAATAATGTTAAAGGAGATATAAATGGAAATAATGAACCTAATGCTATTTTAATTAGAGAATATGTTGAAAAAATTGTTTCTGAAAATATTACTCCTTTTAAAGAAACTTTAAGTAATTATGAAATTGTTTTTAATAATTCTATGAATTTAAAATTCGATGAAATGATACAAAAAAATTTAACTAAAGATAAAGAAAATTTCAATAAGTTAAATGAAATTATTAATAGTAAATTTAAAGAAATTATTAATAAAATTGATGAAAAAATAAAAGAAGAAAATAGTGTTATTGATGGAAGAATTCAAGAATATATTGTTGAAAGTGAAAAAAGAGTTGATGGAAAATATGAAGATAGTTTAAAAAAAATGAAAGAAGATATTGAAAATTTAACTATTAAAATTGGAATTGGATCTTAAATAATATTTATTTTTTTAAATATTGTAAATTTATTAAGCAAATTTTTTTTAAACTCTTAAATATAATAAATAAATCAATTAATAAATAAATAAATATTATATTTAATCTAAAATTTTAAGCTAAAGTATTTGACATTATTTTATTTTCATCTTTATTTTTTGGAGGAATTAAACTTGTAATATCATTAATAAAATTAGATGATTGACCAGAATAAGGATTAATTAATTTTTTTAATTCGTTATTTTTATCTTGTTGAATTTTTAATTTATGTTTAATTTTAGCATTTTCTTTTATTTGCTTTTCAATTTTAATGTTCATTTCTTTCATTTTTTCTTCAATTAAATCAATTTCTTTTTGAACTTCAATTATTTCTTTTTTATATTTTACTTTTTCAATTCCAGCATTTTCAATTTTTAATTTAATATTATTTATATCTTCTTTAACCATTGGAATATGTTTTAAATTTAATTCATGTTGTCTTTCTTCTTTTTTTCTTTCTGAAATTAATTTGAAATTTTCTTCAGTCATTTGACTAATATTATTGTTTATATTATCAAATTGTTCATTTGCATTTTTTATTTTATCTTCTAATTTTTTTATATTATCTTTCAACTCATTTATTTCTTGTTTTTTCTGATTTATTTCATTTTCTTCTGAAAATAATAAATTTATTTTACAATGAGATGGAATATTCATATCATGTTCTATTATATTATTTGAACTATTTTCTTTAAATTGAATATTATAATTTTTAGAGTTTAAATTTTCTGTTTTAGTTCTTTTAATTGAAAATGAATTTTCTGTTTCATTTTTTGATATGATTGAATTTTTGAGAGATGAATAATTTGAAGAAATGTCATCATTTAATTTTGATTTATATTTCATTGTTTTTGATAATTTTATTGTATTTTCCTTTTCTTTTTTTTTTTGAAGAGTTTTTGATAATTCATTATATGTTGGAACTATTATTTCATTTCTATTCTTTCTTTTCACACTATTTAACATTTTATTTTCTTATAATTTTTATTTAAATAAACCAAAAAATTATTATAAAAAAACGAATAATTAATAAAACCAATATTTTAATTTTTTTTGAATAAAAAAAAAGTTGTTTAAATAAAAAAAAAAAATTAAATTTTATTATTTTCAACATAATTTAATAGAGTTCTTTTCATTTGTTCTTTAATCATTTCTCTTTTTTCTTCAAATTTATCTAATCTTCCTCTTAAAACATCAACTTCATTTTCAAGTTCTCTAATTTTATCATTTAATTTTCCTTTTTCTATTTCGAAACTTTCTTTTTCTTTTTTAAATTCTTTTTCTTTTTTAATTAAATAACTATTTTTTTCTCTTTCAAGATTATCTCTTAATTTATCAATTTCAGAAGCTTTATTTTTATATTGATTAATTAAATTTTCTTTAGCTTTTAAATCAATTAACATAGAAGATTTTTCACTTTCTAAATCACCATTATTTTTTAATAATTGAGCATTTTGACTTCTTAACTCACTAATTTGATTTTCATATTTAACATATTCATTATCTCTTGGATTTGATTTTAAATTTTGATTTGAACCTTTTTTATCATTTAATTTACCTTCTAAATCTTCTTTTGTATTTTCTAATACTTTTATTCTCTTTAATAAACCTTCTTTTTCCATTAAATTCTTATTCTGTTCATCATCTAATAATCTTGCTTCTCTACTTTTATATTGCATTTCTAAATCCATTTTTTCATCCAATGAATTTTTTTTCAAATCACTTATTTCCTTTTGTAATATTTGATTTTGTTCTTTTAATTTTTGAATTTCATCTTCGTTTTCTCTTAATTTTTTATCAAATTCATCATATGAGTTTTTATTCTTTACGTTAAAATCTTTTTTCAATGTTTCACTTTCATTTACCATTTTTGTGATTGAATTATTTAATGTCTTATTTATTTTTTGAAATTCATTATTTAAAATATTATATTTTTCTGAATATTCAGAATCTTTTCTTTCTAAACTTCCTTTTAATTGATTTATTATATCATTTAAACTATTTTTCTCTTTTTGACATTGATCTTTTATATTATCTATTTCATTTCTTAAATTTTCATTTTCTATTTTTAATCTCGAATTTTCTTCTTTTATATTTATTATTAAATCTTCTGCTTTTTTTCTATTAGAAGATTCAATTCCAACACTTTGATCAAAATTTTTTTTCATTTCATTTATTTTTTGTCTTTCTAATTCTAATAATTTTTCATATTCTTTATTTTGTTTTTCTAATTTAGCATTTTCAATTAATTGAACATCATATCTACTTTTAAATTCATTAGAAATAGATTTTTCTTTTTCAATAATTTTTAAAGGAATAGTACTATCAATATCACTTAAAACATTAGTTTCTTTTTTATCACTTTTTAATTTAGTATAATTAACATTATCAGGTGAATATAAATAACTTTGAAAATCTTTATTTCTTATCATATGTTCATTAACATCTCTTAATGTATCACCATTAATTTTATTTCCAATTAAATTTAATTCTAATAAAGTTTTATTATTTCCAAGAGAAGAAACAATTAATTTTGCTCCTTCATTTCCAATTTCATTCCATCTTAAATCTAAAAATTGTAAATTTTTAGCATAAACAATAATTTTTTGAAGTGATCTTGATAAAGTAGAATTAATTTTATTATTATTTAAAGATAAATATATTAAGGAACTTTTAGTAACGCAATCACAAAAAAAATCAAATTCTTGGGAATATTCATCTAAATAATTCCATTCTATTTTTAAATTCTTTATTTGAGAATTTGAACTAATTATTTCTCCTATATTTTTTAATCCTTCTCCATCAATATTTACTCCACTTAAAATTATTGTTGTTATTTGTTTTGATTCTGATATATTTCTTTTTAAAAGTCTCCAATCATTTTCTCTCATTAATTGATTTTGATATTGAATCATTTCACTTGGTGAAAATGATAATTCACGCTCTTGCATTGGAGATGAAAAATCAAATTGACCTGTTTGAATCTTTTTAATTGGATCTCCTGTTAGTAATCCATCATAATATGTTGTTGATGCCATTTTTTTTTTGAGTTTTATATATTTTTTTTAATTTGATTTTTTTATCTTTTTAATTGAGAATATTTTATTTTTTAGAATTGTTTTCTTAATAAAAAATATATTTAATTAAATATTGATTTATAAAAAAAAATAAAGGAAAATGTAATTTGAATATGAAAATTTTTCATGCAATTAATAAAACATGTTTTATTTTAATTAAAATTATATATCACATTATTTAATATGATTAACTTAAATATTTATATTATTCTTGATTTTTAAATTTATCTAAATTTTTTTGAATTGTATCTTTTCTTTTTTTATTAAGAAAATTAAGATTATCAATTTGAGAAGACAAAAAAGAAAGAGATAAATCTAATCTTTGAATTGAATTAGTTTGAATAATATTACAATAATTCATTTTCGTTAATTGTGAATTTAATTCTTTTAAAACATTTTTCGCATTAATAAATTTTCTTTTAGAAGAATCTTCTTCATTATTATTATCTTCTTTTACTTTGTTATTATCGTGTATGTTTATAATATTTGGTTTAGAAGAAAAATTATCATTTAATGATAATAGTTTTTGTTGAATTAAATTCATTTTTTTGTTTATTGAAAAATAGTCTGATTTCTCTATATTATCTGAAGAATTTGAGTGATTTGAATCTTTAGATGATGATGATTTTTTATTATAATTAAATGAATAATTATCGAATGAAAAATTTCGTTCATTATATTTAAAATCTTTTTGGTTTAACATTAATTTGATTTTATTTATATTATAGAAAATAATATTAAAAATGTTTTAAAATAGTCTCTTTTTTATTTAAGAGATTTATATTATCAATTTTCTTATTATATGAATTATGTCTTTATTTTTCTTCAATATATTATTTATTGTTTAGTTCTCAATTCAATTTTATTGTTTTAAAAGAAAGAACTATTTAAATTTTAGGGATCAATTTAAAAATACTAATACAAAAAAAGTTTTGATTTAATGTAAAACGCAAATTAATTAGATTTTTTTTATATATTTAACAATGATGCAAATAAGGGACTTTTAATTTCATATTAATGAAAATCTTAAAAATTAATAAATATCAAAACAGAATAAATAAAAAAAAATTTAAATGACGTAAAAAATAAAAAAAATAAAAACATTTTAAATAATTAAAAAAAAATTTTATATAACTTCCAAAAGAAAAAAAAGAAAAAAATGTCTGAAAATCTCGGAAGCGAACAAGATGAATTATATTACTTTGCGAAAAACTTTAACAAATTAAAATTTTCAAACCAAGCATACATAGACAGTACACAAAAGCGAAAAGAAGATAATGAGAAAGAAATAGAGAAATTAAAGAAAGATTATGAAAAATTAAGAACAGAAGTGAATATGTTAAAAAAGACAAGTTTATATGCACCAGGTAGAACACACAGTGCAAGTAATTCAGAATACACTTATTACAGATTAAAATATGATCAAGCAAGACAAGCAAAATTAAAATCTAAAGAAGAATGGAAAAAAAATAGTGAAAAATATAATGAATTAAAATCAGAAGCGAAATTAATATCTGATGATAATAATCCATATGTAAAAAGAATAAAATTATTAGAAAATAAATTAGATAAAGCAATGATTAAATATAATGAAGCAATGAGTATTAGAAGAACATATGAACAAATATTAGCAAGATTAAAAGAAGAAAGAGCTGGTTATGATAATCAAATAGCAGCTATTCAAAAAAGTTTAAAAGCTAAAGGACATGATTTAAGTGAATTTAAATTACTTTTACAAGATTCTAAACAAGCAAGAACTTATTCTGAATTATTAGTTAAAAATACTCAATTAAGTAAAGAAGCTTTTGAAGAACATTTTGAACAATTAATTCAAGCTCATAAAAGAGAAAATCAAAAAGAAATTCAAAAAGAAAAAATGGAAGAAAAAAAAAGAAGACAAAAACAAAATGAAATTATTCCTACAATTTCAGATGAGAAAATTAATTATAATAAAGGAAATGATTTAGAAAAAAAAGTAAAAGAATTAGAAGATGCTGATAAATTAATAAGAGAAACAACAGGTGCTGATGATATAAATGAAATATGTCAAAAATATTCTAATTTATTAGAAACTAAAGAAAATTTAAGAAATGAAAAAAAAGATTTAGAAAAAATGTTTTCTGCATTAAAAAATAAACATGAAATATTAAGTAAAGAATTAAAACAATTAAAATATTCTTCACAAGATGAAATAACAAGAAAAGAAATTGAAGATCATGAAAAAACAGCAGAAAAAACTTTAAATAATTGTGAGCAAGTAAGACAAAAATTAAGGAAACAAGAAAAATTAATGATTGATTTAAGAACTGGAATTGCAGGTTTAATTGATATTTTAACAAATAAAATTTTTGAAGAAACTTTTAACGATGATACACTTAAAACTGATGATGATATGGCATTAAAGAAAATATATCATGATTTAATAAACGCACCGACAGACGAAGGTAAATTAAAAAGTAATTTATTTAAGATGAAACACTTATTTAATTATATAGAACAAAAATGTATGATGATAAGACAGAATTATCATTATGACGAAGAAGAAAAAAAATTAGATAAGAAAGAAGAAAATGAAATTGGGAATATTTATATTGATCAAAAAGCTGAATCTAATCCTGATAGTGAATATGGTCCTGAAGAAGATATTGATCCTGAATTACCTAATAAAGATGCTGGTAATAGAAATGATTTTAATATGAGACCTTATAGTGCAGCTCCTGGGAAAAGAAATAAAATTTCTATTCAAGCTAGAAATAAAAATTAAATTTTTTTATTAATTTTTATTTTTTTTAATTTTAAAAAAAAGGATTTAAATTTTTTATGATTTATTAATTTTTAATTATAAATTTATGTTCTATTTTTTTTAATCTGAAACATATAAAATAAATGTTCCAATTTCTTCTCCAATTTGTCCATTTAAATCACTATATAAAAACATTCTTAAAGAATATTCTTCTTCTTCTAATCTATTATAATTTTTAAACCATAAATCAACAGTACAACTAGTATATTCTTCTCCTGTTTTTTTTGCATACATAATATTATCTTCTGTTAATCTATAACTTAAAAAATATATTTCAGAATCATCATTTTTACATTTTAATATTGTATCTTTTGGCCATTCTACTTTACCATCATTAGAAAAAAATATTTCTATTTTGATTGGAATATTTTTTTCTATATTAAATAAAGAAATTATTTTTGTATTTTTTTCATTTAAAAAACTACAAGAATAAAATAATATATTTTTCTTTTTTTTTGAAATTGATAATAATGTTTTTGTGAGTGAATCTTTGTTACTTTTTGCTTCAGAAATTAAATCTTTTAATTCTTCAATTTTTGACTTTAATATTTTCTCTTTTTGAATAAATTGCTCTTTTTCTTTTTTAATTGATCCTATTTCATTTTCAATTTCTGTTTTTTCTTTTGTTTCTTTTTTTATATTATTTTCTAAATTTTTTATTACATCATCATCTTTTAAATTGATTCTTTCATCTCCTTCAATTTCATTTTCAATTGGTTGTTTGTTTGATAAAGTATTAGTTAAAAATACTTCTTGTAACTTAAGATATATTGTGTTTATTTTCTCTTTTAATTCATCATTTTCTTTTTTTATTGTATTTATTAATTCTAAGTGATTTTGCTTTTGTTGTAAAGTTTCTTTTGATGTTTTCATATTTTTTACTTTTTTTTTTATTGAAATATAAAAAAAATTTAATACAAATAAAACTTGAAAAAAATTCAAAAATTCTTTAATTTAATGTCATTATATTCTTTAAAACCAAAAAAAAACTATAAAACCAAATAAAAACCCAACGAAAAAAAAACAAAAAAAAATAAAACAAAAATAAAAAATTAAAAGAACACTTATTTAAACCAATCCAAGAAAGGATCTTCAGATTTTTTAAGTGGTTTCGTTTCAGTGTCAGAATCAGGATAACTGGAAAAATTAGAGATATCATTTTCTCCTTTAACCTTAGGAACATAAGGAGGAGGAATTTGCATTTCTAATAATTTATCAAAATCAAAAGATTTAAAAAATCTATGTCCCTTAATATCTTTAGCACCTCCTTTTAAATTACCATATCTTTTAGTTAAATCACCTTCTAATAAATGTTTAACTAAGCTTTTAGCGTTTGAATCGAATCCACTGGGAAATTTAATTTTTCCTTTTAAAATTTTTTGATAGACCATCATAGGATCATCATCACTAAAAGGATCAATACCAGCAATCATTTCATATAATAAAATACCACAAGTCCACCAATCAACAGGTTTACCATGTCCTTTATTTAATATTATTTCTGGTGCTAAATATTCTGGTGTTCCACATAATGTATATGTTCTATTTTCTACTATTTTTGCAAAACCAAAATCTGTTAATTTTAAATATCCACTTTTATGAATTAATATATTTTCTGGTTTTAAATCACGATATATTATATCTTTATTATGTAAATATTCAAATATACTTATTATTTGGGCTATATAAAAACGAGCTTGATCAACAGTAAATTTTCCTACTCCTCTTAAATATGTAAATAATTCTCCTCCGTTTATTAATTCTAATGCTATGTATAAATATTTGTCGTCTTGGGTAAATCCATCAAATTTTGTCACAAAAGGATGATCTATCATTGACAATATTTTTATCTCATTTGCTATGTGATCTGCTTGCTTTGATTTTAAAATATCTATCTTTTTCATTATTTTTAAAGCGAAGTATTCATTTGTTTTTTTGTTCTTTGCTAAACGTACTCGACCAAATGATCCCGTTCCTAATGTGTCTCCTAATGTGTAGTCTGAAAGCTTCATTATTTTCACTTTTTCGCTCATATTGGTTATATATTTTTTATTTTATTTAAATTTTTCTTTTATTTTTTTTCAATTTTTTTTTGGATATGTTTTTTAATTTTTTTTTGTTTTTTATATTTATTGTTTTTTTTTGTATTGATGTTGTGATATTTTTTAATAATATTTTTAAATTATTTATTATGATTATTAGAAGAAATAGAAAAAACAATTTTTTAATATATATATATTTCTTAATAATATCACTTATAAAATATACATTTAATAGTATTAATTAATTTTATTCTGAAAATTTTCATAATCATTGAATGATAAAGAAAATAAATTTTCTTTTGTTTCTAATGAAAATTGTTTTTGCTCTTCAATTAAACATTCTAATTTATGAAATTGATTTTGAATATCTAATAATCTATCTTTTATATTATTAAATGATTTATATAAGTTTTTTTCATTATGATTTATTTTAAATGGTTTTCTAAAACAATTAATTTTTTTATATTTATTTCCTAATTCTAATTCTAATTTTTTTAAATAATTTAAAATTAATTCAAAATGCTTTAAAGAACAATGTTTACATTTAAATTTATCACTATCAGAACATAAATATTTATTTCTTGTTCTAAGTAATAGTCTTAATATTTCTTTTTTTGGATGAGTTATTTTTTCTATTTCAAAAGTATAAAAAGTAAAGGATGTCATTATCATAAATAATATTAAAATAATAGAATGTGAATTTTTAGAAAAGAAATAAAATTCTAATGCTGATTGAGATAATAAATTATCAAAGTTTGAATTAATATTTTCAATAATTACTTTATTTTCTTTTATAAATTTTATAAAATAATATTTTTCACTTTGATCTAATTTGATTAAAGTTGAAGAATGAGCATTTAATCTTTCAATTATAGTAAGTATAACTTCATAAAATAATATTAAATTACATGCAAATATTTTTGAACCACTTATTATTAATTTCAATATATTTTTTAAAACAAAAATATTTTCACAATCCATAATTTTTTTCAACTGAGCAGAAGATTCAATTACAAAACTATTTTTATCTTTTGAATAATATTTATAATTAAAAGAAGAATTAACAGTAGTATCAGTATAATTTTGAGAACAACTAACATTCATATAATTATTTCCTTTCATATTAAAGTCAATAAATATAATAAATAAAAAACTTTGAAAAAAAATTAAAAAATAAAAAATGACAACATCGAATTCATTATCCTCAAGTATAACAAAGGAAATATCATCAAAGCAATATGATGATTTATTTAAAATAGTAATAATAGGAGATTCAGGAGTAGGAAAATCATGTTTGCTACTTCGTTTTGCAGATGATACATTTACTGATAATTTTTACACAACAATAGGAGTTGATTTTCGTTTTAAATGTGTTCAAATAAATGAAAAGAAAATAAAGCTTCAAATATGGGACACAGCAGGACAAGAAAGATTTAAAACAGTAACAAGTGCTTATTATAGAGGAGCTGATGGAATTTTAATTGTTTATGATCAAACTGATAAAAATAGTTTTGATCATTTAAATGATTGGTTGGATGATATTTTAAAATATACTACTGATGAACCTATCAAATTAATTATTGGAAATAAAGATGATTTAAATGAACAAAAAGTTATCAGCGATGATGATATTAGAAATTTCGTTAATAAAACTAATATTGAAATTGTCAAAACTTCTGCTAAAAGTGCTTTTCAAGTTAATTATGCTTTTGAAAAATTAACTCAGAAATTAATTAATAGTAGAGAAGGAAAAAAAGTTAAAAGTGGTTATAATTTAGAACAAACTCCTTTAGAAGGAAAATTTGCACAAAATAATATTTGTTCTTGTGGAAATTAAGTGTTTTTACTTTTTTTATTTTTTTATAGGCTTTTTTCAATAGTTTAAAAACTCTTTAATTTTATATTATTATATAATATTAAAAAATATTTAATTATCATATTTTTGTTTTTCATTTGATTTTCTTGTTAGAATTTTATTTGTTTTTATTTGACATTCTTTATTAATATATGAAAGCATTTCTGTATCAATATTGTCAATAATTGTGAAAGATTGGATATTTAATGTATTTAAAGATTTACATTTATAAAACATTTGATACATATCATTAACTTTTTGTGTATTAAAATTACATAAATCTAAATTTTTTAAAGAAGTACAATAAGAAAACATATTACTCATATCTTTAACATTATTAGTATTAAATTTAGATAAATTTAATTCTTCTAATGATGAACAATTATAAAACATTCCACTCATATCTTCTACATTTTCAGTATTAAATTTCAATAAATCTAATTTTTCTAAAGATGAACAATGTGCAAACATATAAGACATATTTTTTACATTTTTTGTATTAAAATCTCCAAAATCTATTGTTTTCAATGAAGAACATTTAAAAAACATTTGACTTGTATCTATTATTGATGAAGAAAAATTAATAAATTTTAAATCAATAAAAGAATTACAATCATAAAATAATTGACTTAAATTATTTATGTTATTTTTAAAATTGAAAGTAATTTCTTCTTTTTCTCCTTTATTTTTAAAAGAATATTCACAACTAAAGTTTTTAGGTTTTTTATTAATAATAATATCACATTCTTTAATTTGTTTTTCATTATTTGAATTTGAATTTGAATTATTATAATTTATTACTCTTGTCATTTCACTTTTAATTAATAAATTACCTTTAATTGAATTATTATTCATTGGTTTAATTTCACTTTTTTTGTCATTTTCTCTTTGTTTACTTGCATTTAAAATCTTTTGATTTTGTATTTCCAATTGTTTTAATTTTTCCTCCAATTTGTTTATCTTCTCTAAAAGCATTCTATCTCGATTTTGTAGTTGATTGGATAATATTTTAGATGATTCTTCATTATCATGTTTTTGTACATTTAAATCAATTATAATATTTGATTCACCACTCGGATAAAATATTATTTTTGAATTCCCTTTATCTAACTTAAATTTTTTTTCTTTTAAATAAAAGGAAATTTTATTAATTATTTCATGCATGTTATTGCTATGGAATTTTTCTAAAAAGTCTCTTTCATCAAAATGACATTCATAATGAAAACATCCAAAATAAATTTTTTCTAATTTTAATGTTATTGTCAAAGACTTTTCAATTAATAACTCCCATTCATCATTCTCATAATTGAAACTATATTTTGTCGAAACAGCATTAATGATATCAATAGATTCCATTAAATAAAAAATAAAAAATATATGTTTAAAAAACAATAAAAAAAATTAAAAAGCCATTTAAAAGAATAAAAAAAATAAAAAAAAAATTATTAATTTCGAAAAAAAAAAATAAAAAATATTTAAATATCTAAAAACAATGTCATCAGAAACAAAACCAGAAGAACCAAAGGTAGAAGAAGTAAAGAAAGAAGAAGAAAAAAAAGAAGAAGAAAAAAAAGAAGAAGAGAAGAAAGAGGAAAAAAAAGAGGAAGAAAAAGTAGGAAAAAGTGAGAAGAAAGTGAGAAAAGCATTATCAAAATTAGGAATGATAAAAGTAGAAGGAGTAAATAGAGTAACAATGAAGCAAAAAGATAATTATATTTTATGTGTTAAAGATCCAGAAGTTTTTACAACACCTCAAAATGAAAATACATATATAATTTTTGGTGAATTAACTTTTGAAGATCCTGAAAAAAAAATGTCACAGGAAGCAATTGCAGAAATGAAAAAAGAAGGTGAAAAATTAAAAACAGTTACTGAAAAACCTGCTGAACAAAAAGTTGAAGTTGTTCCTGAAGAAGAAGGAGAAGTCAGTGAAGAAGGTTTGGATAAAGAAGCTATTGAAACTGTTATGAATGAAGGCAAGTGTACTAGACAACAAGCTATTAAAGCTCTTAGAGCTCATAATGGAGATCCGGTCGAAGCTCTTTTAGATATTGGACATTAAGTATTTTGCATAATTTTTTTATTTTATATTATAAAATTTATATCGATATAAAACTAATACAAAGGTTTTTCAAAATTGTTTTTTTTTGTCTTTTTAAAATGTTTTCTATTATTTTTTAAAAGTTTGATTAAAGAATTTAAAATAGATTTTAAACCTTTATTTTTATGAAATTTTAAAAAAAAAAATAATATTAAAATTAATAAATACTTTTCAAAGTACTTCCTCCTTTTTTATTTTTATTAGGACCAGTACTAAATCTCGTAGAGTTTCTTTTTTCAGTTCTATTTCCATTAGTAGTTAAAATTTCCATAGTCGATTCAGTTCCCATACTCATTTCTTTCCATTGTTTAGTTAATTCTGCAATTTGATTACTTAATTGTAAATTATTATTTTCATAATCTTTTATTTTTTTTTCAATCACATCAATTTCATCTACTTTTCCTTTACTTTTTGCTAATCTTTGTTTAACATTTTCACTTTTTTTAATATCAAAAATCATTTGTAATTCATATACTTTTTTTTGTAAAGAATTATATTTTTTTTCTAATTCTTCATATTTAATTTTATTTACCATTGCTCTTTCTTGAAAAGTACTTTTTTGTTGTTCAATATCTCTTTTTAATCCTTCAACTTTATTTTGATTTTCAATAATTTCTCTTTTTTGTTGATTATGTAAATTTATTCTATCATCAATTTTTTTTTCTAATTTTTGATTATCTTTTTCTATTTGTTCTATTTTTCTTTCATAAGCTTCTTGTAAATCAACATTTTCTTTATTCATACTTTTAATAGTATCTTCATAATCTTGAATTGTTTTTTCCATATTTTGAAATTTTCTTTTTAAATCATTACAATAAGCTGCAATTCTTTTTTGTTCTCCTTCATATTTATTTCTTAATTCTAATTCTTTTTGAATTGCTACTTCTAAATCATAGTTATTTAATATTATCTTCTCTATATTATCATTTAATGAATTTATTTCTGAATCTTTCATTATATTTTCTTTTATTTTTAACTCATTTGCTTTATGAATTTTTTCTGCTAATTTTTTCAATTCTTGACATTTTTCTCTTAATTCTTTTTCACCTTTTTCACTTTCGTCTACTAATATTTCAAATTCTCTTTTTTTTAAAGGTGAAATATCTGTTGATAATATTTCTTCATTTTTTTCATCTTTCATTTTTTTCTTTATATTTATTTTTTTTTGTTTATAAATAAAAGAATTAAAAATTTTATTTTGTTTATATCAAATATAATTTTTTTAATTTTTTTTCATAATTATATTATTTCTGTGTATTTTAATTGTTCTCTTCCTCTTAATTGTTTTTCTTGAATTTGTGCTTCTAATTCTTTTCTATATTGTTCATATTGTTCTAATTGTTTTTTTCTTCTTCCATTTTTTTCATTTAAATATTCATTATATGATTTATTAAGATACATTCTATATTTTAAATCTTCTTCTTTTTTCTTTTGATTATCTAATAATTTCTTTTGTATATCTTCCTTCATAAATTTTTTTAAATCTTCTAATTTTTCTTGTCTTTTTTTATCTGCAATTTCTAATTCTTTTTTCTTATCACTTTCAGGATCATTTCCCATAATAAATTTATTATATCTTTCATTCATATTTTTCTCATGAGAATCATATATTTGTTTTAAATATTTTGCTGCATTTTGTTGATCTTGAATTCTTTGAAGAACTCTTTGTTTAATTACATCATTTTCAATATAATTTTTTTTCTCAGAATTATCTTTATTATTATTACTATTTAAATTATCATATAAATTATTATTATTATTATTTAAATTATCATATAAATTATTATTATTATTATTTAAATTATCATTTAAATTAATATTATTATTACTATTTTCACTTATATTTATAGTATTATAATTATTATTAGTAATACTGGAATTAATAGTATTATTAACTTCAATTTTATTAACTTCAAGATTAGTATTATTTTCAGTATTATTTAAAGATAAATCATTTTGAAAATCAGAAGATAAATTTTTTCTTACTTTTTGTTTATTTAAGATTTTTTCAACTTCATCTTCAGCATTTGTATTAAATTGTTGTCTAAATGCACTATTTATTTTTTTCACTTCTAATTTCTCGTTTTTTTTTCGTTCTTCTTTTTCTCTTAAACATTGTGCTAAATCAACTTGATAATCTCTATATTTCTTTCTTTGATTCATATATTTTTCATATTCATTATCTCTCCATTTCATATAATCTTTAAATTCTTCATCCATATATAAATTATTTAATTTAATTTCATCTATTTTTCTGTTTTGTTTTTCATTTATTTGAGCATCTAAAAAATTTTGAATTTCTAAACATTTTTCTCTTTTTTCTTCTTTTAATCTTTTTTGTTCAAATTTATATTTTTCATCATCATATTTAAATATTTTTCCTTGAATATCATGTTTAATTTTATTTTTATATTCATCAATTAAATTATGTTGTTTGTATCTTGGATCTTCTTCTTCTTTTGTTTTTTTTTTGTTTGTACTTCTGTTTTTCTTATTTAATAATTTCTTCAAATCTGCTTTTCTTTGATTTGTTCTTTGTTTTAATTTTTCTAATTCATTTCTTCTTCTTTCCATTTGTTTTTCTCTTATTTCTTCTTCTTTTAATCTTTCATATTCTAAATCTTCATTAAAAATTTCATTTTTTCTAATTTGTCTTTTAGGAATTCGAGCTGATAAAATTTTATGTTCTGGAAATTTATTTCTGATAATGTTTAATATATTTATTTCTACTGGATGAAAGGCTTCATCAAAAATTAAAGGAACTTGCTCTGTTAATAAAGCATTTTTTACATCATTCATTAATTCATTATCTGAATATTTTGCTGCTATAAATACATTTTTATATTTTTGTTTTAATTCATTTGATATTTTGAATATTAGGTTATTAGAAGTAGAAAAATGATCTACTGATTGATATATTCGACGGGGTTTCATTTTTTTATCAAATTAATTTTTTTAAAATTTTTATTTTAAATTTATTTTTATTTAATAACATTATTTGTAATTAATATAAACTTTCTTTTTATATTAAATCTAATATTTCTTGTCCCTTTAATTCAAATAACATAATTATAAAATAAATTCCTTATACATAAAAATAAATATCTTTAATATTAAATATTAAATTTTGCTTTTAAAATATAAAAAATCAAAGAAAATAAAAAAAATTAAAAACCCCAAAAAATAAAATCCAAAATTAAAAACCTTAAAAATACTAAAAAAAAAAGAAAAAAAAAATGTCAAAAAATTCAGAAAGAATAAAAGTGTCAGTTCGATGTCGTCCAATGAACGACAAAGAGCGTAAAGAAGGATATCAAAGTTGTGTTCAAGTAGATAGTGAGCGTGGAGAAGTGATAGTAACGATTCCAAATCAACCAATCCGTAATTTTTTTTACGATAAAACATATGGAGTGACTTCAACACAAGAACAAGTGTTTCAAGAAACAGCAATGCCAATAGTAGAAAGTGTATGTCAAGGATATAATGGAACAATATTTGCTTATGGTCAAACTGGAACTGGTAAAACTTATACTATGGAAGGTGACTTTCAAACTGATATTAATAAAGGAATTATTCCTCGTTCTTTTGATTTAATGTTTTCTCTTATTAAAGGAACTTATAATACTAATTTTTTAATCAGTTGCTCTTATTTAGAATTATATAATGAAGAAGTTAGAGATTTATTATCCAAAAATCATCAACAAAAATTAGATATTAGAGAAGATCCTGAAACTGGATTTTATGTTGAAGATTTATCCACTTGGGTTGTTAAATCACCATCTGATATGGTTGAATTAATGTTAAGAGGAAGAGAATTAAAAGTTATTAAAGGACATAATATGAATGAAAGATCATCACGTTCACATTGTATTTTTACAATTGTTGTGGAAAATTCAACAAAAGATGAAAAAGGAGGAGATCATATAAAAAAAGGAAAATTAAATTTAGTAGATTTAGCAGGAAGTGAAAGAACAAATAAGATAAAAGAACAAAATGGAGCAGAAGGACTTCAAAAAGAGACAATTCATATAAATTTATCATTAACAGCATTAGGAAAAGTAATAGTAGCACTAGTATCAAATAAAAAACAACATGTTCCTTATCGTGATGCAAAATTAACAAAATTATTGATGGATTCTTTAGGAGGAAATTCAAAGACAGTAATGATTGCAAATATTGGACCAGCTGATTTTAATTATGAAGAAACAGTAACTACTTTAAGATATGCTGATAGAGCTAAAAATATTAAAAATGCTCCAAAAATTAATGAAGATCCTAAAGATGCTATGATTAGGAAATATCAAGAAGAATTAAATAGATTAAAAGCTGCTTTAGCTGCAGCTGGAGGAGGAGTTGAAATTAATTTAAATGATTTAAATTCTCTTACTAATATTACTAGTGATTCTAGAAAAAAAATCGCAGAATTAGAAGAAAAATTCAAAAATGAAAGAGGAATTATTTTAAATAATTATGAACAAGAAAAAGAAAAAATTGAAAATAGTAAAAAATTAGTTGAAATTGAAAAATATAAATTATTAGAAGAATTAAAAGCAAAACAAGAAGAACAAGAAAAAAGAAATGTCCAAAAAGAAAAATTAGTTGCTAAATATAAACAATTAGAAGAGAAGTTTATTTTAGGAGAAGAAAATGAAAAAAAAGCAAAAGAAAATGAGAAAATGATTCAAAAAGTAAAAGCAGAATTAGAAGAAAAAGAGAAAAAAACTTTAGAATTACAGAAAAAAATAAAAGAAGATGAAGAAAAAGCAATGACATTACAAAAGAAATATCAAAATCAAGATCAAGAAATAGAGAAAAAAACAGAAGCATATGGAAAATTAAAAAATATATATGAAAATTTAAAAAATGATATAGAAGATTTAAAAAGAGAATTTACAATTTCTTCTAACCAATTTTACGAAGAAAAAAAGCAAATGGAAAAAATATTAAATTTAAATGAACAAATAATTAGTTCAATTATTCCGAGAAAATATTATAATATGATAGAAGATATTATGGAATATGATGAAGAAAAAGATGAATGGTTTTTAAATGGAATAGATGAAGGAGTTGATAAAGTAAATGAAAAAAAAAATTATTTTGCTCTTGGAGTTAATGAAAATGAAAAAGATTATGATGATCAAATTGATGAACCTGTTCAATTAAAAGAATTAATAGAAATGGGAAATCAACCTAAAAGTGTTTATTTAACTTATGATAATATTGTGAAAATGAAAAAAAAGAAAAAATAATATTTTTTAAATTGGAAAAAAAATCACTTACATTTTTCCTTAATTTTATATTTTTTAATTAAATCATTTGCTTTTTAATTACAATTAAAATAATAAAATATCTTTTTTATATTAAATTAAATATATTTATTTATCATCAAAAGAATTTTCTCTTCTATGAGAATCATTTCCTCCTGATTCAGAAACTGAATCTAATTTAACAGTTGAATGTATACTTTTTTTATCTTCAATTTCAGGTTTAGTTTCTTTCATTTCTACTCCTGTCAAATCTTTATTAACAAAAATTTCCCTTTCTTTATTTTTTCTAATACAAGTAAAAATCAAAGTTAAAAAAGAAAAAAATAATCCAACAAATAAACTATACATCAATAATCTCAAAGAATATGTTTTATCAATATTTTTATATTTTTCATAAATTAAACCATAAAAAAAAGTAGAAGGAACTTCACCAAAAATTTCAACAATTAAATTAAATAAAGTTAAAGACATTGCTTTGAGAGAAATTCTAGAATATCCTAAACAAATACCTTGTAAAATAGGTAAACAAGAAAAACATGACATGAAATAAATAATAGATAAATAAATAAAATGTGAAGGTTCTTTTATATAAGATAAATAATTACCAGAAAGAGTGGCAATAATATATATAATAAACATAAATAAAGGAGTATATTTTTCATTATAATTTCCAACACAAAGAGTAACTAAAGCATTTGTTATTATTGCTCCTGCAGGACCTGATATGGAAATTAATAAATGATAAATTAATCTTTTTTGTTCATCATTTTCTTTTAATACATTTGGAATATAATCAATTATCCAAAAGTTTAAAGCACTTTCTGTAACCACTAATATTGTTGCTGATATTATTGAAGTAAAATATATTTTATTAAATAAACTTTTACACATTTTATTACAAAATGAATCGTCGAATGTTGATTCATTTGAATATCTTATTTTAAATAATGATACTATACTTCCATTTCTTTCTTGATTATTATCTTCAGGATCTGTAAAATTAAATTGTTCACTTTCATTTACTTCTTTTACTATTAATATATTCTTTGAAAAATATACATTTGGTATACATAATAAATTCAATGAAAAGAATAATAATAATAAAGATTCACACATAAATTGATCTTTAAATGTATTTCCTTTCATTTTATAATTAATAATAAAACCTAAAACAATTCCTAAAGATTTACCAAATTGAACTAAAGTTAAATAAATAGTTTTATATTTATTTATTGAAAATTGATCTATCCAAATAGGAACATAAACATTAATAGTCATAATACAAAAACTAGTAAAAAAGAAAGAAGGCATTAAAATATATTTATTAGTAGTAAATTTAAATAAAAGAAGAAGCATACTTGCAGAAAATAAAGCTGAAGATATCATTCTTCTTCTATTTTGTTGATTCATTGAACATAATAATATTATTGTACTTAATACTTTTCCTAAATTATATAAAGTTCCAAAAATTCCATAAGTTGTTTCATCTAATTTTAATTCTTTTTTTATTTCTTTTGAAGACCCTCTAAAAATACTCATAGTAAAATGTGAAGCTGTTATCGATAAGAATAATATTATAAATATGTATTTTCTAACTGAATGCTTTAGTATAAATCTTTCTGGTAAATTCTTCTTTATTAAACTTAACTTCACATTTTGTTCCATTTTTTTTTCGTGAATTTTTAAAAAATATTTTTTTTTTACTTCTAAAGTATAAAAAGAATTAATTAATAATTTAATTATATTTATACATTTTATATTATATTGTTTTAGAATAAAAGAAATTATAAAAACCAACTTTTATAAGTAATTTCTTTGAATATGAAACTCCAAAAA
>JAEEGK010008893.1_pt1 | contig 23607 bp, 16 predicted proteins | sample 8958771 | NCBI WGS metagenome assembly JAEEGK01 (sample SAMN16246547, study PRJNA631951) | gut metagenome | biome: gut microbiome; feature: rumen; material: SC-attached | host: Bos | place: Iran: Karaj | collected 2018-10
GCCTGTCCTATGAGTTAAAAAACTTTGTGATTGATGCCCGTTACAATATTGGAGTAACAAAGATGGCAGAAGGAGATGAATCAAGGAACAGGACTTTCCAATTTACGATAGGTTACAAGAAAGTTCTTTAAAGTGATGGGGGGGGGAATGTGGCGGTAAAATAAGAAGGAAGATGTAAGAAGGCTGAGGTATAATGGCTAGAGAATAAATAAAGTAACGTTTTAATATGTATGTGGAAGATAACGAAATTAGGAAATATGTCAAACAATTATCAAAATCTAGCAATATGAGGTTTCGTGTTTTTCTTTATATATTTGCGTTCTGCATGACACTAGGCGTTTCAAGATGTTTTTCTGCGGGCTGCGGAACTTTTTATATCACGTATTCACACTTTTTGTTGACAGGTTACAGGCTTATTTGTATTCCCCGTTGAGTACTTTAAGTCTTATTTGTAGTGCAGGTTGATGCGGTTATACCTTATTTATATTTATTGTTGTTTCTTATGTTTCCTGAAGTGATGTTTGTTTATCTTGTTTATTTGTGGTAATTTTGTGTCCGAATAAAATATAGCGCACAGGTAAAATACTTATAACATTATTATATTATGGGAAGGTTTAGTTGGTTCGGGCATCCTGCTTTGAAAAGTATTATTCTTCTTGTTGCATCGGTTCTTGCTATGCCGGTGGCTGCAAGGGACTCTATAAGCGTTGGCACTTTTCTGGACGGGACGGAATTTATGGCTGAGAGGCATTTCTTCGGCAGGCATATAGATGGTTTTACTCCTGTTCCGAACCGGCCGCAGCTGTGTGTGAGGATTGGGAAAAATAAACCTGCCGTCCAGCAGGAGTTGGGCTTGTATGATGTGTCTGAGCATCGTATGAGATGGACGGTTGACGTGGACTATTCCAAGGATTATTATATAGCTACAAGCCTGGGTGTCCTGTTGTATAGTGATATGAGAACTTACTTCCTGAATGAGGAGGGGGATATATGCTGGCAGAAGAAGAGGTTCCGTCCGTACTTTGCTGACGTGCGGGATAGTGTGGTGCTGGGCTATGATTCAAAGATGTCTGACCTTCTGCATGGTGTATCCATGAACAATGGGAAGTATCAGTGGGCTATAGGTGTTGCCCAGAAAGGCGGCTGGAGGGAGGTGTTGTCATTCGAGGACGGGCATCTGCTGATTTCCGCTGATAAGATTTTCAAACTGAATCCCAGGACGGGTAGTCATAGCGCCTTTGATGTGGACAACAGACATTATAATAATAGGGGCGCGTTGTTAGCCGGATTAGGAACTGCTATCGGGCTTGCGGCTGCGGTGACGGTCGGAACCGGTTTTTTCTATGGCTACTCTCCAAGTGAGGATTCTGACCTCTATCAGCTTAATTCCGATATATGCCTTGATGACAACTGCTTTTACTATGCTGACCGCAGTAGCCTGTTTTGCCTGGATTATAATCTGCATATCATCTGGGAGAAGGAACTGCCCAAGAAGGCTTCTTACTCATTCCTGGAGATTAGGGAGGATACCCTTTTCTTTGAGAATACGGGGTATGGGAAACGTGCAGACGGTTATTATTATTATGACACGAAACCTTACCGTATGCGCTTTGACCGAAGGGACGGTAGGGAACTCTCCAAGAGGGAGAAGCTGAAGGGTGGGGTGCAATATGGGTACTGTTACCTGAAGGAGCCGGATAAGCCGTACTTTACGCCTCGCAGGCTGAGTGTTGAGGCGATGAATAAGCAGCGTAAGAATGGTGTAGGGGTTTACAGGACGTATTGTTCGCTTTCCTTGTCTCACAGTCTTATATACTGTGACAAGGACTTTTATATTATAGATCTGGCGGGCAATGTCCTCCTCCATTTTACCCAGCCTATTATACAGGCGGAGCTGGTGGATGATGTGTTTGTGGGATTGACGGATGAGAATGTCATCTTCCAGTTTGACATAAAATCCCTGAACCTGTGAGAACGTGGGCTCTTACTTCCTTTCCTTCCAGAAACTGGGCATGAAGAGGAAGAGGATGGTGAAGATTTCCAGACGGCCGATGAGCATGTAGGCGCTCATGAGCCATTTGCCTGCTGCGGGCACATGGGCGAAGTTGCTGGCGGGTCCTGTGCTTCCGGTGGCGGGTCCTACATTGCTGAGCATGCTGATGCTGCTGCCCAGGGCTGTATCTACGTCGGCTCCTAATAGGCTGTAGCAGAGCATGGCTATGACTACCAGTATGATGTACAGGAAGATGAAGGCGAGGGCACGGCGTACTTTGTCGTCGGGGACGATATGCCCGCTGATACGTACGCCGATGACGGCTCTGGGATGCAGCTGCAGTACAAACTCCTTGATGACGCTCTTGGCGCAGATCAGAATCCGGACTACCTTGATACCTCCGGCGGTACTGCCGGCGCAGGCTCCTATGGCCATGATAACAACGGTGGGCATCCAGAATGAGGGGCCCCAGGCTACGTAGTCAAACTTCTGTGCGGCAAAGCCGGTACTGGTCATGACACTGCTGACATGGAAGAGCGAGGAGCGGAAGGTCTCTTCGAATCCCTGTGGCAGGGTACCTGCGGCGCTGGAGGGGATGGGGGCGAAATAGAACAGGAGTATGAAACCTATAACCGCCACGCCTATCATGGCGAAGAATGCCCTGAACTCTTCGTTGCGGAACAGGGTATTGCTGCGCTTGATGCTCAGGTAATAGTAGAGGGAGAAGTTGACGCTGCTGACAAGCATGAAGATGCAGGCTATGTACTCGATATAGGAGCTGTGGAAGTAGGCCATGCTTTGGGTATGGGTACTGAATCCGCCCGTGGCAATAGTGGTAAATGAGTGGCATACGGCATCATACAGACTCATGGGGCCCATCCAGTACATAAGGGCGCAAAGGGAGGTCAGCAGCAGGTAGATGAGCAGCATGCGGCGGGCGGTGGCGCCTATCTTGGGGCGTAGCTTATCCAGGCTGAGACCTGTGACTTCGGCTGAATACAGGTTGCTGTTCCTGAATTCATATACGGGGATGAGGGCGAAGGAGAATACAACGATTCCCAAGCCGCCTATCCATTGGGTGATGGCCCGCCAGAATAGCAGGGAGCGGGGCAGGGGGTCTATCTCCTGGATACAGGTGGCGCCTGTGGTGGTGAATCCGCTCATGGTCTCGAAGAAGGCGCTGGCCAGGTCCATTCCGGCTATCAGAAGGAAGGGTACCATGCCTATGAGGGAGAAGATAATCCAGGAGAGGGCTACGACCAGGAAACTGTCTGCCCGGGTGAAGCGGGCGGACTGTTCGCGTTCGCCTACATATTTGAAGAGGGAGCCGAGCATAAAGGCAAGGGCTGCCGTTCCCAGAAAGACCTGCCAGCAGGCTTCTCCGTAAACGAGTGCTACAATGGCGGAGAGTCCCAGAAACAGGCTCTCCATCATTATCAGTATGCCGAATATGCTCTTCTTCATTTTACTGAGTTGACAGTTGACAGTTTTTGATTCCCTCCCTCGGGAGGGCGAGGGTGGGGTTTCTACTCTTTGTCCAGTGCGTGCTTGGGATAATCTATGGTATAGTGTAGGCCGCGGCTCTCCTTGCGTTCGATGGCCTGACGGGTAATCAGGTAGCCTACGTTTATCATGTTGCGGAGCTCGCAGATGTCCCTGGTGGGCTTGACGCGTTTGAAGAGGTGCTCGGTCTCTTCGTACAGCAGGTCCAGGCGTTCCCAGGCACGGTGCAGGCGAAGGTCGCTGCGGACGATACCTACGTAGGTGCTCATGATCTGGTTTACTTCCTTTACGTCCTGGGCGATGAGCACTTTCTCCTCGTTGGTCATGGTGCCTTCATCGTTCCACTCGGGTACTTTCTCATTGAACTGGTAGTTGTCAATATTCTCGAGTGAGTGCTTGGCTGCGGCTGCGGCATATACTACGGCTTCGATGAGGGAGTTGCTGGCCAGGCGGTTGCCGCCGTGCAGGCCGGTGCAGGAACATTCGCCTACGGCATAGAGCCGTCTGATGCTGCTCTGTCCGTCCAGATCTACCTTGATACCGCCGCACATATAATGGGCGCTGGGTGCTACGGGGATATACTGCTTGGTGATGTCTATGCCGATGCTGAGGCATTTGGCGTAGATATTGGGGAAGTGATGCTTGGTTTCCTCGGCATCCTTATGGGTTACGTCCAGGCATACGTGGTCCAGGCCGTGTATCTTCATCTCGCGGTCTATGGCACGTGCTACGATGTCACGGGGGGCCAGGCTGAGACGTTCGTCATACTTCTGCATGAATTCCTCGCCGTTGGGAAGGCGCAGGATGCCTCCGTAGCCGCGCATGGCTTCGGTGATGAGGTAGGCGGGGTGTGTCTCCTTGGGGTTATACAGGACGGTGGGGTGGAACTGTACGAATTCCATGTCCTTGACTTTTCCCTTGGCGCGATAGACCATGGCGATGCCGTCGCCTGTGGCGATATTGGGATTGGAGGTGGTGGCGTAGATGGCGCCTGTTCCGCCTGTTGCCATAAGGGTGACCTTGGACAGGTAGGTATCTACCTTGCCTGTCTGGGGGTTCAGCACGTAGGCGCCGTAGCACTCTATGTCGGGTGTGCGGCGGGTGACGCGGATGCCCAGATGGTGCTGGGTGATAATCTCTACAGCAAAGTGATTCTCCAGAATCTCTATATTGGGATTGCTGCGAACGGCTTCCATCAGGCCGCGCTGAATCTCGGCTCCTGTATCATCGGCGTGATGCAGGATGCGGAACTCAGAGTGTCCGCCTTCGCGGTGAAGGTCGAATTCGCCCTTTTCGTTCTTGTCAAAGTTTACGCCCCATTCCACCAGTTCGCGGATTCCCTCGGGGCCGTTCTTTACTACCTGCTCCACGGCGGCGGGGTCGCTGATGTAGTCGCCGGCTATCATGGTGTCCTGGATGTGCTTCTCGAAGTTATCTACCAGCAGGTTGGTTACAGAGGCGATACCGCCCTGTGCCTTGGCTGTGTTGGCTTCTTCGAGGGTGGTCTTGCAGATGAGGGCTACCTTGCCCTTGCCTGCATTTGCCACCTTCAGGGCATAGCTCATACCGGCTACGCCGCTGCCTATAATCAGAAAATCGAATTTCCGTATCATATCTATTGCCTATATTATAGCTTTTTCTGATGCAAAAATACTCAAAAAGTTGCATACTTGCTCTTTTTCCGGTTTTTTTTCTTTAACTTTGCCATGATTAATGGCGATATACATGACGGTTTCAGGTATTATAAAGGATAAGTACATTCTTCTGGCGGCGTTTCTGCTTGTTCTGAGCGGTTGCGGCTCCCGGCGGACGGCTGGGTATTACAGTCAGGATATTCCTGTCGGCGTTCCGGAAGGCGGTAGGGTGAAGATTCCTACGCCGGTTGTGGTGCCTGAACGGGTTGTGCCTGCTACGTGGCAGGATACGGTCCAGGCCAGGCTGGATGAGGTTTGCCGTCAGCCTTTGCTGGAGACTTCACAGCTGGGACTGTATGTATATGACCTTACTGATAATATCCCTCTGTACAGGCGGAACATCACGCAGCGGATGAGGCCTGCCTCTAACCAGAAGCTGGTGACTGCCATCAGCGCCCTTCATTATCTGGGCGGGGAGTATAACTTCCGTACGGACCTTAGGATTAGGGGAACCGTTGCCGGCGGAACGCTGCAGGGGGATGTGTATGTGGTAGGTGGTATGGACCCGATGCTGTCCTCCGCTGACCTGGCTGCTATGGCGGCTGCCCTGCGCAAGGCAGGTATCAGCCGTATCAGCGGAAACCTGTACACGGACCTTAGCATGAAGGATGACCTTCCCTACGGATGGGGCTGGTGCTGGGATGATAAGGACGGTTCCCTGTCAGCCCTGATGGTGGATGCCAAGGATAAGTTCAATACGGAGTGGAGTAGGGCGCTTTCAAGGGCGGGTATCAGATGCGGCAGGTCTGGCATAAAGGTGCAGACAGCTCCTATCGATACGCGGTCGGTATGCTGTATCACGCATACGATGGATGAGGTGCTGCAGCCTCTGCTGAAGAATAGCCAGAATATCTATGCGGAATGCCTGTTCTACCAGATTGCTGCCTTTTCGGGGCAGAAGAATGCGGGACGGAAGCAGGCCGCAGGGCTGATAAATGAGCTGATAGCCCGGCTGGGCCTGAAGCCTGAATGTTACCAGATAGCTGACGGCAGCGGCCTTTCCTTATATAATTATGTAACACCTGAGTTGCTGGTGAGCCTGCTGAACTACGCCTACGGTATCCCTGCCATATTCCGGCACCTGTACCCTGCGTTGCCCATTGCCGGGGTGGACGGCACGCTAAGCAAGCGTATGGCGGACAGCCCTGCCTATAATAATGTGCATGCCAAGACGGGAACGCTGTACGGTATCTCTACGCTGGCCGGCTATCTTACGGCCCGCAACGGGCATGTGCTGTCCTTCTGTATTATGAATCAGGGTATCAGTGCCGGGCGCGAGGGAAGGGACTTCCAGGATGAGGTGTGCATTCAGCTTTGCGAATAGGAGAAATACAACAATAATATAAACCACTTAAATCAGTTTTACGAGAATGAAAAAGATTTTTTATTTTATCCTTGCCCTGGTGCTGGGTGCTGGAAATGCCAGGGCCTTAGAGTATGAACCGGCCTCTGGTATGACTTATATGGGTTTCTTCGGAATGAATGTTTCCAAGTTGCAGAATCATACAGAATTTGGTAGAGCCAAGGTGGGTGCCACATTGGGTGTAAAGGTGGATTATGTGCTGCCTAAGGCGCATGGTACTTATCTGACGGCCGGTTTGGACTGGACTATGAAGGGAGGAAAGGCACCTTTGTATGATGCTATTTATAATTTAGAGGCCGGTACCTTGACGTATGATCTTCATTATCTGGAAATCCCTGTACGGGTGGGCTTCCGCTACAATATGTCAGAGAGTTTGGGAATATACGGAGAGGTAGGCCCCTACTTTGCCATAGGCGTAGGTGGTAAGCATAAGTGTCGCGTTGATGCTGATGGTACTGATGCCAGGCTAATAGAGGAACAGGCAACTTATGCTGCCTTTAAGAATTATGATTATCCTAAGGAAGGTTTCCAGCGCTGGGATGCGGGAATCAGTTTCCGTGTAGGTGCCGAGTATGAGCAGCACTACAATCTGATGATTGGCTGTGACTGGGGCCTGTCTGACCTGTATCGCGGCAGTTACCGTGATGCAGCTCATGATAATGGCGATCCGGCCCTTCCCAAGGTTAAGAACTTTAACTTCAGTATTACGGTAGGTTACAGATTCTGATACATCATTATTTGATGACTACGATGCGGGTGACAATGGCTTTGTCTCCCGCATTGTTGTTTGCTACCACGTGGTAGATGCCGGAGGATACGCGCTTGCCGTTCATATTGCAGCCGTTCCAGGTGGCAAGTCCGCCGGATGAGACGCCTTTCCATACCAGCTGGCCGCTGGAGCTGAGAATCTTAACCTCAGCATCCATCGTCAGCCCCTTAATGGCAATGGGGCCTGTATAGTCGGCTCTGACGGGGTTGGGGAAGACCAGTACGTCATCCTTTACCAGGTCTTCAGCGGCTTCTATGGCATTGCTCATATAGGTGCACAGGCCCATTTCCGTTCCTATGGCTACCTCGCCGGTAGTGGGATTGATGGCGATATCCTGGATGGCATCGCTGAGCAGGGGTGAATTGGCTGTGGTAAAGTGGTGGATAGTTTCCTGTCCGTCAGCCGATATCAGGAAGATACCGTTGGTCATGGTGCCTATCCATTTCCGGTTGGCGCCGTCCACGGCAATGCAGGTTATAGGCAGACCGTTGAGCAGGTAGTCTGCCAGTCCACTGCCGTCATTGCGGTTTACCTTGACCTGGGTAAAGTGAAAGTCCTTGTCGAAGGCAGTGGTGGGGTCATCAATCACAAAGAGTCCTAATGTAGTTCCGAACCAGATTTTCCCGTCCAGGTCCTCGCAGATACCATAGAACTCATCCGGGTCATATTGAGTATTATCCTGATTGACGATTTTCTGCAACAGGATGCTCTTGTCATCCTTGTTGTTGGCAAGGGTTTCCTTGGTGTCAATACAGAAAAGGCCTTTGTTTCCTCCTGTCCCTTCGGGGTTGCGTCTGCTGGTGATGAATACCAGACCGGAACTGTGGAACAGGATGTTGTCACAAAGCGAGGCTTGCTCAAAGGGTTCGTAATACAGGGAAAGCCACTTGCCGTCAGGCTTTAGTATACGGACGATGGTGTCTGTCAGAGAGCAGAGCATCCACAGGTTGCCGTCGGGGTCATACTTCAGGCCTGCACAGGAAACGAAGTTCATGTAATTCCTACTCATGGGCATAATACTGGTAAGGGGGCTGTTGTCAGAGTTGTAGAAGCCAACAAACTTACCGTTCCTGTATTCGAACAGACCGTTACGGTGCAGTGAGGCGTAATGGTGTGTGGGGTCCTTGGGGTCCTGTACCAGGTCTGTGGTGTTGGCCAGGGAAAGTCTGGCATACTTCTCGGGAATCTCAGTCATTTCCTGGAAGTTGGTCCACTGACCGTCCTCCAGATACATGGCTGTGGGTTTCTTGAAGAACATAGAGGCTCCCACCGTATTGATACCGCCGGCTACGAGCAGACGGTTCCCGGCCCAGTTCAGCCTGTAGGCCAGGTTACGGATGGGACTGTCGGGTATGATGGAGGGTACGGTTACCTGCAACTGACTGCCTGTTATCTTATAGCCTTGCAGACCTTTGTACTGGTCACATACCCAGTAGGTTCCGTTCAGGTAGGTAACATCGCTCCAAGTGTTCTCTCCCTGAACATCGGTATAGCCAGGTTGGGTGGAGGAGGTATAGCGGATATAGTCGGGCTTTCCCCAGAAGAGCTGGTTGTTGGTGGTGCACAAGAAGCCTACGCTACTCTTGTCCTTACATACCTTCTCTATGGTAAAGGCTCTCTGCGGGTCTATCTGGTACAGGGTGTCCAGGCGGACGCCTACCAGCTGGTCACCATTGAACAGCAGGCGTTTCCAGTCCAGGAATCCGTGATGCTTCTTCCACTTTGACACGTCCTGCATATTCTCTGTCCTGGCACAACGGAACATGCCTGCCGTGGTGGCCAGATAGATGTAGTCGGCATTGACAGCTACGCTCTTGGTATCGAAGCCCAGGCGGTAGGTATCCCTGAAGACGCCTTCTTTCATATCCACTTCTATGAAGCCGAAGCCCGTTGACAGGTAGGCTGTGGAGCCGTAGATGCACATGCCGCTGATTTCCTTACCAATGAGGGACTTGTCCTTCAGGGCAGAGAGGTTCTGCACATTGTCATCGGCATCCAGCAGGTCAATGTTGCAGTTGGAATAGATGAGGATAATCTTCTTGGCTTCCTGGCTGTATCCGATATCCACAATATCCACGTCATTCAGGAGGTTCAGGTTGTCATAGGTCCTGACTTCGGAATCCTCGGTGTTATAGGAAAAGAGGTCACCATTTGCCACTACATAGAGGGTCTTTCCAACGGCTACGCTCTTTTGGGCGTTGTGGTAGCTGAGATAGACTTTCCAGGAACCTATCTGCTCTGCCTGCAGGCTGATGCAGGCAGCAAAGAACAACAATATTGCCAGAAATGATGACTTCTTCATATACGGGTAATGCTTAATGATTAATTATTCTTCAAATATTCGGCCAGTCTGTTGATGGCTCTTCCTCTGTGACTGATGGCATTCTTCTTTTCGGCTGCCATTTGGGCAAAGGCCAGCCCGTTACCCTCTGCGGGAGCAAAGACGGGATCGTAGCCGAAGCCGCCTTCACCGGCTTTCTGCGGCAGGATGGTACCCTCCACGGTTCCTTCGAAAAGGTGTTCCTGTCCGTCCTGTATCAGGGCTACTACGGTACGGAAGCGGGCGCTGCGGTCCGTGGCGTTCTGCAGTTTATCCAGCAGGCAGCGTATGTTAGCGTCTGCATCATGGCTTTCTCCGTAGCCGTTCATGGCACCGAAGCGGGCGGTAAATACACCGGGAGCTCCGTTCAGGGCTGTCACCTCCAGGCCTGTGTCATCGGCAAAGCAATCAACTCCGTAATGTTCGTGAACATAGCGGGCCTTCTGCATGGCGTTTCCTTCCAGGGTGTCGGCAGTCTCGGGGATATCCTCGTGGCATCCGATTTCTGCCAGTCCCTTCACATGGTAGGCGTTGCCCAATATCTGTCTGACCTCCTCCAACTTATGGGCATTGTTGGTAGCCATAATTATTTCTCTCATCATCTTTTAATCTTATCAAATCCTTCGCCGAAGACACCCTCCACATTTCCCATGGATACGAAGGCCCGGGGGTCAATCTGCCTGATGAGGGCAAAGAGGGCACGGCTCTCAAATTTCTTGGCCAGAATAAGCAGTACCTGACGCTTCTCCTTGCTGTAGAATCCTTCGCCGTACAGTACGGTAACGCCGCGTTCCATCTTCTGGTTTACCTCAGTGGCTATCTCCTCATACTTGTCGCTGACGATAATGAACTGAACGCTCTGCCTGAGGCCGTTGGTTACATAGTCCAGGAAGAACATAGACATAAGCATCGTCAGATAACCCACCACCATGGTCTCCAGGTTGTGGAAGATAAAGTAGCTGCTGCCAATGATAGCCAGGTCAATACAGAACATCAGTCGGCCCATGGAGATATTCCAGTACTTGTTGATACTGCTGGCAATGATGTCAATGCCGCCTGTGCTGCCGCCCGCCAGAAATACCAGAGCCAGCCCCAGTCCCTCCATCAGTGCGCCTATCACGCAGGCCATGAACTTCTGGTCGCCTACGATGTGCATCAGCTGCTCATTCCCCTGGGCATCAATGGTGGTAATGCCTTCCTGAAAGATGTTTATCAGGAAGGAGATGATGCCGATGGCCAGGACCGTCTTCACACAATAGTTCCATCCCATAATCTTGGCGCCTATTATTATAAGGAAGACATTCATCACCAGATATGTTATACTGGGATGAAATCCTATGGTATAGTAGATAAGCGTAGCAATACCGTTCATGCCGCCGCTGATAAGCTGGTAGGGGAGCAGGAAATATACATAGCTGATGACGTAGATTACGATACCTGCCAGCATGAGCAGGTTATTCTTGCACATCTCCCATACAGCTGCTTTAGTCAGTCTTACTGTCATGCCCTGATAGATTTGAATCCGTTACCATATACACCCTCGGCCCTGCTCTGTGAGACAAAGGCAGCGGGGTCAGTCTCCTGTATCATTCTGAGAATCTTTACCGATTCACTCTTGTGGACTATGGTGATAAGGACTTTAATATCCTGATGACTGTAGTATCCTTCGCCGTTCATAGACGTTACGCTGTGGCACGTCTCTGTGATAATGCGCTGGCTGATTTCGTTAGGTTTGTGGGTGAAGATAATGAACTGGATATCCTGCCGCGTACTGTTGATGAGCAGGTCCAGGGCGTAGGTATAGACCACCAGGGTTACGTAGCCGAATACTACCATCCTGACATCATGGAAGATAGGCCAGCAGGAAGCGATTACCAGGAAATCCAGTATCAGCAGGGCGCGGCCGAAGGAGATGTTGCGGTATTTGTTAACCAGGGCGGCTATGATATCCCATCCGCCCGTGCTTCCGCCCGAGAGGAATACGATGCCTATGCCCAATCCGTTCAGGATGGCTCCCAGGACGCAGGCCATAGAATCCTGCCCGTCACCTAAAATCTGCATCAGGTTGCCCGCCTCATCGGTCATCATATCCTGCCCTAACTCCAGATAGGTAGAAAGGGCCAGCACGGCATAGGCAGTCTTGATGGTAAACTTCCACCCTAAGAGCCATACGGCAAATAGGAGCAGGATACTGTTGGCTATCAGTATGGCATACTGAACGGGGAAGCCTGTAACGTAGTACAGAATGGCGAACATACCCGTCATACCACCCGTTGTGATGTGATAGGGAAGCAGGAATGCTGCCCATCCCAGGGCATACACAGCCATTCCGGTATTAATGGCCAGAAAGTCTGCTATGAATTCCCAGATACGCTTTAACTTCAGTTTTTGTAACATCTTTATTATATACGCTAACCTTTAATCTTCTTACCCCCTCGCCCACGGGAGAGGGGGTAGGGGGTGAGGCTTTTTCTTACGCCGGCTTCACCACAATATTCACGATACGGCCGGGGATGGCGATGGTCTTAACAATCTGCATGCCCTCCAGGTGCTTCTGGGCGTCAGGGGCAGATGTCGCCATCTGTACCATCTGGTCAGGTGTGGCGTCTGCGGGGAAGTCCATAGCGAAGCGTACCTTACCGTTGAACTGTACACCCAGTTTTACTGAGGTCTCTACCAGGTACTTCTCGTCAAACTCAGGCCACTGTGCGTCGCATACGCTGGTCTTGTTGCCCAGGGCCTCCCACAATTCTTCTGCAATATGGGGTGCGAAGGGAGCTATCAGTACGGGCAGCTGGGCCAGTACCTGACGGCTGCGGCACTTCTGGGCGGAAAGCTCGTTTACGGCCACCATGAAGGCAGAGATGCTGGTATTGTATGAGAAATCCTCTATGTCAGAGGTTACCTTCTTAATCAGTTTGTGCAGCGTCTTCATATTGTCGGCGGTAGCCTCGGAAACATCTGCTGTCAGATTTCCCTCCTTGTCCCAGAAGAGACTCCAGAACTTCTTCAGGAAGCGGAAGCAACCGTCGATACCGGCTACGTCCCAAGGCTTGGACTGCTCAATGGGACCCAGGAACATCTCGTACAGACGCAGGGTGTCGGCGCCGTAGTTTTCGCAGATGTCATCAGGGTTCACCACGTTGTACTTCGACTTTGACATCTTCTCAATGGCCTGGCTGACGATATACTGTCCGTTCGGGTTCAGAATGAACTCGCCTTCGCGGAACTCGGGTGTCCACTGGCGGATTTTCTCTACATCCAGTACATTACCGCTTACCATGCTGATATCGGCATATACCGGGTCGCATTCTGTTCCCTGATAGAAGTACAGGTTCTTCTTCTTGGCATCATCGTAACGCTCCTCCAGGAGGTCGAAGCTGACAAACTTATTGGTATTCCTCAGACGATAGACAAAGCTGGACCACCCCTGAATCATACCCTGGTTGATCAGTTTCTGGAAGGGCTCTTCCTTCTTGCTTACGCCCAGGTCAAAGAGGAACTTGTTCCAGAAGCGGCTGTAAATCAGATGGCCTGTAGCATGTTCGCTACCACCTACGTACAAATCCACGTTCTGCCAATAAGAAGCAGCCTTCTCACCTACCAGTGCCTCGCTGTTGTGGGGATCCATATAGCGCAGATAATAAGCGCTGGAGCCGGCAAAACCGGGCATCGTATAGAGTTCGATGGGGAATACGGTCTGATTGTCGATTGCAGAACAATCAACCACACCCTTCTTCTCCTCGTTCCAGGCCCATTTGGTGGCGTTGCCCAATGGCGGCTCTCCGGTCTCGGTAGGCAGGAACTTATCCACCTGCGGCAACTCGATGGGCAGGCACTCCTCGGGAATCATCTGCGGGATGCCGTTCTTGTAATAAACGGGGAAGGGCTCGCCCCAGTAGCGCTGACGGCTGAAGATAGCATCGCGCAGACGGTAGTTCACCTTTACGCGGCCCAGCTTATGAGCCTTTACAAAGCGCTTGGTCTCCGCGATAGCCTCCTTGATGGTCTTCCCGTTCAGGTTCAGGCTCTCACCGTCATATTTCACACTCTTGTCAGGGCTGACGGGTGAGTTCATCACGATACCTTCCTTGGCGTCATAGCTCTCCTCGCTAACATCAGCACCCTCTACCAGGGGGATGATGGGCAGGTTGAAGTGCTTGGCAAAGGCATAGTCACGGCTGTCATGGGCGGGAACCGCCATGATGGCACCTGTTCCATAACCGGCCAGTACGTATTCGGCTATATAGATGGGGCACTTGTCGCCTGTGATAGGGTTGATACCGTATGCGCCGCTGAATACACCCGTTACGGTGTGGTCAATCATACGCTCACGTTCTGTACGGCTCTTCACATACTTAATGTACTCATCCACGGCGGCACGCTGCTCAGGAGTGGTCACCTTGTCCACCAGCTCGCTCTCGGGAGCCAGAACGAAGAAGGTAACGCCGAACATAGTATCGGCACGGGTGGTGAAGATGGTGAAGGATAAATCCCCAGCCTCCCCCGTCCCCTCCGAGGGAGGGGTGACAGAATCTCCCTCTCCTTGGGAGAGGGTTGGGGTGAGGCTGACCTTAATTTCTACCTCGGTACCTTCTGAACGGCCAATCCAGTTCTTCTGAGTCTCCTTGATGCTCTCGCTCCACTGGATGGTCTCCAGGCCGTCCAGCAGTCGCTGGCTGTAGGCACTGACACGCAGACACCACTGGCGCATCTTTTTCTGCTCCACGGGATAGCCGCCACGCTCGCTCACACCGTTTACCACCTCGTCGTTGGCCAGTACGGTTCCTAACTGAGGGCACCAGTTCACCATCGTCTCGCCCATGAAGGCCAGGCGGTAGTTCATCAGAATATCACTCTGCTTTTTCTCGTCCCAGCTGTTCCACTCCTCAGCGGTAAAGGTGAGCTCATTGCTCTGGGCAATGCCGAAAGCATCCAATCCTTCTGTTCCGTACTTCTCAAAGTAAGCAATCAGCTCCTCAATGGGACGTGCCTTAGCCCCTTCTTCTCCCGTCGGAGAGGTTGGGAGGGGGCTGCTGAAGAAGCTCTTGAACATCTTCTGGAAAGCCCATTGGGTCCACTTGTAGTAATCAGGGGTACAGGTACGTACCTCGCGGTCCCAGTCAAAGCTGAAACCTATCTTGTCCAACTGCTCGCGGTAGCGGTCTATGTTGGCAAAGGTTGTTTTTTCGGGGTGCTGACCTGTCTTGATGGCATACTGTTCGGCAGGCAGACCGTATGCGTCATAGCCCATAGGGTTCAGAACATTGTAACCCTGCAGGCGCTTGTAACGTGCATAAATATCACTGGCAATGTAGCCTAAGGGGTGACCAACGTGCAGTCCCGCACCACTGGGGTAGGGGAACATGTTCAGGACGTAGAACTTCTTACGGGTCTCGTCTTCCACCACTTTGTACGTCTTGTTGGCCACCCACTGTTGGTGCCACTTCTGCTCAATCTCTCTGAAATTATACTCTTTTGCCATATTTTATAATTAGGTATATCCTTATTTTGGTGCAAAGTTACGAATAAGCGAGAGATAAGCAAAAGAAAAGCTCGTTTTTCTTTTGCTTATCCGAGCGGAAGTAACTTGGAGGCGTCAGCCTCAAAGTTACTATTAAGTGAGAGAAGAACGAAAGAAAAGCCCCCGGAAATAAACAAAAGGAAAGCATTTTATTTCTTTATCCGAACGAAAGCAACTTGGAGAATCCAGCTTGAATCTTACGATAAAAGTACGCGGTAATGTCGAGGGGAACGATAGCGAACGCAAGTATCAAGTGGAAATGAACGAGAAAAATGGGGATTCTACACAAAAATCGGAGGGGGAAATCCCTATCAAATTGATATAAATCAAGAAAATTAAAGAAAAATACAATCTGCGACATATCTTAGGATAAAGCAAATAAGAATTCTGTTAACTTTGCATAGACAAAAAGCAAAAGGGCCGTGATGGCACATAGCTTGTTAAGTATAGAAAAGCATTCATGCAAAAAGATATTTCGTTTAGTTAGTTTTAGGTAAAAAGAATTTGAGAGATTAAAGATTAGTCCGGCGGGCATTTTTTCGTGATGAAAAGATGCCCGTCACTTTTTTTACCACTAACCTCTAACTATAATCCTTGCATTACGTTGCTGGCCGGACGGCCGGCTAAGAGCTCGTTGCGCATAAAATCCATATAAGGCGCTACGTGCTGGAAGAATATCCTGTAGCCGGCACAGAGGTAGTTAAGGCCCGGCTCACCGTCGGCCGTATGCATGAAACGCAGACGGGGGCACTCGCCATGACAGGCTTTCAGCCATTCGCACTCGCGGCACTGGCGCGGTAGGGATTCCTTCTTCAGTTGGCTGAAGGCGGTCTGCTTCTCGCCATACACCATTTGCGGCAGTCCGTCGGTAAGGATATTACCCAATTTGTATTGGGGGAAGACAAAGTGGTCGCAACTGTACACATCGCCGTTGTGTTCCATTACCACGGCATGGCCGCATTCCTCGGCATACACGCAGATGCCGGGGGGGGCTCCCATCCAGCCGGCCAGAGCGGCATCAAAGACATTCACGAACATCTCGCCCACATCGTGTCTTACCCACTCGTCGAAGATGTCACAGAGGAACTTTCCCCACTCGGCAGGTTTTACGCTGAAGGGAGCAAGGGGGCAATCCTCGTCGAAAAGCTGGGCCAGATGCCGCCCGTCAGAATGCCTCCGGATTCGCTCCACTACTGGACTCAGTTGTAGGAATTGGCAATGCAGCTCATCGCGGAAGAACCGGTAGAACTCCAACGGCTGGGAGACATTGGCATGGTTCACCGTTGCCATAGCGTTCCATTCTACCCCGTAATCCTGCAGCATACGTATGGAATCCATCACCCGTTGCCAGGTTCCTTCGCCTTTGGCATCCATCCGGTAGGCATCGTGCATCTCCCTGGTGCCGTCTATGCTGAGGCCTACCAGCCAACCCTCATCGTGAAGGAACTGGCACCACTCCGGGGTGAGGAGTGTACCGTTGGTCTGAATACTGTTGCTTATCCGTTTGCCACGGCCGTAGTATCGCTGATAGCTGACGGCCTGCTTGTAGAAACTCAGCGGGCGCAGCATAGGCTCCCCGCCATGCCAGGTAAAGAGTATCTCGGGTGTCTGCTGCAGCTGTATGTAGTCACGTACGTAGGCTTCTAACACCCCCCTCTCCATACCTCCCCCCGAGGAGGGAGACTTTTTTGAATTGACTAAATGCTGCTTCTCCAAGTAGTAGCAGTACTGGCACCTAAGGTTGCAGAGAGGTCCTGCAGCCTTAGCCATAACATAGAGCGGACGGGCGAAAGGGTAGAATGTAGACATTTTAGTGAAAAGTGAAAGAGTGAAAAGTGAACAATATAATTATGACACTCTCCAAGAGGGGAGATGGGGAACTTTATAACAGGTTCCTTGACAGATATCTTACTGGATACCATACGGCAGCCCAGCCTACCAGGATAACGGTAACGAAGATGAGTACCAGGTCCCAGGGATGAACGCTGACAGGATAGGCCTCTACGATGAAACTGCCCTCGCTCTGCCCCATGGTGATAAAGCCGTACTGCTGCTGAAGCCAGCACAGTAGCAGGCCAAGCAAAAGTCCTGCCACAGCACCGGCCAGGCTGATCATACGGCCCTCGAACATGAAGATATTACAGATCTGCCGGTCCGTGGCACCCATACTGCGGAGCGTCCGCACATCATTCTTCTTCTCAATCATCAGCATGGAAAGCGAGCCTATGATATTGAAGCAGGCCACCAGCAGGATAAAGGTAAGGAACAGGTAGGATATCAGCTTCTCAATCCGCATGATGCGGAACACCTCGTCCTGCTGCTCGTAGCGGTCCTGCACAATGAATTGGGGGCCCAGCACCTGCTGCATCTCCTTCTTGGCCTGCGACAGGGAGGTCCCCCTCTTCAGTTTCACCTCAGCCGAGGAGATACGCCCCTGCTGGTCAAACAGCCTCTGGGCAAAGCCCAGACTGGTCAGGATATAGTTGGCGTCATACTTGCTCTGCTGCACCATGAAGACCACCCCCGGGCTTTGCAGTTCCTGATGGTTGAAGGAGCTGAGCGGATTGGCCATATTCACCCGTTCGCCCCGCTTGGGAGCAAATACCTGAAGGGGCTCCGTAAAGTCAGCGCTGAGGTTCATCTTGGCAGCTAACTGCAGTCCCAGGACACCGTATTCCAGCACGTCGGCATGCAGGATGAAGGAACCGTCACCGTACAGAATCTTCTCAATATGCGTCTGTTTGCTGAAGTTGTCCGCCACACCCATGATAGTCACCACATGCTGCTGTCCGCCCGTCACCACCATCGCCTGCCCCTCCATCACCGGGGTATATACGGATACGCAGTCCATCTTCCTCAGCTTCTGCAGCCGGGCATCGTCAGCCCGTACGGCAGAACCCTCGGCAAGGGTGATGCGCAGCTGGGGATCGAAGGCCGTAAAAAGGCTGGCCACCAGGTCATGAAAGCCGTTGAAGACACTCAGCGTACACACCAGCGCCATGGTGGCAACAGCCACACCTGTTACTGAGATGCCGCTGATGATGTTAATGGCGTTGTGGCTCTTCTTGCTGAAGATGTACCTTCTTGCTATGAAGAAAGGGAAGTTCACTTTTTCAGTAGTTCATCAATATGTTCAACGTAATCCAGCGAGTCGTCCCTGAAGAACTTCAGCTCCGGGATGATGCGCAACTGCTTTCCCACACGCAGGCCCAGTTCGTAGCGCACCTGCTTCTGGTTGTTGTTGATATTCTGAAGAATCTCCTCCGCACGTTCGCTGGGGAAAACGCTCAGGTAAGCCCTGCAGATGCTCAGATCCGGGCTGATGCGGCAGGCGCTTACACTTACCAGTACACCGCGCATGGCGCTGGTCTGTTTCTGGAATATATCGCTCAATTCCTTCTGAATGAGCCTTGAAATCTTATTTTGTCTTGTAGTTTCCACTTTATGATGGTTTACTGTTTACTATCCGATTTACGAAATCTGAAGTCAAGAGTCTTGAGTCAAGAGTCAGGAGTCGAGGGTCCGTAATTCCGTAGATCCGTAGTTCCAAAAGTCCATGAATCGTGAACCATGAACCATGAACCGTGAACCTCTTGCCCCTTGCTCCCCTCTAACGCTCCCCTTTAGGGGGCTCGGGGGCCACTAACCACTAACCACTAACCACTAACCACTAACCTCTACTCTTCCCCCTGGAACATGGGGTCCCAGGCAGGAAGTCTGACGGGCTTCTGCTTCATGAGCTCCAGCACCGAGGCAGGGCAGTACCTGCGGTTCACCACCACGCGGAACATATATTCGCGGAACCATTCATCGGTCATGATGATGTATCCGTTCTGGCCGCTGTCAGCGCCCCAGCTGTTCTCCACCTTCCACTTCTTGGGCTTTCCCGCATCGTCCAGGTCAACAGCCATCAGCGTCATAGCATGCGTACTGCCGCTGTCAAAGGACTGAATGCGCTGCTTCTTGTTCATGCCGAAGGTAGTGCCCAGCAGGCTTCCGTAGTCAAAGTTGTTGATATCGGCTATGCCGCCTGAGCGGTCCAGGAACTTACCCACATCACAGCTGAAATACATCTGGCAGCTGTCCTTCAGCGAGGCAATGGCAATGTTCTCCAGCTCCTCAATGGGCAGATTCACATACAGCCAGTTGTGTCCGTCGTAAACATGGCGGTCATAATCTATCTCATACACCTGGTTGTAGGGGCGGCTGGGGTCATTCATCAGCATCACATAATCCCTGTTCAGGTCCTCGCCCTCGCTGACGCAGTAAGTGCTGAAGAACTCCTGGGGCGTATAAGTCTTCCCCTTCCAGGTAAACTGGGTGGGAGGCACGCCGTAAGCCATCACCAGCATGCGGTACACCGTTCCCAGCTGCTCCACCTTCAGGGCCTGCAGCTGCTTCTCGCCCATGCCGGCCTCGCTCTTCTCACGCAGGGTGATGCCGAACTCGCGCAGCTTCCGCTTCAAGTGACCGCAGAACTCGCTCGTGCTGTTGCTCACGTACGTCTCAGGCATCACATCAGCCGGGATAACACCATACTTGGTGGCCAGGTCAGCCACACCCGTATAGGTTCCGCCGTCCGAGAGCGGATGCTGGAAGAGCCAGCGTACCATCTCACTGTCAATAGGCTGCTTGCGCGTATCAATGATGCCCTGCAGGAACAGATTGCTCTTCTCCAGCTGGTCATAGAAGAACAGGTAGCACTGGCTCAGCACAAAGTTCTTCGTATCCAGCTTCTTCATAGCCCGTCCGCGCAACACGTTCAGCCCCGTAAAGAGCCAGCAGCGTCCGCTGCTCTTCTGGTCCGTGATACCCGTATTCTTCACCTCTATACTGAAGTTCTTGTCCTTCGCTCCCGCATTCTCCTGATTCACAGCCATCTTACTGATGCCCACATTGCTGATGGCATTGCGCAGCGCCTTCTCGGCCGGTGTTCCCGTATAGCTGCCCTGCAGCGTCTTCAGGACATCAGGCGTAATGCCTGTCTGGGCGTAGGCAGCCGGCAATCCCAAGTGCAACCCCAGGATTAAGGTACATAAAATGCTTTTTTTCATCTTTTTGAATGTTTTATCTTTTTTATTTGCGCAAAAGTACGTTTATTTCGTTAACTTTGCAAACAAATTAACTACATTTCTTCATTTCCCGATAAACATTTGAATATAAACTAATGAGAAAAAGTAATTATGACAAGTTTCCCTCCACCCGTACGGATGGAATGGCCATTCTGGGCTGGGAAAAGATTATAACCATGCTGAATGATCAGTGGAGTGACGAACCCGTCTGGGCCATTGACTTGTACACCGGAACATACGAGGAGGATTTCATCAGCGCCTTTGCCCGGACGGGGCGTAAAATCATAGATACCCGAACCCTGATGCGGCCCGAGGAGGAAATCCGCCAGCTTACGGAACGTTTCATCACGGACGACGTACTGTTCGGCTACCTGTCAAATATAAGACTGGAGGAGTATTTTGACAGTTTAAGGGTTCAAGAGTTCCAGAGTTCAATGGTTCAAGAGCCCTGTATCATCATCGGAACCGGAGCCGCCTACGTTGCGGAAAAACTGTCACCTGTCAACTCTCACCTGTCAACTTTTCCAATCGCCTACGCCGATATGGCCCGCTGGGAGATTCAGCAGCGATTCCGCCGGCACGAGGTGAAGGCCCTGGGTATCGACAACAGCCAGGAGGAGCCCTCCAGACAATATAAGCGCGGTTATTTCAACGACTGGAACATTGCGGACCACTATAAGGACGAGCTGATGCATTCCGGCCGTATCCAGTACTGGATAGACAGCAACAACCGCCAGCAGCCTAAGATGATCAGCGACCAGCAGTTCCGTCAGGGCATGGAGCGCACCGTTCGCAGCCCCTTCCGCGTAGTACCCTTCTTCGACCCCGCCCCCTGGGGAGGCCAGTGGATGAAGGAGGTGTGCGACCTGCCCCGCGAGCAACAGAATTACGGCTGGTGCTTTGACTGCGTGCCCGAGGAGAACAGCCTCTACCTGAACCTGGACGGCGTGCTGGTAGAGTTCCCCTCGCAGGACCTGGTACTTATGTTCAGCCGCCAGCTGCTGGGTGAACAGGTATGGGCCCGCTTCGGCAAAAGCTTCCCCATCCGTTTCGACTTCCTGGATACCATGGGAGGCGGCAACCTGAGCCTGCAGGTGCACCCCACCAACGAGTTCTTCCAGCGCGAGTTCGGCATGCCCTATACGCAGGACGAGAGCTACTACCTGCTGGATGCCGGCGAGGATGCCGTGGTATATCTGGGACTCAAGGAAGATATCGATGAGCGTCAGATGATAAAAGACCTTCGGGCCGCCCAGCGGGGCGAAATCAGCTTCCCCGCCGAGCAGTACGTGAACAAGTTCCCCGCCAAGAAGCACGACCATTACCTCATCCCTGCCGGAACCATCCATTGCAGCGGCCATGACAGCATGGTGCTGGAGATCAGCAGTACGCCCAGCATCTTCACCTTCAAGCTATGGGACTGGAACCGCCTGGGCTTGGACGGCAAGCCCCGCCCCATCAATGTAGAGCGCGGCAAGCACGTTATCCAGTGGAACCGCACCACCGAGTGGGTGAACCGGAACATCCGCAACCACTTCGAGGTGCTTCACGAGGAGGACGGCATCATGGAGGAGCGTACCGGCCTGCATCCCAATGAGTTCATCGAGACCCGCCGCCATACCTTCACCCGTACCGTAGAGCATAACACCAACGGAGGTGTGAACGTACTGAACCTGGTGGACGGCTATGAGGCTGTGGTAGAGAGTCCCGAAGGCAAGTTCGAGCCCTTCACCGTCCATTATGCCGAGACCTTCATCATCCCCGCCTGCGTAGGTCGTTACACCATCACCCCCGTAGGTGGTGAGGAGTGCAAGACCATCAAGGCGTATGTGAGATAAAAAAGACCCTCCCCATCCCTCCCGTGAGGGAGGGAGTTTTTTCATTTTTTCATTCTTTGAACTTCGTTCGAGCCTGCTCACGCTCGGGAAAGCTGATGCGAGCATCGCTGGCCTCCGTCGTGAGTGGGGACTCACTCCCCTTTGTGAGGCCGCAGCCACATTCAGTGGCTACTCTAAAGACCTCAGTCGCCTCTCGCTTAATCGCAGCCTTCAACTGGGGTGGAGGTTATAAAGTTATAACTTATAACTCCTGACATTTACATCCTGAAAGTCTGAGGATACCTTGGAGGGCAGATGGAGAGGAGTATGGGATAAATACAATTATTAAATTGTATTTATTATTATTATAATAATAAAAGTTTCCGGTTCAGGTGAAATGCAGAAATCAAGATGTCATGTGTCAGGAGTGAATAAGTTATAAGTTCCAGGGGTAAAAAATCGTGCGGGAAAAAGCAGAAAATAATTACCTGAAACTTGCGCAATTCAGGAAAAAACCGTACCTTTGCATGATGCAAAACTGACATCAGCATCAGAAAATTGCGGCATAGCCAAAGAGAAAATTTTTCATAGTACACGAGATAGGTTTTCATAGCCATACCGCAAAAACTCGAAGAAAGGAACAGGTTTAAGAAGGAAAATTTTTTACACCCTTAAAATTTATAATTTTATATGGTACTTTATAAAGAAATCAATGAGTTCTGCCATCCGGTTCCTGTAAACGTTTCAGTTCCGACCTTACGGTGCTCCTCTAACCCTAAATACCTTAATAAAACATAAATTATAGAAGTATTTTGTTTTTGCGTTTTTTTTATTTGTATCTTTGCGGTATTAAATACAAACTTTAATAACCTGACTTTATGACTAACGACAAGAAGATTGTGCTGACGCTGGATGCCGGCGGAACGAACTTTGTGTTCTCAGCCATTTGCGACAATGAAGAGATTGTTGAGCCCGTACGCCTGAAGGCTGTAACAACCGATACCGAGGGCTGTCTGGCTACCTTGGTTCAGGGTTTCACTACCGTTAAGGAGAAACTGGATGTAGAGCCTGTAGCCATCAGTTTTGCCTTCCCCGGTCCTGCCGACTATGAACGCGGCGTGATTGGCGACCTGCCCAACTTCCCTTCCTTCCGCGGCGGTGTGGCGCTGGGTCCGTATCTGGAGAGCGTTTTCGGCATTCCCGTTTATGTGAACAACGACGGTAATCTGTTTGCCTACGGTGAGGCATTGGCAGGAGCCCTTCCTCGAGTAAACAAGGCTTTAGAGGAGGCTGGCTGCAAGCGCCGTTATAAGAATATGGTAGGTATAACTTTGGGAACCGGATTCGGTTGCGGCGTGGTATTAGATAAGGTATTGCTGACAGGTGACAACGGTTGCGGCGGTGATGTATGGTGTATGCGCAATGGCATGTATCCCTTTGTGATTGCCGAGGAGAGCGTCAGCATCCGTGCCGTGCGTCGGGTATATGCCGAAATGTCGCATGAGCCAGTTGGCGACCTTACCCCCAAGGATATCGGTGATATTGCCAACGG